>SKEV01000972.1_pt1 | contig 9720 bp, 9 predicted proteins | sample 4819531 | NCBI WGS metagenome assembly SKEV01 (sample SAMN11008800, study PRJNA524170) | human gut metagenome | biome: Human fecal sample; material: Feces; isolation source: fecal sample from pouch patient p9, p28 | host: Homo sapiens | place: Israel: Tel-Aviv | collected 2016-08-01 | reverse complement strand
CTTCAATGATATATTACCGGGAAATTTTTTTATTTAACCAGCATCTTGCGAAGCTTAACTAATAAATCATGCTTGAGGCGAGTGAGGGTTCTGCGTGAGGTGCCGTATTCTGCGGCTAACTCTGTGATCTTCTTGTTAGAAAGTAAATGATCATAGAAAATAACTTGCTCCATCTTACCCAACTTGTTAACTTCCTGCTTCAAGACGACTAGGTTGTTCCAATCGGCTTCTTCACCAAGGTCGTAAGCTTCATCCATATTTGTGCTGCGTTCACACACACGCTGTTCTGTTCGCGCTTCAGTCTATTCAATGTCCGCCAGAGAACCTTCTTGAAGCTTAACTTATCAATTTCTGTGCGAGCCTTGTTGGTAGTTAATTCTTCGAGCATTTCGGCGTAAACAATCAGACCTTCTTGAAATAGATCCTCATATAAGTGGTAATCAGGGCGGACATGTGCAGCCTTGAGCGCTCCACCAACTAACTTACGATTTTCCCATGCTTTTCTAAAACTGTTTTGACTAATCATTGTGACATTCCTTTTCGTGTTGTGTCACAAGCGCTTGTGCACTATTAGATTAGCAAGATTCGAAGTGATAAAAAGAACGATGGTTGAAGCCGCTAAGTCTTGGGAGATATGAAATCAGGTAAAAGACAGCATCTTAAAATCTTATTCCCTGGGAAATAGCAACATAATTATAGGCATGAAAAAAAGTAGCTCAAAACGAGCTACTTTTTTAGTAATTCTGACGATTTCGCATAGCACGGCCATAAAAATACCCGTGTTCATCTCTTAAGAACCAAAGATCATGTTCGCGGGCAACGTGACAAATATAGATATAGTGCCAATCGTGGATGATCTCATCAATCACATGCTTGAAATAGCAACTAATTTAAGGCATCGGTTGGCTTATAGAAGTCAGTGTTGAAGATCATCGATCCTGTCTTGTGAGAGTTGAGAGGACAAGACCAAGAAATTGATTCATGATAACGATGAGTAATGCGCGAAAGGATATCATTGTGCTGCAAACTATCACTGATACGCTTATGGATGCAAGGATTAGTATTATCGAAGCTGAGCGTATATTGATTTTTAATACTTTTGAAGGTAATGGAGTTTTTCTGCATATCAAAGTCTTCGAAGAAATGTAATCCAACCCAATCAGTGTTCTTCTTAGAGTAAGCATGTAATGAGAAGAATACTAAGTGAACTAAGGAAATTGAGTGAAATGAAGCTAAGCCTAGAATACGGGCAATAGACTTCTGCAATGATAGTCCGCTGATTAAGACGTGCTTGGTGTATTTGTGTAAGACTGACTTAGATAACTTAGTGCTAATGACAATTCCTTCTTTTTGATCTAGCACAACGGTCTTGTACTCACCGAACATTGGGTTATCGGCGAAGTTATAGATGGCAATCGTATTCGGATTGAAGTGGTAGTCGTCGTTATGAACGACATATTGTCGAACTAACGGATCTTCTGTTAATCTCTTTTCAACTAATTGTTTTGACCAATGTCGGTATCCATTTTGAACGAGTAGTTCAAATCTTCCTTGAATTACTGGCATTTGCCATACCTCCCTATGTAAAAATACACTTTCTTATATTACTTTTTCCCTACAAATGGTATGAATGGCTTGTTTGACGAATGCTTGATGGATAAAATAAAGGTGTCGTTATAATTAGGAGGACATTATATGAAGAAGAGACTTTTGACCAGCATTGCTAGTGCAGCTATGCTGACAACAGTAGCTACCCCAGTAGTGAATAATGTAATGATGACTACCGCTCATAGCCAAAAGGTTTCTGCTGCCACCACTGATGAACAAGCTGCTTTTTTGAACAAGGCTGCCAAGCAAGCAGTTAAAGCCGCTAAGAAATACGGAACTTATCCATCAGTTATGATTGCACAAGCCATCTTAGAATCTGGCTGGGGACAATCAGCCCTTGCAACTGAAGCTAACAACCTTTTTGGTATGAAGGCTGATGATAGCTGGCCAGGTGAGACTTATTCTGCTAAGACTAGAGAAGAAGGCACCAACGGTAAGAGTTACTATATTGTAGCTAAATTTAGAAAATATAACTCATTTGAAGAATCATTTGAAGATAATGGCAAGAAACTTCGTGAAGGTGTGTCTTGGCAACCGCTTCGCTATAAGGGAACTTGGCTTGAAAATGCCAATACTTATGCTGATGCAACGAAGTCTTTAACTGGTACTTACGCCACTGATAGTAAGTATGACAGTTCACTTAACTCAAGAATTACCGATCATAATTTGAACCAATATGATCCAATTGTTTCGAAAACTGCTAAGGTTTACACCGTATCTAAGTCAGGCTCAGTTTATAATTGGCCAACTGACCACTCAGTAGCTAGCCCTGTTGGAACTGTTAAGAAGGGCGAGAGGGTTGTTGCAACTAAGACTATTACCTATAATGACGGTTCAACTCGTATGTACCTTGAAGGTAAAGGCTGGATTAACGGTACTTCACTTGGTAAGGGTAATTCTAAGAGTAGCGAACCAATCACTCAAGCACCTAAGGGCGCAACTAAGGTAGACAAGACCTTAATGCACAATGCCTACGTTTACGATAACAAGGGTACAAAGATTAAGGGTAAGATGTTCAAGCTTAACGAAGAAGAAGATGTTAAGATGATCAGTACCTATGGCACAAAGACTATTAAGGGTAAGACTTACTACCGTGTAGGCGAGAATGAATACATTGCAGCCGGCAACATTGACGGTACGCTTAAATTCTTAAAGCGTAATTCTTACGTCTATAACCAATACGGCAATCGCGATAACAGTTTGAAGCGCAAGAAGAACGAACAAGTTGCTACCTACGGTGCAGCAGTTACTATTAACGGTAAGAAGTATTACAGAATCGGTATTCGCCAATACATTAAAAAAGCTAACTTCATGTAGCTAGAACGGGGGCCGGATGTGAAGTTAAGGAAGAAGTTAATAACCTTAATTGCGGCAATAAGTTTAACAGGTGTTGCGACAAATACAGGCGTTAACATTGTTCAAGCCGACTCAATTAATGTACAAGCTAAAAAATATCAATATAGCGGTGTTACCTATTTATATAAGATGCTCAAGCTTGAAGGGATTAAGTATAATAAATTCCCAGGTGTTGAATATAAAACTGGTAAACCGGAAGGAATTGTAATTCACGAAACTGATGATCCTGGTGCAACAGCCCACGATGAAGCAATTTATTTTAATCGTGAATGGCCTAAAGTAAAGGCTTATGTTCATGCCTTTGTTGATGATGACCATGTCATCCAGATGAGATCACCTGAGATGGGTACTTGGGGCGCTGGACCTAATGCTAACGATCGTTTCATTCAGATTGAGCTTTGTGAAGAGAACACTCGTGATGCTTTTATTAAATCAATTAACAATGATGCGATTTATGTAGCTAAGTTGCTTCATCGCTATGATCTCAAGCCTGATAATGCTTGTGATGATGGTGAAGGAACGATTTGGTCACACCATGCCGTAAGTACTTATCTTGGAGGAACCGATCACGTTGATCCTGATGGTTACTTCGAAAAGTGGGGCTACAGTATGGATCAATTCTTTGACTTGATTCAGTATTACTATGATTTGCAAGCTAAGGATACTGATGCTAAGGAAAAGGATCCAGCTAAGAGTAAGAAAGATGTCGAAGCAATTCAAGGTGCAGTAACTTTAGGTCATGATGCTTATATTTATGATGCTAAAGGCAAGAACACCAAGAAACTTAAGAAGGCTGGTGGTCCTGTTGTTGTCATGGGTTACAAGGCTATGAATAATAAGAAGTACTACCAAATTGGTAAGAATCAATATGTAGTTGCCTCTAACATTGACGCTACAGATAGAGTAGTTAAGAAAAATACTTACTTACGAACTAATACTGGGCGAATCGAACCGGAAAACAAAGTCAAGAAGGGGAGCCGAGTATTAACTTATGGTAGTCGTGTCACAATTAAAGGCCAAAAGTACTATGCACTTAACGCCACACAATTTATTTTGGCAAGTGATATAGAATAATAGATAAACGTTACTTCAGAATTGAAGTAACGTTTTTTGTTTCGGAAGTAATTCATCTAAAGTAGGCATTATACCTATTTTTTTGTATAATTTTTATGTTGAATGAAAGAAAAGGGGAAAATAATGGCACAATTATCGCTATTTCTTGTCGTCTTATTGGCATTAGTAATACCAATATTCATGGCGCGTTTTCAGATTAGCACTGTTCCAACCGCAGTTGCCGAAATCATTGTCGGCATTATCATGGGCTCAAGTGGATTTAATTTAATTATTTCAACACATGATCTAACTTTTTTATCCAACCTTGGTGTAACTTTACTTATGTTTTTGTCAGGGATGGAAATTGACTTTGATATTTTACAACGAAAAGATAGTTCAAAAAGTAAATCTCATGCAGGTAAAACTGTAAATCCAATAAAGATTGCAGTTACTGCTTTCGGTGGAATTATGGTGATGGCTGTAGTTTTGGCCTTTGCTCTGAGAGCAATGGGATTATTCAGTGAAGTAATGCTTGCTGCAATTATTTTAATGACCGTTGCCTTAGGTGTAGTAATTGCCACTTTAAAGGAAAAGGATATTTTGAATCGTCCAATTGGTCAGACTGTTTTATTGACGGCTGTACTTGGGGAAGTTATTCCACTTCTTCTTTTAACGATTTATGCATCAATCAATGGTGGTAACGCTGAACAATTATGGTTGATTATCCTGCTGTTTTTGGCTGCGATTTTCTTATTACGCCGTTTCAAGCAGCCGTATGTCTGGTTTGCAAACGTAACTAAGGCGACGACACAGCTAGATATTCGTTTAGCATTTTTCTTAATTTTCGCATTAGTTACTGTTGCTCAAACTGTTGGTGCAGAAAACATTTTGGGTGCCTTCTTAGCCGGAATGGTTATGAAGCTACTAGAACCAAGTGAGGCAACTAAGGATAAGTTGACTTCAATCGGTTATGGATTTTTTATTCCAATCTTTTTCATTATGACTGGTGTGGGGCTTAACTTACGCTCACTCTTTGGAAAACCTTCATCATTAATGTTATTACCGGTATTGGTGATTTTCTTATTAATTGCCAAATTGCCAGTTGTATTGACCTATATGCGTTATTTCCAAAAGCGTAATGCATTTGCCGGTGGATTCTTAACAGCAACTACGATTACGATTGTTTTACCAACCTTGCAAGTTGCTAGAAAATTGCATGCGATTACTTCAACACAATCAGATGCATTTATTTTGGCAGCAGTAATCGTATGTATCTTGAGTCCGATTGTCTTTAATTCTAATTTTGTTTTATTACCAGAAGATAAGATTAAGAAGACTGTTTCGATTGTGGGTGCCAATGCAATGACTGTACCAGTTGCTCATGACTTGCATGATAATTGGTACTCGGTAAAGATGTTCACTGGCGATCAGGATCGCTATGAGACTTATGATAGTCGAGTAGAGAATTTGACATTTTTATCAGATCTTAACCAGAAGACGCTGGAAAAAGATGGCGTATTCGACTGTGACATCTTCGTAGCCTCGACTCATATCGATGAGGTTAATATTAAGTTAGCTAGAATGGCGCAAGAAGTTGGCGTAGAGCGGGTGATTGCGCGGTTAGGGCAAGTTAATAGTAACACGGTTGATGAATTTAGACAGAAGAATATTGAAATCTTCAACTTTACCAATGTCCGTGCTGCGTTGATGCGTGCACTTATTGAGACACCAACAGTTTACAAAATTATCACTGATACTAAGAATGTATTGTACTCAGTTAAAGTTGAGAATACTCATTATACTGGTAAACCTTTGGCAGATCTTGATTTCATTGATAAGATTACTGTCAGCCGAATTCGTCGTGGAGATGAGTGGTTAATTCCACATGGTTGGACTGTAATTGAGCCAGGAGATATTTTGGTCTTCTCAGGTGAATTTAAAGTAGCTGATCACGTACGTGATTTGCTTAGTCATGAATAAGTTAAAGACGGTTATTAACCGTCTTTTTTGATATAAAAAAGGCACGATGTCAATAATCACTGACATTGTGCCTTTTCAATTTAGATAAATTATTCTTCGGAATTCTTAGCTGTAGTTAAAATTTGCATGGATTCTAAAGTATTCACGAATGCTTCATCAGCCTTAACCTTATCGTGATTATCAATCATTTCAACAAAAGCGTTGAACTCACTGGCCATGCGATGTGAGTATTTATTCAAGTTATAACGCTTAGGTTTTTGATCACGCATTTCAATAGTGAAATTATTAAGCTCACCAGTTGAGCCATCGATATAAATACTACCTTTTTCACCTTCAATAAATGATCTAGGAGTTACATAACTATCTTTAGCGGCGATAAGCGCAGCTTGTTTATCAGGGTAAGACAAGTGCAAAATACCTGAAGTATCAACGCCTTTTTGCATATTAGCATAGTATTTAACTTTATCTGGCAAGCCGAATAATGCGCTAACTAAGTGAATATTATAAATATTCAAGTCCATTAATGTACCACCATCTTTGGCAGGATCAAATACTGGTGCGATTTTTCCTTTAAGGAAGTCATCATAGCGACTTGAATATTGAGTGTAGTTTAAGCTAACAATATGAATTGGAGCAATATTTTCAATTTCTCTTTGAATTCTCTTGAAGTTTTCTAAGTATATGTTGGTAATTGCTTCAACGATGATCAAATTCTTTTCATCAGCTAATTGCTTCAATTTTTTGGCTTCGTTAGTACTATCAACGAATGGCTTTTCACAGATTACATTTTTGCCATGTTCTAGTGCAGCTTTAGCCACCTGGTAATGAAGAAAATTAGGTACAGCTACATAAACAGTATCTACGTCAGGATCTGACATCAATTCGTCGTTGTCAGTGTAAGTCTTGTTAATCGAATATTTCTTAGCTAATTCCTGGGCAATATTTTCACTACGTTTAGTTGAGGAGATTGCCACTACATCCAAATTATTAATTTGATCAATTGCTGTTAAAAAATCGTGGACAATTTTACCACTACCGATAATTCCTAATTTCATAATATGCCTCGTTATTTCTTCTTATTATTTGTAGCAGGTAAAGGCTTAGCATTAGTTGCTGAAGTTGGTACCTTTAAGAAGTCGTGGCTACCAAAGTTGCCATAACTTTGACCAACTTTAACGGTCATTAACTTACCTAACTTCATATTAACAAAAATATTGAAGGTTGAAAGGCGATTATTTTTAACTACTGCCTTCACGGTCATATCTTTGTATTTACCGTATTTCTGAATTTGCTTAAAAGTCTTAGCTTGGTTTGCACTTTGAGCAACTGTATTGAAAATAGGGGATGCAGCTTTTTTCATTAAAGCTTTGTCGGTTATTTTAGCGTTTAAAGTGTAGGTTTGTTTATTACGCTTCATCTTGTATGCCTTAACTAATTTGTCACTTGGATTAAGAATGAAGTGATTATTCATAATTGCATCAGTTAATTCTGCATAAGAGTGACCGGTTAATTTTTCTAGATCAGCCTTATACCAAGTGTCGCGACCATTGATATATACATTATTTAAGTTGACCCATTCTTCACTAGAGGAGGTCTTACCCTTACTAGTAGTCTGGTTAGTAATGTGGTAAACAGTTGATTCACCGCCAAAAGTGGTATTGGCAATTGCTGATTGACTAGAAGTATCAGTGGCTAAGGTAACAGATTGAATTACTTGTCCACTCTTAAAACTTTTTCTTGCTTTTTGAACAACTTGATCTTTATTTAAAACAGGATCTGCCTTTTTTTGTTGGCTGCTGCATCCGCTCAGTAAAAATACTGCCGCAAATGAAATACCGATAATTGCTTTTTTAAGTTTCATATTTTTTCTCCTATACTCTTTAGCTTCTATTATAACGAAAAGCCCGAATCTGGTTCTAGATTCGGGTTTGTTTATTAATTATTTTTATTAATAGTTCCCAAATCAACAGCTGATTTCTTTACACTAGCAGGAACTGTTAAATTTTTAATTTGATCAATTTGGTCTACTTTCATAGTGAAAGTTTTTTGTTTGCCATCATCTTTATAGGTTGAAGCGATTTTTACATCATTAACGCTATAGTTTTTATCAACATCAATTTGGATATTATTGTTAATTGGCTTAACGTCATCTAGATCGATCCCAATTAGTGAGGTAACAGCAGAATCAGAAATAATTGCATTCCAAATTTGCTTACTATTGCCATTGTATTTTAGAGCATAACTATTACCGGTTTGCTGCACTTTGAATAATTTGCTAGTACCGATAAATGGAGTAAGGATAGTACCAAGGCTATCTGTTAAAGTTGAATATGAACTTGCTTTAGATAATTTAGTTTTGAACCAATGGTTAGAATTAGTTCCTTTCATTTGAATGTAATTATTTTTTCCTTCAATCCACATTTGATAATGGTTAGAATTAGTTGAAACATTGGCAAAAATAACTGTAGGATCTTTTACATATTGCGCTTCCGCTTTTTGCACTACTTCGTTTTTACTATTTTCACTCCATGTAGCATGCATTGACTGAAACTTGGTCTTTTGTGCATTGGTTAGGATTGTTTTAGCAGAAGGGAGGGTATTTTCCTTTTTACTATTAGAATTAGAAGAACAGCCGGTTAATGCGACAAGTAATAAACTAAACAAAACAACTACAAAATATTTCTTTTTGTTTTTCATGATTTTTACACTTCTCTTAGTATGCTTTTGTTATAAGTTAGCACAAAAAAGCAGAAAATAAAAAGTAGAAATAAAAAAAGATGTTTTTTTGCCCATATCTCTATGAAAAAAACTGTGAAATGTGTAAAATATGGATGAAACATTGAATTTAAAAGGAGATATTTCATGTCAAAATTAGTTTTAATCCGTCACGGTCAAAGTGAATGGAACCTTTCAAACCAATTTACTGGTTGGGTTGACGTTAACCTTTCAGAAAAAGGTGTTGAAGAAGCTAAGAAGGCTGGTCGTTTAATCAAGGAACACGGTCTTGAATTTGATCAAGCTTACACTTCATTATTAACTCGTGCTATCAAGACTTTGCACTACGCATTGGAAGAAAGTGACCAACTTTGGATTCCAGAAACTAAGACTTGGAGACTTAACGAACGTCACTACGGTGCTCTTCAAGGCTTGAACAAGAAGGCTACTGCTGAAAAGTACGGTGATGAACAAGTTCACATTTGGCGTCGTTCATACGATGTTTTGCCACCAGCTATTGACGATGACAACGAATTTAGTCAAGCACATGACCGTCGTTACGCAAACTTGGATCCACACATCGTTCCTAAGGCAGAAAACTTACACGTAACTTTGGATCGTGTAATGCCATTCTGGGAAGATAACATTGCTCCAGACTTACTTGACGGTAAGAACGTAATTATTGCTGCACACGGTAACTCACTTCGTGCTTTGACTAAGTACATTGAAAACATTTCTGACGATGACATCATGGACCTCGAAATGAAGACTGGTGAACCAGTTGTTTACACTTTCGACGAAAACTTGGATGTTGTTAACAAGGAAAAGTTGGACGACTAATTTAATATAGTAGTTATTCACACAAAAAGAACTTCGATTTATTCGAAGTTCTTTTATTTTTAGTCAAAAAAAGACACCCCGAAAGGGATGTCCTTTTTTATCAACTTGCTCCAAAAACTATAATTTCATAATTTAATTTCATAATTTTCTGGAACAAGTATATTATAT
>SKEV01000968.1_pt1 | contig 9772 bp, 18 predicted proteins | sample 4819531 | NCBI WGS metagenome assembly SKEV01 (sample SAMN11008800, study PRJNA524170) | human gut metagenome | biome: Human fecal sample; material: Feces; isolation source: fecal sample from pouch patient p9, p28 | host: Homo sapiens | place: Israel: Tel-Aviv | collected 2016-08-01 | reverse complement strand
GACGGACACCACGCAGGGCCGGCGCATCGAAACCGACTCCGTGGTCTATCCGGGAGCCGGCAGCGGAGCCAACGACGTCACCCCCGCAGGATTGAGCGAGGGAATGTTCTTCGTGCCCGGACTGTATGGGGTCGAACGATACGATTCATCCTGGCGTACCGTCGAGAGGGTTCCCGTCGACTATGACGGCGCGGACAGCCAGTCCGCCGCCTGGTCATGGAATGCGGACAAGGCGGCGGAAGTGTTCAGACCGTTCGTCCAGAAACGTCTGGACGAGGTGTTGGGACAGAGTAATGAGCGCACCCATACGCTGTTCTGCGCGACGGGCGACGGAGGCAGGGCCGTATATTTGTCGACAAGCTCCAACATCCGCCCCTACGATTGCGAACTGACCCGCGACATGGGCGGATATTCGCTGGCCTCGCTTCAGGTCACGGACGCCCATCCCGCCGAAGGTAAGGTGCAGATTCAGGGCACCGTTCTCGTCGACGGATACGGTGAGGTTCCCATCAGGTCGGCGGATGCCCGCAGTGCTGGTGCGGTCATCCAAGCCGATTCGATGGATTGGGACACGTCCACAGTGCAGAGCGTGTCGTTCGGCTTCGATTGGGATGAGGTAGACTCGGACTCCGACGAATAGCGATCGCGGACGTTCAGTCGCAGTACGGGTGATCATGCATCTGCACGATCCGATACGAGTTCACGGAGAACGGTTCGCCGCCCGGAAGAATGAACCGCCCATCCACTTTGCGGCGGGCATCCACGATACGCTCCAACCGTCGCCGGTGCACTTCGCCGGCGACGGAACGTTTGCGGGCCAGTAGCACGACGGCCGTAATACCACAGGCCGGTATCGCCAGATATGGCAGCCAGCCGCCGAACAGCATGTGAAGCGGAAGGCAGACGAACGCGCCGGCGATGCAGCCGCCGAAGAAGATGAACAGGTCGGTGGTGCGGATCCATTGCCGGCCGATCAGCTGAATCTCATCCACCTGATCGACCCGCTGTCCGCTGATTTTCGTCAGGTCGAACAGCATCAGATGCCGAAGATTCTGGCGACGACATCCAGCAGGACCTGAATGAGCATGGCAAGCAGCTTCACGATGAACGGGACGACCTGCTTGGGTGCCACGAGTACGACGCCCAGCACGATGGCTGCGACGCACCAGATGACGGTGCCGCTCGACTGGAACTGCCGGCCGATCGCAGTGTTCGGCCAGAATTTGCGGATGATGAGCAGTACGATGCAGATGACGATGGCGGCACCGCCGAGGAACATGCAGATGGCGGGGACGACGGAGCCGGAGTCGAACAGCTTGTTCACGAAGTCGGTCGCGCCGTTGCCGGCCGGTTCGACGATTCTTGGCGCGCCGGCCAGAATGATATGATCCATGATGATTCCTTTCTCGAAACGGATCGCCGCTCCCTATGCGCCTAACGCTTCACCAGAGCGTCGAGCGTGCGGCAGACCGTCGCGTTACGGCCGGACTTGCGTGATAGCATGTCGCGCAGCAACGGCAGCCGAACGTCGGCGTTGTCCACATTGACGCCGCCCGGAAACAGCGTGCGGTCGGATACGCCGAACGTGCCGTGCGGCGTGCGGGTTAACAGCACCCATGCGCCGACCGTACGGCCCGGAAGCAGCCTTCGCGTCGAATCCACCGCCCAACGCATGTTGCCGGACGCGGAGTATTCGCGTACCGGAGCCAGATCGGACAATGCGCCGATGGTGTCCCGTCCCTCCAACAGTCCATGTGACAGCACGCGCAGATCGACCGGCCCGGATGCGGATATCGGATCGTCGACGCTGGGCATGAGCATCAGGTCGGATGTGGATGGCGTGTACCGTTTCGCATCCAGCAGGAGAATGAGATTGCCTTTCGCCAACACGCAGTCGATGTCCGTACGTCCCGACTTGTCGCCCGGATTGCGCAGGGAGAAGAACACGTCCAGATCGGGATCGTCCAACAGTCCGTAGTGGCGTAACGCGCAGGCGAGCGACCTCTCCCCCATGATGCCGGCTGCGGCACGCCCCTGCTCCAGTCCGGAGCCGGCCAGTCCGAAGCCGGGCGTGCCGTGAATACGGGCCTGGCAGCCGTCCAATGCGGCATTCACATCGTCATACCCGTAGAACGGGTCGGCCGGCCCGGTCGGCATGGAGTCGATCCGATAGGGTTGATGGTTCCAGTCGATGCGCGGCGCGGGCCGGCCGGCCGGAGTGGAGGCCGACATGTGGCGGACTGTGAGCAGAAGACAGACGACGGCGACGGTGAGCGCCGCCCACATGCCTGTAGTGTCGCCCGTATGCCAGCAGACGAGGGCGTACAGAAGGCAGCAGAACGCGCCGATGATTCCGAGCATTGCGGACTCTCCTAGGGTTGGGGATTGTTCCGCTTGCGCCTATGCGGGTTCTAAACCATCGTTTCGAGACCCCTAAATCCCCGCAAAATGCGAGTCCGTCCCATTCGACTCTTCGATGTGAGAGTTGGTTGGATTGGTTTCTGTCGGATTGTCTGACTGATTGGATTGAGGGATTGTGGGATTGAAGAGTCTGTTGGATTGCCTGCTTTTATCGGATTGGGTTTGTTTGATGAGGTGCTTTGTCTTCGATTGGCTGGGTGGGATTGATCGTGCTGTTAGATGGTTTGCGGTTGTGGTTGTTTTGCAGGTCTGGGCTTTTTGTGTTTGATTGCACTGTTCGATCGTCGGTTGTGGCTCGGTTTTTGCGCTTTGTTTGATTGGGTGCGACTGATTGATTGGCTTTGATTGTCTTCGATTAACTGGCTTTGACTGGGCGGGATTGGTTGTGCTGTTGAATGGTTTGCGGTTGTGTTCCAGTTTCGGGCTTTGTCTGATTCGGCCGTGTTGGTTCGATTGTCGGTTGTGGCTCGGGTTCGGGTTGTGTCGTTTACGGCTGGGCGGTGGATGTTCACGCGGCTTGCGCCAGCGCGTACCGGCGTGCGGCCTCGTCGTCCGCGTATTCGATGGTGCGGACGAGTCCGGCCGCGGTGGCGGCGGACAGCGGGTCGGAGCCGGAGTCCAGTGTCCGCGCGGCCAGCGCGGCTGCGGCCAACGCGGGCACGTCCGGATCGTCGGTGGGAAGCATGGTGAGCGTGGTGCCGACGAGTATCCACGTCTCACGCATGAGCGGCGTGTCCGCTTCCACCCACAGGCGATGCTCCTGCCAGTGGATGTCGGCGTCCACGCCCGCGTCCTGCAGATAGTCATCGTAGCGTTCGGCCACTTGCTCTTCGGCCAGCGTTGCGATGTCTTCCTTGTATGGGCAGTCGATGGTGGGGTAGCAGTTCATGACGGGCTCCTTTTTTCGTTCTGTCCGACTCATGCGTCCTCTGTGTGACGCGGACGCCTTTAGTCGTCATGCTTTGCGGAGCTCGTCTATGATGATGAGCGTGTCGTGGTCGGGTAGATGCGGCGGATGGAGTTCACTCCATTCCTCCCACGTCATGCTGGGTTCCGTCTCGCGTTCGCGTTTCAGCCGTTCCCGGAGTTCATGCGCCTGCCGTTCGACGTCCGAACAATCCCATCCCGTCGCTATTGGACAATATGCCTTCGCCCATTCGAAGTCGCTCATGCGATACCGTACTTGTTAAGCAGGCCGAGCGTGATGATGAGCGCGCACCATGTCAGGCCGATGATGACGGTCCAACGGTTCAGATTCTTTTCGGCGACGCCGGATGAGCCGGCGTTGTGGGTGAGACTGCCGCCGAACATGTCGGACAGTCCTCCGCCTTTGCCTTTATGCATGAGTATCAGCAGGGTGAGCAGCAGGCTGAGCAGTGCGGTCAAGCCAAGCAGTATGGGTCTCATTGGTGTTCCTTTCGGTTTGCGCGCGGACTATTTTTCCGTTCGAGAGTCTGGACCTTTTGCAGCCGGGTGGACAGCTCCGCCAATCCGTCGATGATTGTGTCCTCCTCGACGGTTTTCCTTCCACCCGCCGTGCCGTTACGGAACCGTTTCTCGCATTCGCCCATGCCTTTGCGTATGTCCTCGTCGGTGATGCCGTAGGCGATGGCGAACGTGCCCAACGCTTCCACCACGTCGCAGTATTCTTCGACCAGCCGGTCGTAGATTCGACTGTCGGAAGTGCCGTCTGCGACCCAATCCATGCCGACGGCGGCGAGTTCCGCCGTCTCCTCCAACAGTTTCCGCCATTGCCGGTCGGACGGCCGCGCGTATTCCGGCGAGAAGATTCGGACGGTGCCGAGACTGGCCGACCCGTGTCCGGGTATTTCCGCGTCATGTCCGATGAACTTGTAGCCGGGATTCCGTTCGCAATAGTCGCGCACGTCGCGCAACCATTGGATGGCATTGGGGATGCTTCCCCAACTGATGACCTTCCCGTTGTCGTCGAGAAAGTATTTCCGCTCCAACTCGTCGATGGAATGTTTTCCGATTTCCTTCAGGGCATCGTCCAACATGTCCTTGACCACGATGGCTGACCTGCCGTGCAGGTCGGTGGTGGGGCGCACATGGAATGCGTGGAAGAAGCGTACGTAATTGTAGGTTGGATTGCAGGACGTGCCGACCATATCCAAATATTCCAATCCACGGTCCTGCCAATCACAGGCGACCATGAACGCTATATCGTCCGGAATGTCGGAACGGACTATCGCAATGTCGTAGCTCATGACAGACTCCAGACCGGCCCGGCCAGCGCCCAGGCCAACAGCATGATCGATGCGGATAGGTAGACGGCGGCCAGTCCGACCGTCATCAGGTAGAGCACGAACCAGAACGCGCGTCGGACGATCCGCCCGTATTCGATGGCGTTGTTGAGCGCGCCGGCCGCGATGTTGCCCGTTTTGAATGCCAGCCATGAGCCGGCCAATGCGAGTATGGAGCAGGCCAGTTGAATCATTCGTCCTCCATGGTCCACCATGGGCGCACATGCGCCTTCGTCTCACTGTCCGTCATGGTCACGTCCAGAATGGAGCCGTCGTTCAGGCCGACCTCATGCACGCCGTCGCACTTGTCCTGCGTGATGTGGACGAGCGCTCCGCGCAGTGCGAGCGCCGACTGGTAGTCGTTATAGAATTCGTCGGCGTTCCGGTATCCGAGCATGTTCGCCTCCTCGTCGCTGACGGACGCGCACAGGGTGGCGGACATGTTCTCCACGAGTTCGGCGGCGTAGCGCATGGAGCGGGCGATGATCGTCATGGCCAGATGCGGGTTCTCATATTCGCCGGCAAGCTGGTAGGCGGTCTCCATCATGGTGGAGAACATGGCGTCGGCGGTGGCGTCCGACAGGCCTTCCGGATCATCCAGCGGGGCCGGGCCTTTGCCGTCGTTCTTCAGTTCCGCGTTCCATGCGGCGAAATCGTTGTCATTCATTTCTTTTCTCCTATCCGAACAGCCAGAGTGTGAGCTTGCCCAGACTGAAATCCATGCCGGTGACCAGTATCATGAGCGCCAGTACGAAAATGGCGACGGCCATGCACCACAACGCCCATTCGCGTACGGTTGGCGTGACCGTCTTTACAAGCTCGTCGGCTGTCTGTCTGATGAACCGTCCGATGTGTCTGATGTGTTCCATACCGTTCCGTATGCGTCATGCGGGCATCCATGTCGCCATCCACGGGCACAGGCAGCGCCATGAGAGCATGATGAGCGCGAACCAGAGCAGCAGCCAGAGCATGATGCGTATGGCGGTGTGGATGATATGGTTGCCGGCCAGTCCGGCGCACAGTCGCCAGGTCCAGGTCATCGGATCGGCCACGTCGGTCCAGCGTCCACGCCATTGGCGGAACGTGCAGCACAGGTTGAACGCGTTCAATACGAGCCATATGGCTCCGGCGCACAGGGCGAGCACGCCGCTGACGGGCATGTCGATTCGTTCGGAGACGGTTTGGACTTGGCGGCCGACGCGCGTCATCGTCGTATCGTGCGTTTCGGCCAACTGTTCGGGAGTGCCGTCCGTCTTGTTCGCCCAGCCTTCGAACGCACCGGTGACGATCATGCGTTGGGTGACCTGGGCGGACAGTATCGGCCAGCAGGTCTGCAGGGTGATGCCGCGTTCCGCTCCGGCCGCATCCGCGTCAAGGATCTGCGTGTCCGTCTCGTCCACGACGCGCGGCTCGGCGTTGACCCGGTACACGTACCAGTGTTCGGCCGTTTCGATGATGACCTGGTCGCCCGGGTGCAGGAGTCTGATGTCCGCGAAGTCGGCGTACGTGTTGTGGCCCGCCCACACGCTGTTGCCGGGCTGTCCGGGCATGGCGGAGCCGGCGTAGTGTCCCGCGCCCATCTTGTCCAATACGGTCTTGCCCGTACCCTCCCATGCGGCCAGCCGGTAGGTTTTCGACCAGGAGGGGACGCGCACGTAGGCGAACAGCTCATCGTTGGCGGGCGTGGGTTCGACCGGCGGATCGTCGTGACGCAACGCGGCCACCTTGTCCGTCTTGGAGGTTGCGAACGTCTTGCCGACCGCCTTTTCCTCACGGTGCGTCGTGTAGGCCATGTCGATGCCCGACCCCCATACGCGCCAGACCATGTAGGAGCCGGTCAGGATGGCGGCGATGGCGCACAGTCCGGCCAGAAAGCGGCTGATGTTCCTAAGAATGCTCATACGGTTCGGTATGCGTCTTGGCTCGACGCATACCGAACCGTATGGAATACAGATTGTTATGGACGGCCACGCCGCTTCAGCGCGACGGCTGGCGATTCCACTTATTGCTGCAACGGCGCGCGGCGGATGGCGAGTGGGAGCAGGTGGACGAGACGGTGTGCGACTCGCCCACGGGCGGCATGCTCGCCATGATCTCCCCGTTCCAACGTGCAGAGAAGCGCATGTGCGAACGGCATGGACTGCCGGACGTGCCGGTGGTGGTCAGGCCGACGTTCATGCGGTAGGACGCATGAACGGTGCGTACGAAAGGAGCGTTCGATGGAATACGCGATCATCTGCAAGCTGGAGGGCATGAGTCGGGGCAGGCGCATCAGCGTCGCGCCGAACGGCGATGCGACATTCGCGCCGAACCGTATGGCGGCCAGCCTGTGGCCAAGCCGCGAGGCGGCGCAGGAATATGCGGAGCGTGCCATGCGACACAATCCCGGCATCGAACTGAGCGTGGTGAAAGGGTGAACGTCACGGACTTGGAGGGCCGTCGCATGTCGGTCGGCAGGGGAGAGACCTACGTATTGACCGACCGCGCGGGCTCTACTCATACGGTCACGGTCGACCATGTGGCCGAATACCTGTTCTACGATGGTGCCACTGAGAATGCCATCGTCGACGAGAACGGCTTCGAGTGGCCGCTCGGCTCCTACCGCGTGGACCGCCCCGGTCTGATTTGGCGCATCCGGCACGTTTTCAGATAGGATTGCTTATGAGGTGGCTTTCGTTTTTTAATCGCCTTGCTCCATGCCGACCCGGAAAGTTTCTAACAGCTCTCCGGCTTGTCCTTTTCCAAACGTTCGCGCCTCTTACGCACCACAGACAACGAGACGCCGAATTTCGCAGCCATATCAACGAGGCTCTTCCCTTCCCGCTGCATCTTCGCGAAGTCATCTTCGGGCATCAGTAGCGCTCCGGCGAATTCGTCAGCGTAGAACTCATGCAAATCGTATTTCTCCGAACGCCCGTCCTTGAATGCGAAATCATCGTCATCGGCAAGGGTGGTGCGTTCGACGTAATGACCGAGCTCGTGCGCGAAGGTGAATCGACGACGTACATCCGGCTCGTCAGCATCGGCATACGAACGTGGTTCGCTGCCTTTCTCCTTGATGATCATCCCGGACAATCCAGCCGGGAGCGCGGCACGATACGTCATCACACCCATCTTGCGACCGATCTCGGAAACTTTGACCGGGTACCTACCATCCCAGTACTTATCAAGAACGTTTTTCGCGCTTCTACGCGCATCCTGCCAAACCAGCGTCATCGTTCACCTCTCCGCTGACATGTTCTCAACTTTCAGATAGGCGTCGAACGTATGGTCTTCGGCCATGTCGGCATTGCTTATGAAGCAGTTCTTGCGCTCCACCGCCTTGCTCCATGCAGATTCGGGAAGAACGGTGATTCTGGCAAGCGTGACGGCGGGCAGATGCTTCATGTGATCCCATACCGTGTCGATGGCTTGCTTCAATTCGGGGCTTGACCGCTCATCCGCCGCGTACGCGTCGCCGATGGCGTCCTTCGCGTATTCGGCAATCGGGTTTCCGCCGAACGATGCGAATTCTCCGTATACTGCTCCGCATGTCGGACCGGATTTCCATGGCTGGAACGATTCGGTGAGGAGCCGGCGTCTGGTATGGCGCTGGTACAGGCATGCGGTGAAGAACATGAGCTTCTGAAGTTTCATCGGGGTTACGTTAATCCGCTCCGCAAAGGCGCGGCGAAGGATGCTGTTGGCTATCAGCTTCGGGTCTATCCCCGTTCCCGGCAGACCGTCTCTGCTTGCTTCGGACACCTGACACACCTCCCTGTCGCCACCGTAACCGTCTGACGCTCAGACTTTAGGAATGGACTATGCGCATAGCCATATGCCATGAGCATTACCGACATCTCCACAATGGGCTGGGAGGCGTTCTGGGCGTCCGCCACCTCGGCCGGCTCGCTGGGCATCATGTTCGCGTTCGCCATCGTCTGCCTGCTGGCCGGCTTCGCGCTGAACAGCGTCAACCGTGCGGCCGGTCTCGTCATGCGTGGCATCTCCGCGCTGCTGGCCGTACTCCTGGTCATGGGCTTCCTGTCGAACGCGGGCATCACCTCATCCACGCTGGCGCCGATCATCAACTGGTTCCTTGAAATCGTGCACGCTCCCGTCCTGTTGTCGGAGTCCTGATGGCGGGGCGGCGCAAGGGCGGCAGCCCGTTCAAAACACTGCTGGAAGGCATCGTGACCGCATTCCTGATCGGCATCATGCTGGTCGTGCTGGCCGTCACGCCCGCATGGGATGCGATCATCGACGCGACGGGCATCGGACATCATGTGGACGTGAACTCGCTGTTCCGCAAAGACCCGGTACGGCCGGACGGCTCGGAGACGATCCTGAAGCCCGGGCAATCGGGCGGGCAGGCGGACTCCACGACCACACAGCCGAACGGTCAACCCGACGATACGGCCACGCAGCCGAACGGTCAACCCGACGATGCGGCCGCGCAGCCGAACATTCAAGCCACGGCCGGACATGACTACTGGCAGGCCGGACTGGATGCGACGAACGCCATCACGACCGCGAAAGCGAGACAGGGCGGCTACAATCGCGAACAACAGTTCGGCGGCTGGACATCGAACGGCTGCGGAGCGGCCACCACACGCGACACGATTCTCGAACGCGACATGACGGACGTAAAGAAGAATGCGAAATGTCAGGTCGTCTCCGGCACGCTGGCCGACCCGTACACTGGCAGGACGATTCGTTTCACACGCGGCCCGAAGACCAGTGCGGCCGTGCAGATAGACCATGTGGTCGCACTTCAGGATGCGTGGGCATCCGGCGCCCGCGACTGGACCCAAGAGAAACGAGTCGAATACGCGAACTCGCCGGACGTGCTGCTGGCTTCGGACGGTCCTGCGAACATGGCGAAAGGCAACGGACTGGACTTCAACGGCACCAGCCGTTGGCTGACGCAGAAGACGGGCGCGCCCGACGTTTGGATGCCGGACAATACGGCATACCGGTGCGACTACATGGCCAAACGCGCCCAAATCAAAAAACAATGGGGATTGACCATGACGGCCCGTGAGAAACAGCAGACCGTCACCGTATTGGCATCCTGCGTGGCAGGCAACTAGGGGAGAGCATATGGC
>SKEV01000967.1_pt1 | contig 9779 bp, 13 predicted proteins | sample 4819531 | NCBI WGS metagenome assembly SKEV01 (sample SAMN11008800, study PRJNA524170) | human gut metagenome | biome: Human fecal sample; material: Feces; isolation source: fecal sample from pouch patient p9, p28 | host: Homo sapiens | place: Israel: Tel-Aviv | collected 2016-08-01 | reverse complement strand
CGACGTTCGTTTTCGACGCCAGCACGACGGCGGCCCGCTCCTGCACCATTGTGTCGAGTCGGCGGAGGTTGATGCGCAGGTACGCTTTCTTGCGTGCAATCCAATCAGGCAGTGCCGCCGCCTGTTCGAGTTGCCGAATGTATTCGTTGTCGTCCATGTCGAGGTCATTCTTTCTCGCTTTGATTCGGCACCTCCAAAGGCATGGAACCCGAATATCCCAACAGCTCCTCGCAATGAGCGGCGACGGCTTGCAGGGCGAACCGTTCTCCCGTCAGAAAGCCTTCATCCGACGCGCGGGGAATCTTTTCATCGATTCGGGCTACATGCTTTTCGCACCATTCGATTACGTCGTTCAGGGTCTTGTCCTTCTGTGTGACGTTCACTGCCATGTGAGTTGCCTTTCTATTTTTAACGGGGTCAAAATCGTTGTTTTTGCGAAAAAGACCCCGTTAAAAACGCTTTTTCTGTGGTTTAATGCTGTCTGTCTGTTTGCTGTCTTGGATTAGATTCGAGCCTAATCGAACAGTCTCATTCATTTTCTTTCCGCTTCCGTCCTGTTCTACTGAGTAGGAATCCGTCCAGATACAGTTGGAACAGGCTCACATACTGGCCGTCGTCGATGTCGTCTTCCGGTTTCGCATACAGTCGGTCGTTTAGGAGTGCGACCGGCAATCCGGTGCGTTCCTCCCGTTCGATGTGAAAAGGTATCTCCTCCTGACCGTGGGCGTTCTCCCGGATAGCCAAACCGTAGTCGCCGACCTGCGGTTGAATGTCCGGACTGCTGTCGTCGATGTCTTCATAGTTGAGACAGGACGGCGTGGAGCCGCTGCCGAGCATGGAACGGCAGTGGTCAATTACTGCGTCATACACCTTATTTTGAGCCACCACGACACTGTATGCTTCAATCTCGTGCCGTCCCAGAAGAGCATCAGAGAGCTTCACTCCTTCAATCTCAAGCTGCTTGCACCAGTCGATGACTTCTTGCAGGGCCTTGTCCTTCTGCGTGACGTTCACCGTCATCCTTTTTCCTTTCTGCCTTACTCCCGGATTCGGGGAACGCCTTTCAACGGCACGAGTTCGGCGCCGGACTGTTTGGCGTGCTGTTGGCAGACGCCGCCGAAGCTTTAATGGGTTTGCCGCACGGGTACATCCAACCGTCCGAATCGACCATGGTCTGGACGCAGCCAATGTCCATGAGTTCCGTGAGGTTCACCATGATTCATCCTTTCCAAATTGAATCGCTCGGCTATCGCCTTCGGAGATTGCCCAAACGCATTCTCATTGCGCTGACCGGCACATCGAACAGTTGTGCCATTGTTGCCGGATCCTTGCCGGCGGATCGGAATTCCTCGACCTTTGATTCTGGCATGAGGATCGCGCCGGCGAACTCGTCGGCAAAGAACTCGTGCGGGAAGTAGCCCTTCTCCCCGCGCCCGTACATGCGGCTCTCTTCGAACCCGTATTCGTCATCCCTGGCTATGACCGTGCGTTCCATGAAATGACCGAGCTCATGCGCGAGAATGAAACGCTGGCGCACACCCGGCTCCTCTTTGTCGATGAATGCCTTCGCGTCCCTCTCTGAGGCTCGCTTCACGATCATGCCGGATAGATCATCCGGCATGACGCACTTATACGTTGTGACACCGCACGCCCTGCATATTTGTTCGATATTTACTGGAATCCGCTGATCCCAGCTCCTATCCAATACCTTCCTTGCGGCTTCGCGCGCCTGCTCCCATACCAATTGAGCCATGCCAAAACCTCACTACGCACGTTCTACATGCGCCGCGAATTTCAACGCCTTCTCGCCCTTGTCGGTCAGCGCGTCATACACTTGGTCGATGTAGTATCTGCGTTCCAGCACGCCCAGCTCACGTAGTCGTTGCGATTCCTCCGCCGGTTTGACCACGCCATACGGTTTAAGTTCTTTCAGGATTGCGATGTCCCGCCCGTCCAACAGGGGCGGGTCGTCGGGTTCCAGCAACGCTTTCAGACGGTCAGCCTTGTCTTCCATGTCGGATACGGCTGCGGCCAGCGACTCCGGCATGGGCGTATCCGTACCGTCGCACAGGTCAACCCACCGTTTGCGCATGTCTTTTGCCCTGTCGAGGTATCTGTCCGCTGTGAGAGTGATTATCCGCACGCGGAACTCGTCGAAGTCGCAGACTCCTTTATGATGGTCGTAATCCCACCAGACGAAGGTGCCATTCGGACGAATCGAGCAGGCGAGGAACACGTACACCTTGTTATTAGGGTTGCGGATGTCCGCTACGTAGTCGGAGCATTCCGATTCGACCAGAGCGAACTCCACGCCTTCCTTGCTCAGCCGGTCCAATAGGTCGCGGACGGATTGCAGCGTCTTCTCGATGTTCAGCATGGTTTCAGTCCCCATTCTTGACGTGATTCTCATAACCTTTCATAGCTCTTTCCCCCAGTTCGGTCAGACCGCTATACCCGGGGTCAGTGAGCGACCAGTAGTCCTGCCCAATCAGCCCCCTTCCGACCAATCCGAAGCAGTCCCAGCTATCCATGAACAAACGCGCATCTCGACCCTGCCTGACGTTTTCGAGCAGTTTGTATTCAGCCTTGCTCAACTCGGGCGATTCGTCCTCGATGAAGCCGCGCAGTCGCTTGACGGCATCCTCCATCCCCTCCTTGCGTGTCCTGATTGCTTGAGGCAATGGAACGCCCTTCCTGCCACACAGTTCTGCCCACTTGCCCGGGATGCTCCCGGCTTCGTCTTCGTAGTATCGGGCGAGACGGTCTATAAGACGCATGCGGTATTCCCTGAACTCGACCGTCTCGCCACGGCATCCACCATCGCAGATGTTGCCATCCGGTCGGATGTAGTGAAGCTCCATATCGCCATCATCATCGAAAAAGCATGGGGCGGATATAGTCATCACCTCATCGTTCTCGATAGGCTCACCCAATTCGATACCCACGCCGATGGCGGCGAGTTCCTTTTGCAGCCCTTGGATGTCCCGTAGCGTCTTCTCGATGTTCAGCATGGTTCATTCCTTGTCCAGTTGGCGCACGCTGGCCAGCATGTGCGATGCGGCCTGACGGCGCGTCTCATACGGACTTCCAAGCTCCTCGCCCAGCAGCCACCTTTCGAACACGGTCGCGGGGTCGAGTTCGGGGTATTTGTTGCAGGATTCGCATACGCGCATGTAGTGTTCGGCCATATCCTCGGTGTCCTTCGCCTCCTGTTCGTCGTGGAGCGTGCTCCGGCACCATTCGGCGCCTTTGTCGAACTGTTCCTTCAGCCACATGAGCCGGTCGGTGCGCGGCATGGGCGAAGCCAGCAGTCGGGCCAGCTCGTCCAATACCCGTTCCTCGCCCATGTCGGCCGTATTGAGGACGGTTACATCCTCGACAAGCTCGTACTGCGTGCGGACGATGCGAATGGTGTTGGTGTCGATGTCGGGAAGTCCGACGACGACCTCATATCGCGCTTGGGGGTCATACGCGGTGATGCGTCCGAACTGGCGGTCGTTGTACACATGCCAGCCCGGCAGTGTGCGGGTGACGGTGATGAGGATGTCGCGTGTTTTCATTTCGTCAGTTCCATTCCTTCGGGGCGACGACAATCCAGCCGTTCGACAGCGGGTAGACGTCGCAGGGTTCGTCAGATTCCAAGTCGTCGTTCAACGGGTTCCAGTCCTCGAAGCCGTCGTGGGCGATTTCGTCGTTGAGCGTCCCACTGTGGATGCGCTCGGTTTCGACGTGGACGTCCTCCGGTTGGAGGAAGACAAACGAGAACGGTTCGAGCATTGGTTCGAAAAGATACGGCAGTCCGTTCTTGTCACCCCAGTTGGCAACCACGTTCATGTGTCGTCCGTCATCCGTTTCCACGAGGATGATTCCCGATTCCTGTCCGGTGATGTCGTGCAGGTTGATGGTCATTTCGGCTCCTTTCAATCCTCACACCAATCCATGCGTCCCCGCCGTCGGTTTCGGCCGGCGAGAGTCGGGCCGCTCCGCGCTTGGCGCGCTATTCGGCGTATCCGCTCCATTTCTCGGCGGTTTCCAACAGGCGTGGCAGTCCGAAGTCCCAATAGGTTTTGGACTGCACTTCGCCGCCGTGGGTCAGATATTCGACGGTCAACATTTCAGAATCGTCTCCGCAGGTGTCACAGACGGCTTCGACGAACGGGCTGTATTCGTAGCTGACGGCGCACAACGGCATGTTCTGTGACCCGTCGAATAGTTCGGGGCTCTCCTCCCGCAGGACCGGCCAAAGCAGCCGGCAGGTTGGTGAGAGGTTCGCCAACGCCTTCATGCAGGCGCATCCGACCGCGCGGGCGACGGTCTGCGAGTCATCGGTCGTGAGCGGGTGTTTTCCGGTGGCCTGCGGGACTCCCCGCCGGTACAGCTTCCAGCTGACGTAGCCATTCCGGGGGTCAGCCACGGCGTGTGAGCCGTCGAACAGGCCTGAGAAGCGGATATGGACCGCGTCTTTGATCACGTCCGCTTCTTTGATGTAAGGCAGGTCTCTGAACCCGTTCGCAAGAGCGTTAGGTGACATGACCGTGCCGGTTATGTCGAGGTTTTTGACGTGTTGGGTTTTTTCGTTTTTGTCGAGGAGTTTCATGACGTTTCTTCCTTTTCTATGCGCGTTCATCCCACTCATGCGTCCCCACGCATAGCCTTCTCGCATGAATGATCCGCTCCGCATCATTGCGGAAATCCGCCAACGGTCGGCCGGCAATCCGACGGTCCGTCTGACCGGTCTCATGGTCACGGCCATCGGCATCGTATTGGCCGCGTTGAAGGTCGCCGTATGGATGCCGATGCTTCTTGCCGGCCTGCTTATGCTGGCATTATCGCCACCATCGGGGTTTTTCCGCGCGGCCGGCCTGCTGGTCACGGGCGTCGCCCTATTGGCCTGCATGACGCGCGCCGTCTACGCGACGCCCGTACTGGCGGTCGGACTATCGCTCATCTGGCTCAGCCGTCCGAGCGAACTTCACGGTTAGATCTCAGCGCGTCCATTGACCGCCATAGCCGGCCTCACGCAAGCGAAATGCCGTTCCGCCCTTTCCGAAACGAGCGGCATTTCGCTCTCCCCCGCGTATATTCAGCGTCTTTCAGGAAATGTTCAGACATTCTGGAAGTGGACGATAATGCCTGTATTGTCCGATGACCATTCCCACATGGACACCCAATCGCTGTCCGCTAGATTATGCAATCCAACCAACCGTTCGTCTACAAGCGGGCAATCGGTCAGATCATACTGATGCCATTCGCCGTCGGGCACTCGGAAGCGATGCTCAAGCCCCTCGCGCAGGCGTTCGACATCCACGCCATTCGGGAACGGAACGAACACCGATCCCTCCCCTTCTGGCTGTCGTTTCGCCACTTCAACCCCCATGCGGACGTTGTCTGCGAAAAAACCTCTAATATTGCCGGCGATCGCAGCCTTGCGATCGGTGGTCAACGCACGCCACGGCAATCCCGGCGGCACGTCCGGCAGAATGACGGTCTGTCGGTCGTGGACGGACTCGTAACCGGGCACGTACAGGAACAGCGAATTCTTCCCGCAATCGACTTCGACGCCCTGCCGCTTCCACTCGTCGAACAGGGGTTTGACCGCGTATTCGGGATCCAATCCGTGTCGCAGAAATTCAGCCTCCGTATTCAGGTCGTAATGGTCGGCCCATACTTTCACACCCAAGGCACCGACGTTCAAGACGCTCACATATCCAACCGACTCCAACAGGTCGTCGATTCGTCGGCGACATTCCGCATCACCCAACAGCAGGCCAAGTTTTACGGATGCCATGGTGGTGACGTCCACCAAACCGTTATCCTTGCGGCGATGGTAACGTTCAGCCAAAGTGCTCATAACAGACTCCTTCTTAGCGGACAATGTGCTCACCTCACCCATGCGTCCCCACGCATGGCCTTCGCGCATGAATGATCCGTTCCCCCTCATGCGCGGGTTCCGTCTTCCTTGGGACGAGACGTTCCGAGCGGATGGCACGGCCGACCGTATCGGCCGATGGCGCATTCCCCCGACGACGCCTTGCGTCATCCGGTCCGCGCGTGGTTTTCCTCCAAGGCTGATGCGCCGGAAAAGCCGAAGAGTGGTTCCGGAGTGGGGGCGAATCTCGAAATGGTCGATTCAGGCATCCGGGCCTCGCCGTTCGTCCTTGACGGACCACATGACCTTTTCCATTAGAGCCCGCAGGCGTGGCTCCTCCTCCGCGCATCCGGTTACGAGGAGGACCTCCCCGACGGGCACCCGGCGCCAATCGCCGTCCTCCAGGTATGCATCGGAGACGGCTCCGTTCCAGGCGAGGCGTTTCGAAAACCGCCGTATATCCACGGATGGACCAGGATCTTCGATTTTGGCGGCGAGAGACTTCGCCAGGGCGTACACGGCCATGTCTGCATTCGGCCCGTCGAGGAACGCGTCGTTGATGATTCCGCATGCCGTGCCAGCGCGTCCGTCGCCAAGCCCGCCGGCCAGCCGGCGGCATTGCCGGTCCGACGCGCCCTGCGCGAACAGCGAGGCCAGCCGCCCGAGCCGCGCCTCGTACAGGCCATGGGATGGTGCGTCACCGCCGACGCCGCCGTTCCATCCGGTTCCCGCCATGAGCAGATCCGCCGCGTCGTCGTAGTCGCCGCGTTCGGCCGCCCGCAACGCCAGGCCCGCCGATTGCAGACGGAGCAGCGCCATATGGCTCTTCCAGGTCTCCCAGTCGCCATCGGAGGCGAACGGGCCGTTCGGGCATTCGTCCTCCACCCACCCGCGTACGGCCGCCAACCGGTCGACGGCGTCGCGGTAGTCCCTCCTCCCGACGGCCGTCACGATGGCTTCGACGCCCCGCGGGGCATCGGGGTCCAGGGCATCGTCGGACAGTATGTCCACTCCATCCGTGACGCCGATCCAACCGTCGTCGATGCCTTCCGCCACAACCCCGGACGCCCCCCACGGCCCGTCCGGTTCGTACAGGTCGAGATCGAGGTCATCGGCAGCTTCCATGTCGCGTTCGTACCGTCCGGCGCCGGGAAGCCCCGACGCTTTATGGCGCCGGCCGTTCCTGTCCATCACCATAAAGGCCTCCGATCATTCGATGGCGGAGTCTATGCCGATGTACGCGAGGGGGGGATTTATATCAGGCCGCCGGCATACGCGACGCGTAATCCTCCAGTTGCCGTAGGAACCATTCCCTCTCCTCAAGCTTCCGCTGGAGGTCCACGATATGCCGTTCGAACTCCTCCGGCGTTCAGTTGACGGCATCACGCACCGTCAATGTCTTGTCATGGGATGTGGGCACCGAATCGGCCTGCTCCAACAACGGGAGGCCGGCATCGTTCCCGGAGATCGCCGCCTGGTCGACCGAATCATCGGAGGAAACGTGCTCGGCGGTCCAAGGGGACGCATGAGCCAATCAGACGTCACGAAGGAGCCGAAAAAATGGAACAACGCGTCGAAACACTGGTTCTGCCGGTCGAACCGAAAACCGTCAACGTGCCAAAGCTCGATATGAACGGTTCGCCTTGGGCTGCGGCCGCCAAACTGGGCCGCTACCTCATCTCCGGACTGGATGAGCAATCACGCGACGATCTCATGCTGGCCGTACTGCGCATCATATCCGGCACCGAAAACGACGAGAGCGAACCGGAACCGTCATCGGTCGCTTCGACCTTCGCCAAACGGACCAAGACCCGCGCCCACTTCCTGTTCGCCAATGACATATGGTATGTGACGAGCATGTCCGCATTTCCGCAGTCGCACTGCGGCCTGCACTATTGGCTGTGGACCCATGACGGAAACGGCCGCAAAGCCGTGGGCGTGTACGCTTTCGATCTGCCCACGGCCGTCGGTGCTCTCGCCGTCACGACGGATTGCGACATCGTGGACCGTGTGCTGAGCCGCGAAAAATACCGTACAGCCCTCATTCGGCAGCGTTTCTTCGCCCTGGCGGCCGAACGCTGGACCGTCGAAAGGAACCTCGCCGCGAACCGCCGCTACTCCACGGCGCACACCGCAAGCGTGTTCGAAGACAAGCTCGACTTCGACGACCGCCACCGCGAAGCGGCCGAGGCGAGCCGTTTCGCCGCCCGTTTCAGCCACGTCGAATTGGACAACAGCGTGGATCTCGACGAGTTCGCCCGTCTGGACCGTGAGTTCGACGAGCTGTCCGGCAAAGGCTGGCTGCCGGCCATCGGCTCCGAGAACGCCGTCCGGTTCCGCCTGTGCGGCCGCCACCACGCCATCGGCGTCTACTCCCCTACGTTGAAGGCGATCGCCATCGACCCGCGCGCGCCGCGTTCGGGCGCACACGAAATGGCCCACGCCTATGACTTCGAGCATAGACAGCTGTCGGCGCAGAACGCATTCCGCCCCATTCTCGACAGGCAGTCGAAAACACTTGCCGGCATGAACCTATCGGATTCGCGGTACCGTTATCTTTCCACCCCGACCGAGGTGTTCGCCCGCGCGTACGAGCTCCATCTGCTTGACACGGGCCGTGCCTCGTCGATGACGAGCGCGAGCGTGGCCGCCCTGTGCGAGGCGGACGAGTCCGCCGTGCCATTGGCTCACAACCTGCCCGCCATCAACGAGTACTTCGACTCGCTCGGATTGTGAGCGGCGGACGGTTCTCAACCAAGGCCGGTGCGAACGATTCCGCAGACCTGCAATACGATCCCCTGAGCGAAACGGAATTCCACGAGAACGAATTAAAACAATCCAGCCGCGAACTTCCTTGCAAGCAGGACAACTATTTCACCACGGGCGGTAGGTTGGGCGCATCCCCCAGAATATGAAGTCCTTCTTTGGGCTGATGGAGGTCAAACCGGAACGGCAAGGCGCGATTGCATTTAGGTCTTCATCCACGCATTCCGTTGATAGAGGTTTTTAGCCCGCAAACCCTCGTCAACGGGACCAATCCGACGGTCCGTCTGACCGGTCTCGCAGTCACGGCCATCGGCGTCGTATTGGCCGCGTTGAAGGCCACCGTATGGATGCCAATACTTCTCGTTGATCTGCTATCGCTCATTTCGCTCAGCCGGCCGAGCGAACTTCACGATTGGGTCTTAGTGCGTCCATTGACCGCCACAGGGCGTGCCTTTCGGCTCTCGCGGCTGCGGATGACGTTCAACCGGCATGTCTTCGAACGCGTCGAACATTAGATCTTCACGAAGCCTGCGAATCAGACCGGCGGCGTCCGCCGCGTCGGGCGTGAATTGTTGGTGCAAGTCAGCCAGATCGGCTAATTCCGACTCCATGAACGATTGTTCATGGTCCGACAGGGGCCGATAGAATCCGTCCCGCCAAGCCTGTCGGAAGGCATTCCCATCCGTCCCGTCGTACAGAATCACACTTTCCCTGGTCTGTACCGTATACCGGTCGAACAGCGGACTGGATGCCACCTGATCGACCGTATTGGGAAGATTGCGAATGGTTATCTCATGCGCAGTCGGAGGCGTCCACCGCGCACGCCTGCCCTCCTCCATGTCGCGGTAGAAACGGCTGAGAATGCCAAGCAGGCTCACATCCGCGGGTGTGGCAACCAAAACGGCATGCGTTCCCCTACCCAACCGTTTCGCCCGCTCTGCCTCATTCAGCACGGTTTCCGCGTTCCTCCAAGTACCCTCAATGATGCAGCCATAACCATGCGTGTCAGCGTAATCCACGGCCATACCCGTCCACAGTCCGGCGAGCTTTGCGGTCGCGTCGGGCATGTGAATTGGATCTTCTTTCAGAAACCGCCTGTAGTCGGGATGGTATTGCCGGAAATCGTCTCCGACAATCGGAATGA
>SKEV01000965.1_pt1 | contig 9807 bp, 8 predicted proteins | sample 4819531 | NCBI WGS metagenome assembly SKEV01 (sample SAMN11008800, study PRJNA524170) | human gut metagenome | biome: Human fecal sample; material: Feces; isolation source: fecal sample from pouch patient p9, p28 | host: Homo sapiens | place: Israel: Tel-Aviv | collected 2016-08-01 | reverse complement strand
ATATTTCATATTTGCATAAAAAGAAATATAATAATTACAAATACTCCTCCTTCCCCTTATCTCTTTGCACGGAATTTTCTATATTATTCCCCGCAGCCTTTACTTTCATAGTCTCAAGCTTTTCTTTCAAGGATACCCTCTGTGCCGGCTTATCCGCCATCGCTGCTGTGAGCCTCATTCCCTGCGGATTTCCATTCTCCACAGCATAATTATGTCGGGTATTTTCTATGGGATACGGTTTTCTGGTATCTGCCACCTGCTCAGTACCCAGTTCCGATTTATCATCTTCCATACCTATTCCGTCATCTCCCTTTTCGTCCATATTGAGCAGGGCATTTAAGGCAGAAAGGCGGTCTAACTTCTCTGAAAGCTCTGCTTCCTGTGCAAATGGCTTTGTAACCTCTACCTTCGCTGTTTCAAGCTGACGCTCCACATTCTCCAGCTTTGTGGATGCTTCTGCCAGTTCCTTTGTCATGGCTTCCAACGCATGGTTGATACGGGAAATGTTACCCAGCGGGTCAACACCAATCTCCAGATTATGACTGAGCTGTCCTTTGATGTTCATAACGAATTTATGGTTAAAGGAATCAAAGGACACCGCCATTTTAAAGCCTGCATACTCTCCAATGACTGCCGGAGCATTAACGCTCTTGATTTCTTTGCACATCTCCACAAGTGCAGTTCCGGCTTCTTTTTTATCCGTATAGACCTTATTCCCGACCCTCATAGAGAAAAACTCCTTATCTGCTGGGAGATTGGTTTTTGCAGTCTGAATATCTGCCTGCAAGCCACTGATACGCTCCTTCAGAATGGTTATCTGCTGTGGATAATGCTTTGCAATGTTGTCCTCCAGACGGTATTTCTGACTGGTGTGGTTGGCTTTCATCAGTTTCAGCTTGCTGACCTGAATATCCAAATCCATCTTTTCTTTTATATAGGGATTCCCCGTTGCCAGAGCCTTAACCTCTGCATAAGAAAGTGCTGCTTCGTCCACATCCTCACAACTTCGCACCGGAGATTTGCTTGTCATAATCTGACCGATAAATTTCTGCTTATTCTCGATAAGCTGCCATGAGTAGCTGTCAAATGTTCCCTCTGTCACATACCGGAAAATCTTAACCTTTGGATTCCTGTTGCCCTGCCGCAAAATACGCCCCTCCTGCTGTTCAATATCAGTCGGTCATTTTTTGCGGACAGTTCATACATGCTATCCTTTTCTGTTCTCTGCTCCTGCGTTTGCTCTCGTTTGATTTCTCCCTCCGTATCTTCTTGGCACAAGCAGGACAATACCTTGATGCACCAGAGCCCGGGACATATTCAACGCCGCACACCGTACAATTTTTAGCGGGCATTGCTGCCCACCGTTTTGTAGGTATGATATGTAATTCATCGACAAAGCCGATGAATTTATAGTAAATCTTGATTTCCTGCTTCACTGTTCCGTCTGCCATCTTCTCACGCTCCGAAACAAGTATCTTGTCTATGAGTGCGTTTATAACTGTTGCATCCAGTTCTTTTAAGCCTTGATAATTTCGGATAAGGGCGAGGAAGTCACGGATTCCCCGTGATTTCTCGTAGCTTTCATTAAGAGTTTCCGTCACCTCTTTCAGCCTTGCTTCAATTTCAAGCTGCTCTTTCTGGTATTTCCCCGACATCATCTCAAAATTCCGCTCGGTAATACGCTCCATGACCTTATCCTCGTAGAGAGAGGAAAACAGCCTGTCCAGTTCCGCAAGGCGTTTGTTCAGCTTCTTACGTTCTTTCTCTAATGCTTTCGCCCTGCTCTGGTCTGTTTCCGTGAGCCGCTTTTCTATGGCCCTGACCGCCTTTTCATCATTCACTGCCATATCCGCAAAACAGTTGATGTCGGCAAGAACGGCATTGAATAAATCCCTTGCTTCTATATTGTGGGCACTACACTCGCTTCTTCCGTTTCTTGCATAATTATTACATGAATACTGTACACAGTCGATAATCTCTGGGCGTTTCCTCCTGTGTACGTTCATTGCCCGCAGAGCACATCCGCAGTCCACACACTTGATAACGCCTGCAAAAATATTTACAAATCCTCCCTTGTTCTGTGGAAGCCTACGACTTGTAATAAGCTGTTGGACAATATCAAATTCCTCCTGCGTGACTATTCCCTCATGGGTATTGGGTATCACTTCCCATTCTTCGGGCAGCTTAGAGGGGCGTTTCTTGCTTTTCATATTGGCGGCAATCCGTTTGTAGCCTACAAGATTTCCCGCATATATCGGGCTTCTTAAAATGCTCCTCACGCTGTTCCCACTCCAAATATAGCGTTTGTCCTCGTTCCCCTCAAAATGACGTTCAAAGCCTGTTTCGCCACGCTCCGCCGCATAAGCGGCAGGGCGTAGGATATGCTGTTTATTAAGATGTCTGCAAATTTTGGCAACTCCATTCCCTTTTAATGCAAGGTCGAATATCTCTTTTACAACATGTGCCACTTTATCATCTATCAGCAGATGGTTGTGGTCGGCAGGGTCTTTGATATAGCCATAAGGGGCGGTAGTTCCCATGAATTTCCCCTGTTGAAACCTCGCCCGATATGCCGATTTTATCTTAACAGATATGTCAGCGGCATACATTTCGTTTAAAATGTTGCGGAAAGGCGTGATGTCCATAGCAGATTTATTCAAGGTATCTACGCCGTCATTGACCGCTATATACCTCACGTTATGCTCTGGGAAGAAAACTTCCAGATATAACCCACAATCAAGATAGTTTCTCCCCAGACGGGATAAATCTTTCGTAATCACGCAGTTTATCAGACCGCTTTCAATGTCTTTTATCATATTCTGGAAACTTGGTCTTTGGAAATTTGTACCAGAATAACCATCGTCCACATACGTTTTTGCTATGTGCCATCCCTGCTTTTTCACATAATCCGTGAGGATGGATTTCTGTGTCGCAATGCTCGCACTCTCGTTATCCGTACCATCGTCTTTAGATAAGCGGCAATAAATGCCGACTAAATAGATTTTCTTTTCTTCTTTGATTCCTGCCATACTGTAAAACCTCCGTATCTGTCCTATCTGTTTTCATGTCCCATTGCGTACATTCTAAGCGGACAGCCCCTCATTGTCGAAGGTGTCGCCCTCGGCAATCTTCTTCCGAATATCCTCGGAGATAATCGGGACAAACGCTTCTGTAACGGTCTGTGTGCCGACATATTCACGGCTGATTATCATCTGCACTGGTGCTTTTGGCACGATACGCTTTCTCTTTTTATCTGCTTTCTTATCCTCGCCCATACTTAAATCTTCCTTTCCAGACAGGGCAGGGAAGAGTTTGGAAATGTCCCCGCCCTGCCAATCAGATACCATTAATCCTCGCTGTTTAATTCTTTCTGTAATGCTTTAAGGAGTGCCGCCGCTTCATCAGCGTTCAGCGTGATTCCCTTGCCGCACTTTTCACGGTTCGGGGAAAAGCTGCGGATGTCATACTTCGGCTCTTTCCCATTCCATGAAATGAGATTGATTTCCTTTGTGTAGCCACTGTCGCCCGTAGACAATACTGCGATTTCCTTTACGATTTCATACTGGATTTCTCTCATTCTCCATACCTCAACTCTCTGTATTTACTTCCCGAAAAAAGAAGATTAGCGGCTGTCACGGTTGCGTTTCCTCTGCAACTCACGCTCCAAAAGTTTGATGATGGTTTCCTCCATCTGCTTCGGCGTTGTGTTCTTCGGAAAGTATTTTTTCAGCTTGCTTGTGTTGATTTTCAAGGTTTCTTTCTGGTTGCCCTTTTCCTCCGTCATAATCGCAAATATCGTATCCATGTCAAGCCGCCCGCTCTGGCTTAACTGTTTCATCCGCTGTGCCTGTGAGAGTGAGGGCGTTGCTTCTTCGCTCTCCATCGTGGCAAAGAGGTTTTCCTGCTCGTCTTTCTTCAAGAAGGACAGTTCCACCGCAGGCGTGAGGGCGATTTTCCCCTCGTCCACCATCTGCAAAATCGGCGGTATCAGTTCCGTCAGGCGGATAAAACGCTGCACGGTCATCCTGCCCACGCCGAAGCCCTGTGCCACCTTGTCGTCCGTCCGCAACTTCGTCACAACTTGTGACGAGGTTAAGTCTGTGCGGAAACCCTGCCGCTTCATGGCTTCGGATTTCATCTTGTAAGCAAACGCCCGCTCCGATGGCAGGATATTCTCACGCTGCAAATTGCTGTCTACAAGGGTGATGATGGCTCGGTCACGGTCTAAGGGCAGGACAAACGCAGCTGCTCTTTCCTCGATCTGCCGCCTTTGTTCATCTGCGGTGGGATATTCGGGCAAAGATAAAGCAGAGGCGATCTCTTCCTCTGCTTTACTCAATCCATCTTCTCTTGTATCTTCGACTAACTGTATACCAATTCCGTCAAGATGCTCTCTTCCGCTGTTGCCATCAGTGCGTTCATGTGTGCTGTCCATGCCATCGGATCTGCTTCCTTGTCCGGTGCCGGATTCTTCTCCAGCAGTTTCTCCATCTGGCTGCCCATTCTCTCCTGTGCTGCTTTCTCGATCTGTTCCAGATGGCTGTTCAGCTTCCCGGTCAGGAACAGGCTCTGATAAAGGCTGTTCTTGTGTTCTTTCAGAAATGTCCTCCGCAGCATCCCATATTTCCCGATCGTCACTTCTTCCTCTTCGACGGTCAGATTCGGAAACAGGTAATCTCCCTTGCGATGATATGTCAGTTCCATAATCGGTTCCTCCTTCATTTTCAATATTTTCTTCTTTTTTCGTTTCTGCATCCTGGTTTTTAATTTCGTGCATTAACGTGGTAAAGTTATTATAATTCCTTTCATTGGAATTTTCAACCTCTTTTCTCGCTTCTTCCAGAGAAATTTTATGTACGGTCTTTCCAATATCAATCAGAATACTCTCACTGAGCTGGCTTGCCGCATTTCCAAGGAAGGTGAGAACTGACAGACGGTTATAATCTGTGATATGCATGAAGTCCTCTTCTTCCAGAAGTTCCATCGGGTCAAGCCCGCATCGCCTGGAAAGCAGATAGTAAACACTGTCTGTTGCCAGCTGACGAAAATCACTGCGGATCGTCACCTCATCCAGATCTTCCAGATAAGTACCTTCTACAGCATATTCCAATCCATCCAGGTATTCTTCCAGATTGTCATTGACCATTTCCCTTGCGACCGCCATCAATGCATCCTGCAAAGTTGCTGTATCCTTTTCTTCCAGAGCATAGACCTCTGCCAGATGGGTGAGGATCTCTTCTCTCTGGTGCTCCTGCATCTTCCAAAGATACGGGCTTCTGCCTCCGGCTACCATGTGGGTATCCGAAATATCAAACACATAACGAAGTTTGGTATTCTGCCAAGTTTCATCAAACAGGGCAATTCCTCTTGCACCACGATTTACCCATCGTAACATCTTTTCATTCCATAGTTCCAGTGATGCACAGGCTGTTGCGTCTGGACGCTGTGCATGGATCAGAAGCTGGTCTGAAAAAGAATAACGATATAACCTTGATGCTGTGTCCATATAATCCATCCAATCCCCTGGCGAACTACTCACCAATACGGCATGTTCCTGCACCAAGTTTCGGATGTCCTGTAGTTTAGACATAAAACTTCCCTCCTGTCAATAAAAAAACAGCCCACTCTTTTTAGAATTGGCTGCATAAAATGTACTTTACTTTTCGGAGAGAAAATGCTATATTCTAATTGAAAAGAGTAACCGCCCACAAGGTGGATGCTCCTGGATTAGGTTTTAATTTATTTTGCTCTCAAAGAGAGCTGCCTATCCTGTTGGCAGACAGGGTAGGCTATTTTTTTTCGCTTGTTGTCCCTATTATCCAAATAGGCAAGCAAAGCAATCAGAAACGTACCGCCTAAGAACAATAAGCTCAAGACTTCGTATGTATCCATTCGCTCCACCTCCCTTCTTCTGTATCCCTTAACGAGATCTGAAAATCCAGGAGGTTTTTACCAACCCTGTACACGGTTACTCCAGTAATATTCTAACAGGTAACTCTCCGCAAAGCAATTCCTTTTTACTTCATACGGTTTTATATTCTGTTTTTCTCTTGTCCTCTGGCCAATGCAGTTTCCATTCCAGATATTCCTCTTCTGTAATTCTTCCATCGCCCAGTTTCTGCTTTTTCCCCATCCATTCCTGCAGATAAGACATTGTTTTTTTATCCCTCATTGTGATTCCAACTGTTTCACTTTCTGAATCATTTAGCAGGAACAGATGAAAAAGCCCTCTATTTTCTTCATCCATCCAGAATAAAGTTTCCATTAATTCGTCCATTGTCGCAATTCCAGGACTTAAAAAATTCCGGACATCAACTTCCAATATTTCTGCTATCCGGATAAGCGTTTCCTGCTTCGGTGTACGCTGTCCACTTTCATATTGGGCAATTCTCACATCTGCACTATTTTCTCCATACCCTAACCTGCGCCCCAGTTCTTTTTGAGTTATGTTGCGAAACATACGGATTTTTCTTATTCTTGCTCCTAATTTCAATTTCTTCTCCTTTTTCAAATAAGGTTGTGCGATACACAGCCACGAAACAATAACAAAAATACAGATGTGCATAAACATTACACATCTGCATTTCAGAAATCAGCTTACACTTTTTCTAATATTAATGTTAGTATGATTTTCATTCTCCCTTTATCAATAAGTTTGCGTACATGCTTCCACACAAGTTTCCATCATCAGCGTTCCAAACTGTTGTTCTAATATTCCAATATATTCTCTCTTTATATACAATTCAGTGCCACTATATAATGGAATCACATTTCCTGGATATTCACTGTCACCTTTATAACTAGACGACCATTTTTTCATGATAAAGATAATGTCATCTTCTTGATTGACTGCAATATATCTTCTATGCAAAAAATCAAATTCAATATGGACATTAAATAGTTTAAAAACGGAATTTTTCGGCCACAGATAATTTTCATCTTCTAATTCCCTATCTAATGTTTCAATTAAATTAATCAGTGCTTCCGAATTATCTAAAATTACATAGAGTTCTCCTGTTTCAACTCCTGGCGCAAGACATTCTTGAAAGGGTTTCTTCTGTTTTTTATCATCCAAACCTATTATTCCTTGATATGCAAATATACAAGATGCCTGTTTATAATCAATGTGTGATTTTTTCTCAAAAGCTCCGATTAGAATGTATTCATCCTCATTACTTGGGAGAAACGGCTCACACGAATTATCCTTATCATATAGATGATTTTGAGGTTGTATTTTACGGCACTTAAATAATCTATACATTCCTTGATAATCTGGCATCAATCGTAGTAAATTCTGTGGAATTAATTCCGGTTTTCTATCCCTAAAAGCTTTTTCAATAATCGCATGAAGTGCATATTGAATTACATATGATTTGTATACAGTATTTATTTCAGGGATCTTACTTGATGCCCCAATAAAATCTTGTATTTTTTCATTCAATATTTTTGAAGTATGTAATTTTTTATAAAGATTCACATAATCAATACCACAGCTCTTAATCACCCCCATAATTGGATCTCGATATATTGAATTCTTAGCATATTTATCAATTTCTTTTTGTGCCTTTTCTTTGCCAAGATCATAGAGTTCTTCTGATAAATAAAACTCAATATCTTCCTGTTCCATATAATCTGGCACATGTTTATCAGAATGATTTAAAAGAAAGTTCTTATATATTGTAAGCTCCGAGAATATAACATCTAAAAGCAAATTTCCAGTTGGATAAACAGTATTGATTGCATTTATAACTCGCTCTTTATCCAACTTTCTCAGATGAAAGCAGTAACATTTTACTAAATCTGCAATTGCTATTTGTGTCACAAGATTATATTTTTCATACTGCTCTAAACAAAATACTATCGACTTTGTAAATTCTGAATACTTCTCTTCTTCAGCAGCATTTGCCAAATAAGCATAAGTTGCTAGAAACGATTCCTTGCCTCCATCAATAAACCGCATTAACAAACAGTTACGTAGTTCTGACAGTTCATCCTTTTCCATCAAAACATTATCAACAGAATACTGATCGAGATTCGGGAAGCGAAGCTTCATAATATCGAATGCACCTCTCCAAATCATAATAATACTCTCTTTTAAAGCCTCATAATTGTCAATAGTCAAAAAACGAGATATTACTTTCATAAATTCAGCATCAGTTAATGGACCTTCCATGCTATGATCTAAGCTTGTTCCAGTCTCATCATCAAGCTGTTCAAGAATACTTAATGCTTTTTTCAAATCCGCTGCCGTTCCATTTTGAACAATCAATTTTACTGCCCGTTCATATGATATTGTTAACTCATTCCGGAGAAAATACAAATCACAAGTACGCGGTTCTCCCTTGAATACTTCCGTATCCTGTATCAATAGTTCTAAATTACTAAGCGCTAATTCGCAAATAGATTTAGAATCCATTCGTGCTGTTCGAGCGCACAATTCTGCCATTTTTACAGAATAAATTATCCAATTATAAAACCAGTTAATATTTCCGCAATCGCCTAAAATTGTCTCTATTGCTTTTTTATTCTCCCGCTTAGCCAGATAATATATTTGTGAAAAGAATTCCTTAAAAATCCTGACATCTTCTTCTCCTGGCATCTTTAATTTTCTAATTTTTTCCCAATTTCCGATTGTATCCTCAAAGGAAACATCCGTTTGCGGATAATATCCGTTTTCAATATATGAAAGATATCTTTTCCAATGCATCAGTTGCCGATTTTCCGCAATAGAAGCAATTTCTGTAGTTTCTATATAATCTCGTAATTCATCATATGCAATCTCAATGCATTCATTTCTTACAGAAACGTCATCTTTTTCTATTGTTTCCATAAGATCAGGAATAATACTAACACCCTGCTCATCCAAATCATATCTAAGATAATATTTAAAATTTTCAATCTCGACTTGTTTAGTATCTGTATCTAAATACAACTCCCACCAAGGTTTAACACCTGCTTTTGAAGAAATATAGCATGCCAATTGACCTGTATCCTTCTCAAAAGTCGGTTCTCCATCAATCTGCATTAATTGATTTAGTTTAGAAGCGCCTTTTATATCAGATATTGCTTGTAAATATTCTTCTCCAGTACTTTCAAATTCGTTCAAATCATCAAGCATTGCCAATAATTCACCAGCCATTACCAATGCAACTAAATTTTCACTTCTACCAGCGCTTCGAATAATACAATTCAAATTCTTTCTTATATATTTCCGCGAATATCCCTCTGAAACCGATTTAAGAACAAATTTCTTCTCAATCAAAGCAGTATTTTCAGTATCTCTCTTAATCTTATACAATAGTTCTGTGAGATAATAAAATGACCTATTAAATTCAAAAAACGGTTTTTCCTGTAACCAATCGGCAAGAATGCCATAAACATTTCTCTCTAAATCAACCTTCTTTTCTTTTAATAAAGCCAATACAAATCGCCTGAAACTCTCATGATAAATTGAAAAACCACCGTTTGAAATATTCTCAATTAACAGTGGCTGAAGCACTGATATATCATGTTCCACAAATTCTCCATCTCCAGTAATCTCCATTAAATCGTCTGAACTGAGATAAAAATCTGCCCCACATAGTGCATTAACCGTCCGATTGTTATGAATCTTTGTATATAGATAGGAATAATATTTAGACAGACTTATATCATAATCTGGTATTTCGTCTATTAATTCTTTATTTACGTCCGAATTTCTCAATTGACGCAAAATATAACTAAGATATAGCGCATTTCCCTGAGATTTCTTAAGCAAATATTCACTTATTGATGAATTATGATTAATTCATCCTTAAATCTTTTGGG
>SKEV01000963.1_pt1 | contig 9813 bp, 11 predicted proteins | sample 4819531 | NCBI WGS metagenome assembly SKEV01 (sample SAMN11008800, study PRJNA524170) | human gut metagenome | biome: Human fecal sample; material: Feces; isolation source: fecal sample from pouch patient p9, p28 | host: Homo sapiens | place: Israel: Tel-Aviv | collected 2016-08-01 | reverse complement strand
GTAATTATTCTGTGAAATAATTGTTGCAATTTATAATCACATCTGTTATAGTTTCTATATGGGCTGATAAAAGAACTCAGAACATTAAGAGGTTACAACGTTGGGAGGCGTCAGGGTATTGACGGATTTTTTACGGCCTCTTATTCAAGGCTTTTCCTTTTGCTGTTTAATGCTCGCGTAATCACTTAGATTTCTGGGTTCCTTTATCAGTCCATCTTCTAATTAATTCACTCCCTCTGGGGTTGGTCACTATACGTGGTCAGCCCTTTCTTTGTTTTATTTTTAAAAAGGAAAATATAATGGAAAAATTCCACATGTTTGATGACCGTATTTATCAGATGACTAATGGCGTTAAAGCTGCCGACCGTATTATTTACACTGTCATGTTGAATGAACAAAAGTTTTATCACGATAAGGGGCAATATTATACCCCTTCATATGCTCATCTTGGTCAGTATGCTGGAATCACAAGAACATCCGTGATTGCATGTATGAAACGACTTGAGGCACATGGTTTAATCAAGAAAACTAACGTTGCAAGCAATCAGTGTGTTATTAAAGTTTATTCACTTGATGAAGTACCGGAGGTTTTAACAGAGCTTACAGCTAAGGAAGCCAGAAAGGCAAAGCTGGAGTCTAAAGTTACTCAGTCAGTCAAGAAAGATGACCCACTGAGTCAAAATTCTTTACCCACTGAGTCAAAATTTTTTACTCAGTCAGTCAAAATCTTTGACACGTATAATAACAGTAATAACAAGAAAGAACTTATTAATAACAATAAAGAAGATGACTTTGAAGAAGAATCTCTTAAGAAGGGAGCTTCGCTCTGTTATTCACATGAATGTGATATTAAAGAAGATGACTTTCTTTCTTTGGATGAATTAAATGATTTTCTCTCTATGAATGAATCTGACCTTGATAGTGAAGCTACTAAAGAGACCTCTAAAGCATCTGACTTAGAGGAAGATAAAATCTCTGATGTGAATGTTGATAGTGACCATAAAAACACACAGTGCCCCGCCACTGATGATGAGATGGACCCCTTCGATGATGATGAAGAGGATGAAGAGTCAGAACGTGAAAAAGCCATTAAGAGGGTAGAGAAGAAAAAGAGATTCGAGCTTGCAAGACAAAAGAACAAAGTATCGGGTTTAGACCCATTCGATGACAGTGAAGATGATTATTATCTTTCACCGAAAAAGAAACAAACCCAGGATGACAAGAAGCAAAAAATTAAACCGAAGATGTATTTTGCTGGTGGAGGTATGCGCTAATGAGAGAATATAACGGTGAAAAACGATACAAAGATTATCTATTAAGGCGCTACAGCATTTCTCGTGAAGGTCATCTTCTGAAAGATACTCATGGGAGGTTTACCGGATTCGACCGAAGAAGGAAGGGAGGGATTATTATTTCGTCGATGGTGTGACAGATTTAAAGATTGACGCTTTGAGGTTTGCAGTGCTGTATCATTATGATATCTGGGATTCAGTCCACCAGCTACGACTAAAAGACGGTGACCCCGGTAATCTGAGGGCCACCAATATCATCAAGGGAAAGTGCCGGTAAGGCCACCAGCTATTTATTTATTGAAATCTCTATCTCAACACGAAGAAGTTTAAGTCGAATTGTAAGCTTTGTCTTTTTTGTAATGACTCGATTCATAACGCAAAACACCAATAGCACAATAAATACCGCAAAGCCCAACGAGCTAAAACGATGAGATTCAATAATTGCTGTGAAAAAATCATGCATTAATTTTCCTTTTGTGAAAGGAAACAGCACCTGTATCAGCCCCCTATAACCATAATATCATGTAAATGAGATGTTGACAATATGTTAAATAAATGTTAAGATTGTAGTATGAGTAAGAGATTTAAGGAGATTTTTACAATGACTCACACAACTCACACAGTTACGCGCCTTTTGCCAGAGGCATTTGAACGACTGGCAGCAATCAAAGCTAAATACCCTGATATGAAGCATACGGCGCTTGTTGGAGAGCTTCTAAAAGAGCCGGTAAACCTTAGCCCTTTCGATAACGTTAAGGGCGTTGCAGAGGGTTCTAAGGCCATCAGAATCACAACGGACCAACTGGAACTACTCAAAGCACAGTCCGCAGTAGCAGGTTGCTCAATGATTCAGGTGTTAAGTACCAAGGTTCGTCAACTGGCGGATAAATTGGGGGTTTAATGCTACCTAGGTACAAATTTTATAGACTGGCATCACATCTAATCAGACAAGATACCCGCTCAAAAGAATATGAAGATGTTACGCTTGACCGTAACAAGAAAAGACTAAAGCCACATCAAATTGAGCAGTTACGCTATGAATTAAAGTCACTGGGTATCGAGCTTGATTATAGTGACCCGACTCAATTTAAGCGGGCTTATGAACTCATTAAGAATTGGGGGGAAGAATGAAGAAAGTATTCACCCTCAAACTTAAAACAGACAAAGCCTTTAAATATTTTCGAAATCTAATTGATGTACATAATGGATGGGGTGACATTGATAATGATGGCATCTATCTGATTATGCAATCCCCATCTTTCACACTAAAAACCTCAGTAACAAAAAGCTGGTTTAGTCAATTTCATAGTGAGATGGGGTTAATAGTCTCAGACTAAAGGCAAAAAACGGGTTTACCCACTCTCAGACGCTCTCAATCGCATTCTAACGCAAAAAACTATCTTATTTTAGGGTATGTGGTACACCCCTACAGGCTACCCCTGAAAAAGACTGTTTAGCTCGTTACAGAGCGATTGAGGAGGTCTGGTAAAAAGGAGATTTTAGGAAATGAGAGAATTAAACTTCCCGCTACAGATTTTCGTTGATAACGACACTGCTATGATGGTGCAAAGCTTCATTGATGCAGGTATTAGCATTGACTTTGACAGGCTGTTAAAGCGAATGGCTGAAAACTCAGAAGCAATTGAAGACTTTATTCAGGAAATTGAAACTGGTGAACCGCGTTTTATGTTTCCCGTTACCGACTCAAACATGAAGCGCCTTATTATTGAGGAAACTAACCGATACAGCGTTAGCCCTGAAAAATATCTCAAGGCGGCTATAGTAATTTTGTACGCTGACAATGTTTTGGTGACGGATGCTGTGAGGGTTCACTAATGACGTTAATTGTATTATGGACGCTGCTAGGGTTATTTGTTGGTTGCTGGATGGGTAACACAGTAAATAAGAATTAATGTTACCAATCTGTTAAAAAGCTGTTGACAAATAACCTTAAGCATGACATAATTTTAATTATGGGAGAGAATTTCTCTCTTATTTCTTTCAACAATTCCATCTACATCTAGGGATAGTTATTCTGAAAGGTGCAATGCTTTTCGCTACATGGCCTCTTATACAACCTGAGAGGTCATCTCGAAAAGTGCTTAATCATTCATTCATTGAATCCTTTACAGCTTTGCCCTAATCATGAGTTAGGGCTTTCTTTAAGAGTTTTTAAACAGAGCTTTTAAAGAAAGTTTTTCCTGAAACTTCGTTAACGTAACCTCCAAAGCCCTTCACAGATGAGGATGAACCTATGTTTAGGGCTTTTCTTAATAGAGCATCTTTAATAAATCGTTAAGTCATCTTCTAAGTGTATTGGCGTTGAAGGTGCTCTATTAAGAAATAACCACACACTTAGAGGAAATGAAACAATGGCAAACGATTTATATATTAACGGTAAAAAGATTGATAGTTTTGGCGACTGGTCACCACAGACTGAGCATCCAGCTATCACTATCCAGCGTCAAGAGCATGACAAGCGTATTGAGCTTGAGCAATCGCTAAAGATGTCACCAAAGCAAGTTACCTTTGTGGCTCCTGAATCTCAAGAGATGCCTGATGTATGCAAAACTGAAGCACTATTTAATCTTGAGCGTGAATATTACCCACTACTGAAAGCACAAAGAATTAAACTTGATGACGCTTACAGCAAAGTTACCCTGATGCAATCAGCTATTGAGCCATCAGAATTTGAGATTCAGGATGAATTGTCACAGAAACCATTTGTCTATTACCAATACGAAGATAATGATGGTTTTGGTACTTTTCCTGAGAATATCCCAGACGTGATTAATAATCTTCCTGATGGATACCGGATTGTGAAGATGGTTAAAGCTTCAAGAGGTGCTGGTCAGTTTGTTTACACGACCAATAAGAGCGATGAAGAACTCGCTGAACTTGCTAGACAGAACATCTTGGCATCACGTAACAAGCAACTTGATAGTGTTAAGTTGTATCTCTCAAGAGAGCTTCAGGCTATGAAAGGGATTGTGAAAGAATATGAAGATGCTAAGAAGGTTGCTATGCAGGCTGATATTGAGCAGTTAGTGAAGATTTCTCAGAAATATGCAAAGGCACTTTAATTCATAATTAAAAGGAGGTGGTGAATGATTGATTTAACAGAACGCTATGAGCTTATTAAAGCAATTAGCGAGAGATTGAAAGAACAACCCAACAAACCAAAACGAATCAAATCATTCACCCCTAAGCAAAAGAATAGAATCAGAAGAATCGCTAAATGGTGTCTTGATAGATTGCCAAGTGATTGTCAGATTGTTGGTGAAGATGGCAATTATTATCTGATTAAGTAAAGAATTGGTTGGGTGTATGAGATAGGTTCTATCGAATCTATAACACGGGAGAGATTATCGAGTGACATCGGTAGCTCTCCTTTTTTTGTATGAGGTGAAACATGAATGGCACAGTTTAAAGTTGATAGTTTTATCGTTGAGCTAGGCTTCAGCGAGAACGTTATTAAGGGCTTGCAAAGAGTTGAAAAGGCAGCTTTGCAGTCAGCACAAAGAATTGAAAAGAACCTTAATAAAGGTTTCAGGATTAATACAAAGCAACTTGACAGCAATCTGACAAGTTCTTTAGGGCAACTTGAAAGGAAGTTTAATAAGACCTTTGACAAGATTGAGCAGCGTCTTAAAAACACTAAAGCGTTTAAGATTAAAACGGAAATTGAGGATACTTTAAAGCCACTTAGACAGCCAAGACAGCCACGAATTAGCGGCAACAGAGCAATCACAGCGGCTTACTCAGCTAATATGTCTAAGCTAAAAAGCTTTGACCCTATTTTGCAGAAATACATCAAATCTCAGTTTTACGGGCTATCTGCTAAAGCCGGTTCAATGGATTCTTCAAAATTCAATGAGAAGCTAGCTCAGTTAAACGCTTCAGTCAGAGAAGCAATTGCTAAAGCTAAAGGTCATACATCCACCAGCATTAACAATACAAGCGACGCATTTAATAATCTTGCAAGCAATGCAATTAAGTTATCTGGTGCATTTTACTCTGTGATGGGTGCTCTTAACGCTTACAAGGCCATCATGAATGCAGGTCTTAAACGAGATTCCGCACAGAGAGCCGCTAAGTTTGTGCTTGGTGATAAAGCCTCTGAGGCTGAAACATTTATCAGGGGACTGGCTGACAAGACAGGTCTTAATATCTCTGAAGGGCTATCAAGCTACGCTAAGTTTGCAGCAGGTGCTCAGGGTTCTATGTCACAGGAACAGACACAGGAGCTATTTGGTAATGCAACGGCTATGAGTCGCTTAATGGGGCTTTCTAACGACGAGCTAAACGGCACTCTGAAAGCATTTGAGCAGATGGCGAGCAAGGGCAAGATTCAGGCTGAAGAGCTTCGTGGGCAGTTAGGTGACCGTATGGCTGGTGCATTTAAGCTATTCGCTGAAGCATTGGGTATGACTGCTGCAGAGCTTGATAAAGCGATGAAAGACGGGAAGATTTTAAGTAGTGATACTCTCCCTAAAGTCGCTAAACAGATGGGCTTGATGATTGATAAAGCGGGTGGCTGGGCTGAAGTCGCTAAGAGCACTCAGACAGCTTTAGGGAAACTGGCTAACAACTGGGATGATACGATGGTGAAAATCTTCTCAGGTTCACAGGATGAGCTAAACGGCTTCTTATCCAGCCTGAGTAACCTGCTTAGTGAAATGGGGATGAGTTCTTCTATCGCTGGTGATGCTATCGGTGGACTTATCGACATGCTTAAAGCTGGTGTAGATGACATCCGTATCTTTAACAATCACCTTGAAGGCTGGATTCTACAGACTAAGAAGTTCTATTACAGCCTTGATGACACTAAGCGAAAGCTACTTGATGAAGTCGGTGATGGTTTTATCAATTTTGTCAAAGGTCTTGCTATAGCGTTATCTGCAAAGACGCTATTCAGTGCTACTACAGGGATTGTGAGCCTGACAAGAGCAATCACAACGTTAGGTACAAGAGCTAATCAGGTTGCTGGTCAGGTAGCTACTGGTAAAGGTGGTGGAAAACTGAAAGGTGTAGCTGGTGGTGTAGGTAGTGCTCTTGCAATTGGTTATGCTGATGACGGTTATGAAACAGCGTTAGCATTAGCTTCAATGATTCCACAAATCAGAGGTGTCACCCTTGGTTTATATGCATTGAAGAAAGCACTGGATTTTATGAATCAGGAAGTAGTCAAAAACGCTAATATGCATCCATCTGGGGTAGGTGTGGGTAGTGACTTTAATCCTGTGTATTCTGGTGACCCTAATAAACCGAATATGATTAACGAAGGATGGGGTAGAATTTTTAGTTCAATGGGTGAATTGTTTAACAATGCCACAATGAATATTGCAAGATTCAATCATCCAGAGTTAAACAACATTAAGCAAGATTCAGCATTAACGAGTGCAGATATTCAGGGTCTGAGGGATGAAATCTCTGCTTTAAGTAAGCGTATTCAGGAGCCTGTGAAAGTTTCACTTGGTGGTGAAGTTGCTATTAAACCAGATGAAACATCGTTTATGACCTTTAGCAGTAATATCTACGACCAATATGCAGAAGCTACGTTATTAAGTTCATCATTCCCAGAAGATGATTGATTTAACGGTGTTCTACGTGAATAAAGCAAAGTTAATACCCACACCAAAAATTATTTTTTACGTAGCTCACGCTTAACAGAGAAAGTACTTATATTTCAAAGGCTTGTTTAAAAATGATTAAAATACACTAAGCCTTTGAAATCAAAGGAGAATTTAATGATTTTTAGCAATCAAATCCGCTACAGTGGCAAAGATGGCATCTATTTCCACTTAAGAGATAATGTAGATGCCTTCTTAACCTTATCAGCAACTGAAAATATGGAATTTGATAGCCCTATGCAGGTGACTACACAGAACATGCAATCAGGGCAAACCGTAACAGATAACGTGCAAAGAGCACCCAGAACAATCACTATTAGTGGTGTCGTTGTAGTTGGCTACGAAGGAAGCTTATTATTGACTCGTCAGGGTCAATTAGTAGAGAACTTCATCGACACTCTTGAAAGCTGGCGTGACCAGAAGCAAATTATTTCGGTTATCTGTAAGGATGGAATTAAAATTGATGATTCCATTATTACGAGTTTTAAAGCTTCTAAAGATGTTGGTATTTCAAATGGTCTAAGAGTCCAGCTAACTTTTCAGGAAATTAACTTCAAAGCCATTGTAGGGCAAACTGATGTTTCAGCAGCTACTGGAAAGACCGCTACCACAAATGATGGTGGCGCTACCAGTAAAAAGAATACAGGTAACGTGACCACTGAACGCAATAACGCACCTATGCTATCGTGCAAAGAGCTAATGAGTATTAACGATGTATCCGGTTACGCTCCAGCTATCAGAAATGATATTCTCGATGCTCAGATTAAATGTAATAAGGCTTGGAAGCTGGACTATTCAGACTTAACAGAAGCTGAAAAAACCAACGTCACCAATGCTAACAGTAACGCTGGTCGGGTAGCTTCAAAGCTTAAAAAGTACTCAGTGAACCCTCACAAAAAATACTAAATCTCTACTACATCAACATCTATTAAACCCCTCTCAGTGACTTCAGAAAGCGACTGTATAGCCTCTGTAACGTTGTCTGAGGGGTTTTCTGTTATTGGTAGGGTGATTGACTTACTATTGTGAAAAGTTACTTTACAGCGACGTTTAGCAGTATTTAAAACGACCTCTTTAACAGCACTTTTGATTATCAGTTGTGCTTCAATCCTTCCCGCCTTTGTAGTCAAGTCACAATCAGACAAACACCCCACATCAATAGATTTAAGGCGTTGTGTCTCCTTCTCGATATCCGCATCAACCTGTGATAGCTCACCTTTTAACTGTTTTAGTTTGCTGGTAATAGCGGACAAGTCTTCAATTTCAAGTGATAGCTGTACCAGCTTTTCAATATTGCTTGAGATGTGTTCACGGTGTAGCCTCAACATATCTATGGTATTCGTCATATCGCTATCAAATCGGTCAAGACGAGATAGCAGGGTAAGTAATGTACCATCGGTTTGCTTACGTGACAGCCCTTTAGCACTACAACGGTTTTCATTACGAAGAGGACAACGATAAATCCCGCTTCTTGTATCGCTAAAGCCTGTGATAATCAAAGCATGACCACATTCAGAACAACGGATAACACCTTTAAAGAGATTCACACTCAATGGTTTATCTGAAACAGGTTTTCTTCCATAACGAGAATATGATAGTTGCTGGACTTTGTAGAAATCAGTCTCAGGGATGATAGAGGGGAAATAACCAGTTATCTCCTCACAGCCTTTAGGTGTGAAGTAACCAATTACAGAGCGATTCTTCAGAAGGTCTTGCACTGAGGTTTGACCAAACTTACCCGCTTTATATTGGTTAAGTGTCTGGTGACCTTCATCATTAAGAGTCCTGACAATCTCCCAGATAGACTTACCCTCTAACCGTAGCTGAAAGCACCTCTTCACAGTCTCCACTTTCTCAGGTATCACAGAGAAGCTTTTACGGTCATCATTCAGCCTTAACCATGCAGGACAACGCTTAGAAATCTTGATACCTTCAGAGATGAGTTCTTTTTTACGGTTCCATGCAGCCTGTATACGCTCAGCCTTACGTAATGATTCCTCATGCGCCCTTTGCATTATCAAAATGCTTTTAATCAGAGCTAGCGGGTCTCTAAGAGATTCCCTTGTGTAATGTTCACCATCGGACAAGGTGACCACATCTACACCAGAACGCAGGATGTTTCTTAATAGCTCACTTGCTTGGTCTACGTCCTGACGTGACAAACGGTCAAGAGATTCTATCAAGAGCGTATCACCAGCTTTAACAAGCCCTTTCTCGATAGCGGTTAAGAAGTCACCTAAGCCACCTTTCAAGTGCTTACCAGTGAACCCGCTAACGCCTAAATCACGGAAGGATAAATCTTGGTCAAGGTAGTACTCAGGATGAGCCTTAAGCCAATCAGTGACCATCTTAGATTGTCTGCGTAGTGAGTCGCCTTTAGCTTGCTTCTCTGATGAGAAACGAATGTATGAAATGACACGTTTCATTGTTTACCACCTCAAAACTGATACCTAGATTGTATCGCTTTAGGTAGTGTATTTAAACGTGTCTAATAAAAATCACCCGATTAACGCCGCGCTGATGTAAACCGCGATTAAGCGTTTGTTCCTCTTCCCCTTTGGCGAAAAACTGTGGATGGCGGACTTCCACACCATAATTAAATTCGCCAGGGAGAGAATCGAGAAAATTCCAAAGCGCAGGCAGCTCCCGTGGGCCGAATGTGGCAGGCAGTTGCAGCCAGTATTGCCCAATGCGCGGAGCCAACGGTGACATGCGGGGCAAAAATTCAGTCACTAAATCATCGCAATGTCGTAATGCTGCCTGATGCGAAATGGTCGCCGGAAACTTAAAACAGAAGCGGAAGTCATCTGTGGTCTGTTCACGCCAGCGCAGGACAACCTCGGGTTTCGGCAGGGCGTAAAGCGTGGTGTTGCCCTCCACGCAGTTAA
>SKEV01000962.1_pt1 | contig 9817 bp, 8 predicted proteins | sample 4819531 | NCBI WGS metagenome assembly SKEV01 (sample SAMN11008800, study PRJNA524170) | human gut metagenome | biome: Human fecal sample; material: Feces; isolation source: fecal sample from pouch patient p9, p28 | host: Homo sapiens | place: Israel: Tel-Aviv | collected 2016-08-01 | reverse complement strand
GCGCGCCGCCGCAGACCGTGAATGGACATATGGGCATATCGTTGTCGATGAAGCTCAGGAACTCACCGCCATGGTTTGGCGCATGCTCATCCGCCGTTGCCCGTCGCGTTCGTTCACCATTGTGGGCGACGTAGCTCAAACCTCCGCATTGGGCGGCACCCGTTCGTGGCGACGCATGATGGATTCTCTGTTCGGACCTCACAACTGGCAACTCAACGAATTGACGATCAACTACCGTAATCCAAAGGAAGTATCGCAACTCGCCTGCGATTTCGCGGCCGCCGAAGGTTTGTACATCTCCACCGTCAATGCGGTTCGCGGCGTGCCCGATTCAGTCAAGCGTCTTACCTTGGCTGATGAAAGTCTGATTTTCGACGCCGTGGCGCAGCAGACCGTCGATCTGGTTCGTTCGTACATATCCGCCGACGGCACTGGACGTGTGGCCATCATTGCACCTGATGATATGGTCAAGCCACTGCGTAGGCGCGTGTACGAACAGTTGCGTGAAACATTGCCGGCAAAGGAATTCGACCGTCTTGATGCTCAAAGCTCCTGGGATGAGCAGGTGACCGTCTGCTCCACCCAAATGGTGAAGGGACTGGAGTATGACGCGGTGATGGTGGTACAGCCGGGAATCATCGAGGAGAACGCTCCTTCGCGCATTGTGGCAGCCGCCGATCTGTACGTTGCCATGACCAGACCGACGCAACGTCTGCTTATAGTCCGGACAAATGCTGACGAAAAACTGCTCAAGCTATAAGGTAGGAATCATGCCTAAAGCATTGTTACTTGAAAACATTCATCCCGACGCGGCGCAGTCGCTGCGTGACCACGGCTTCGAAGTTGAGTGCCTCAAGGGCGCCCTCAACGAAGACGAACTCATCGACGCTCTGGAAGGCGTTGACCTTCTGGGTATCCGGTCCAAAACCAGCGTAACTCGCAAGGTCATCGATGCCCGTCCGACGCTCACCGCGGTCGGATGCTTCTGCATAGGTACCAATCAGGTTGATCTTGACTATGCGGGCAAGCACGGCATCGCCGTGTTCAATGCCCCATATTCGAACACCCGTTCCGTGGTGGAACTGGTCATCGGCGATATCATCTGCCTAATGCGCCGCATTCCCGCGCACACCCATCACATGAAGCATGGCATGTGGGATAAATCCGCTTCCGGATCTCATGAGGTGCGAGGCAAGACGCTCGGCATCATCGGCTACGGCAATATCGGTTCCCAGCTTTCCGTCATCGCCGAGGCGCTTGGCATGCGTGTGGTGTTCTACGACATCGAAGAGAAGCTTGCCATGGGCAATGCTTACCGTTGCTCCACGCTGAACGAGCTGCTTGAGCAGTCCGATGTGGTCACTTTGCATGTCGATGGCCGCAAGTCCAATACCGGTTTCTTCGGTGAGGATCAGTTCGCCCATATGAAGCAGGATTCGATTTTCATCAATCTGTCCCGCGGTTTCGTAGCGGATTTGGACGCGTTGAAGAAGCATTTGGATTCCGGTCATATTTCGGGCGCTGCGGTGGATGTGTTCCCGGTCGAGCCGAAGAAAAGCGGCGATGAATTCTTGACGAACCTTGCGGATGAAGACAATATGATTCTGACCCCGCATATTGGCGGTTCCACGCTTGAAGCACAGAAATCCATCGGCCAGTTCGTTTCACAGCGTCTTGAGGATTATTGGTTCAAGGGTTCCACGATGTTGTCGGTTGATCTTCCGCAGATCACCTTGTCCGATATCCACTCGAACTTCCGTATCGCACATCTTCATGCGAATCTGCCTGGCGTCCTCGCCAAGGTGAACCACGTGCTTGGGGAAGAGAACATCAATATCGCAGCCCAGGCGCTTGGTACCGAAGGCGAAATTGGCTATGTGGTCACTGACGTGGCGCAGCGCCCGAGCCAGAAGGCTTTGGACGAGCTTGCAGCCATTGAAGGCACGATCCGCATGCGTGTAATCAGCTGACGGTCTGCAATACGGCATACGTCAATACTGCATAAATACATTGTGGGGGTTCTAACCTAAGCGGCTGGAACCCCCACAATGCACAAATCTTCATGTCATTGCCGTAATCGCCCAACTTTTTTTGCGTCACCTAGTCCATCCTTGGCAAGACAACGCATTGCCGCACGTTTTAATAACGACTGCCTGAACTACTTCAGCGCGTCAGCTTTCAGCTCATTAATCGCGTTCTGAAAATCCCCAAGATTCTCAAAGTTCTGATACACACTGGCGAAACGCATGTAGGCGACCTCGTCGAGATCACGCAACGGTTTCAGAATGGCTTTGCCGACCTCGTCGGACTTGACTTGGGCAAGCCCCCGAGCACGAAGGTCCTCTTCAACCTGCTGACCGAGCGCCTTCAAATCGTCTTCCTTGATTGGGCGACCCTGACATGCTTTTCGAACGCCGGAAATCACCTTGTTCCTATCGAACTGTTCGACGTTGCCGGAACGCTTCACCACCAACAGCATGGTGGTCTCCAGCGTGGTGAAACGCTTGGAACATTTCGGGCACTCTCGCCTACGGCGAATGGAGTGGCCGTCATCGCTGATGCGGGTATCGACCACCTTGGTATCTGAATTCTGACAAAACGGGCAATGCATGGTGTTAAGAATAGCCTGAGCCATTGAACTAGGCCAACTCCACGTGAGTCACACCTCGTCAGGAACGATAAGCCTTTGCCCGGCCCTTAACGAAACAGAGTCCAGATCATTCAAGCGCACCAGCTCATCCACCGTACACGAATCATCGCACCACTCCTTCTCAAACAGCTATTCCATCGAACACATGTTCTAAGCGTGGCACATGTGTTCGATAATTGCAAACACACCTCGAACAGATGTTTGATTTTCTCGGCGTTTCGCGTTATGCTTACCTGAGACCTGAAAGGAGCCCACCGTGAGCACCGTCCCATTCATACCCAAAAAGGATGCCGAGCGTCCGGATGAAAGCACGCTGACCGATCGTCAGCGCAAGGTGCTTGGTGCGATCAAAAAGCATCTGGCCGAACAAGGTTTCGCCCCTTCGTTCCGCGAAATCGGCGAAGCCGCAGGGTTGAAAAGTCCGTCATCCGTCAAACACCAGCTGCAGGTGCTTGACGAAAGGGGTTTTATTCGCATGAACGCGAACAAGGGCAGGGCTATTGAAGTCGTAAGCTTTGACGATGCATCCTCATCGGGAAAGGCGACACAGGTCATTCCATTCCCAAGCCAATCCGATTCCAGCGGCTCCATCATGGCCTCACGAGATGTTCCTTTGGTGGGGCGCATCGCAGCGGGAGTACCCATCACCGCCGAACAGCATGTGGATGATGTGATGCGACTGCCCGAACGACTCACCGGTACCGGAAATCTGTTCATGCTTGAGGTGCACGGCGATTCCATGATCGACGCAGCCATTTGCGACGGCGATTTTGTGGTGGTACGCGAGCAGAACACCGCAGAGAACGGGGATATTGTGGCAGCACTGCTCGATGATGAGGCCACGGTGAAGACGTTCCGCAAGGATCATGGTCACATCTGGCTCATTCCACACAATCCCGCTTACTCCCCCATTGACGGCACGCATGCTGAGATCATGGGCAAGGTGGTTACCGTACTCCGCAAGATCTAAGGCATAGGGATCGCCTCATCGTTTACGGAACCGCGCTCTTGGACGCGAGAAGTCAGATGTTTGATTTCACATCCAAGAGCGCGGTTTTCCATAACACAGCAGAATCCCCGTTAGTCAGGAATGCATTTCGGATTTGCTCGCCGAACTGTATCCCTCCGGTTCGAGCTGGAAGGTAGTGTGCGGCACCGATACGGGGAAATGTTCGCGCAAGCAGTCCTGTAGTTGGGCGAGTATTTCCGCGGCCTCCTTCATGGTAAGGTCTCGTTCGACCACGACATGTGCCATGAGGATTGGCATGCCAGTGGATACTGTGCTGGCGTGAAGGTCGTGCACGGCAATAACATGTGGCACTTGCTCCAAATGGGCCCGTACTTCGTCAAGGTCAAGTCCCTTGGGTGTTTCTTCCAAGAGCACACGGATCGCGTTGCGCAGGAGCTTGATGGCGCGTGGAATCATCATGAGCGCGATGATGCCGCCGGCAACCGCGTCGAAGCCGGCCCAGCCGGTGCAGATGAGCACGATTGCCGATACGATTACGGCTACGGATCCCAAGGCATCGTTCATGACTTCGAGGAACGCCGCTTTCATGTTCATGTTGTCTTCGCTTTGCGATGCGAGGATGAAGATTGATCCGACGTTGGCGGCGAGACCAAGTATGCCCATGAAGAGCAACAGTCGCACGTCGCTTATTTCGTCAGCAGACCCTCCGAAGAGTCTCATGCCTGCTTCCACGAGTGCATAGATGCCGACGATGAGGAGTACGAGGGCTCCGACTGCCGCAGTGAGCACTTCGAGTCGCGCCCATCCCCAAGTGCGTTTGTTGCTGGGTTTGCGTTGCATCAGTATTGCGGTGACGGTTGACGCGATGAGTACGGACATGTCAGTGAGCATATGGCCTGCATCTACGAGCAGTGCCAATGATCCGGTGATGATTGCGCTGACGACTTCCGCTATGAATACCGTCGAGGTGAGCCCCAGTGACATCATGAGTCGTTTTTGATGTTCTGCTCCTACGTTCGCCGTTGTTCCGTACGTGTGGTCGTGTGCCATGTATGCAATCCTTCAACCCAATTGATTGAGGAACCTTATTGAAATTGTTTCTCAATACCATTTTCATTGCTTGTAAAACGCAAGAAACCCCAGCCAAAGGCTGGGGTTTCCGTTATTTCTGCTTGCAGTCTAACGACTCATTATCCGTCTGTCAATACCCAAATCAAACAAAAACACGACAACGTGTGCGGCAGCAAGGCGCACAAGACGGAGGCGAACAAAAGTAGGTCGCATTCCGTGTAACGCAGCTGACGCTCCGTTACCGCGTTTTTTATCAGAAGCCGAATTGGGCGGCGGTTTCCTTCAGCGTCTCTGCAGAGCGCTTAAGAGCCGCGAGCTCGCGGTCGGATACCGGGGTGTTGATGGCGGTGTTGACGCCGGAGCGGTTGAGGAGGGTCGGCACGGACATGCAGACGTCGGAGATGCCGTGGAAGTCGTGGAGCATGGAGCTCACCGGCAGGATGCGGTTGGAGTCGCGCATGACGGCTTCGATGATGTCGACGCCGGACATGCCGATGGCATAGTTGGTTGCGCCCTTGCCGTTGATGATCTTGTAGGCGGCGTTCTTGACGTCCTGGTGGATCTGCTCACGGACTTCGGCGTCGAGCGGGGCGTGGCCCGGCAGCGGAGTCCAGTCGCACATCGGGACGCCACCGATGGTGGCGGAAGCCCACAGCGGCACTTCGGAGTCGCCATGTTCGCCGGCGATGTAGGCGTGCACGTTCTTGACGTTGACGCCGGTCTGCTGGGCGATCAGGAAGCGCAGACGAGCGGAGTCAAGGTTGGTGCCGGAGCCGAAGACCTGGTTTGCCGGCAGGCCGGAGATCTTCTGGGCAACATGGGTTGCGATGTCGACCGGGTTGGTGATGAGCATGTAGATGGCGTTCGGCGCGACCTTCACGAGACCTGGAATGATGGCCTTGAGGATGTTGATGGTGGCACCAACCAGTTCGAGGCGAGACTGGCCTGGCTTCTGACGCGGACCTGCGGTGATGACGATCATGTCGGCGTCGCGGCAGATTTCCGGATCGTCGGAGCCTGCGATGGACACGGTCGGGAAGAAGCTGGAGCCGTGCTGCATGTCGAGCACTTCGGCTTCGACACGTTCTTTGGCGATGTCTTCGAGCACGATCTCACGTGCGACGCCACGCTGAGCGGCAGCGAAAGCGAGAGTGGAGCCGACTGCACCGGCACCGATGATAGCGAGCTTTGTGGGCTTGATTGGTGAATCCACCATGTGCTTACCTCTCTTACAAGAAAAGAATGTCCCGCTGGTAGCAGGTTTCCTCTTAGGATTTCATCTTTACTCTATCCATACAGCATGACGTTCTGACGCGTTGTAACACGACTTGCAAGTACTGAAAAAGTGATTTGCCTCACAAAATATGTGAACGCTCACAAACGCTGTGCCCGTTGTGTTGCACTGTTTTGCAAGGTTTTCAGCCGATTGACTGTTCCACGATTTGCGCAGCCAAATGATCGTCCACTTCCACTTCGAGCATCATGCCGTCGTCACGGTATTCGACGTTGATCACCTTGCCGTATTCACGCACGCGCGACACCAGCGAACCGGCAGTATATGGCAGCAACGCCTCGACATGCACGTTCGGCGCCGGCAGCATGGATTCCACCTGCATACGCAGCTCGTCGACGCCGTCGCCGGAAAACGCCGACACGATGTACGCTTCCGGCATTAACGCCTCGATACGCTCGCGTGTGGCCTCATCCATACGGTCGGCCTTGTTGAACACGATGATCGTGGGAATGGTTTCGACGCCGTCGATGTCGGCAAGCACATCGTCGACCGCGTCGATTTGCGAGAACGGATCCGGATGCGAGCCGTCCACCACATGCACGATCAAATCGGCTTCAGCGACCTCCTCCAGTGTGGATTTGAACGCTTCAATCAGCTGCGTGGGCAAACGCCGTACGAATCCGACAGTATCGACGTACGCATATCGGCGTCCGTCTTTGGCTCGCGCCCTGCGTACCGCGGTGTCCAAGGTGGCGAACAGCGCGTTTTCCACCAGTTCCGCGGAACCGGTCAGCCGATTCGTCAACGACGATTTTCCTGCGTTCGTATATCCGACCACGGCAACGGTGGGCAATCCGAAACGGCGACGAGCGCCACGTTTGACGTCACGCGCGGGAGCCATCTGCTCGATCTGTTTGCGGAGTTTGGCGATTCGGCTGCGAATTACGCGGCGGTCCATTTCGATTTTCGTTTCGCCAGGTCCTCGCGAGCCGATGCCCGCATCCCCCGCGGCTCGTCCGCCTGCCTGGCGTGACAGTGATCCGCCCCAGCCTCGCAGTCGCGGCAGCATGTATTCAAGCTGCGCTAGTTCCACTTGGGCTTTGCCCTCGCGTGAGGTCGCATGTTGGGCGAAAATGTCGAGGATCACGGCAGTGCGGTCCACGACCTTCACTTTGGTGGCGTCTTCCAAGGCGCGGCGTTGGCTTGGCGGTAGGTCATCGTCCACAACGATGGTGTCGGCTTCCTCTTGCGCCACGATTCCGGCGAGTTCGCGGGCTTTGCCGGAGCCAACGTATGTGGCTGCGTCCGGTTTGATACGATGCTGCAGCAGGCCGTCGCATACTACGGCACCGGCGGTTTCGGCGAGCGCGGCAAGTTCTCGCAATGATTCTTCGGCCTGTGCCTGTGTGGTTTCACGACTGGACCACACGCCGACGAGCACGACGCGTTCGAGGCGGACTTTTCGGTATTCGACTTCGGTGACGTCTTGCATTTCGCCGAGTCCGGACACATGCTTCAACGCATTGCGGGATTCGCGTTCCTGCCATTGTTCGTCATGGGATTCGTTGAAATGGTTCTCGCCGTTGGTATCAAGCAGCACTTCGGACTGGTCGGCGAGCACGCCTGACACGTCGTTGGCGCTCATGCTATGCTCGATGTCGTTTTCTTGGCTCAATGGCACCTCTCACGGTTAAACTATGGTGTCTTTATTATCATCATTCTCTAGAGACATGGGTATCGGGCATTCGCCACGTGGACGAGCGTGGCTTGCGTGGTGCCGTAGGCGAGCGTTTGCAAGGAGTGGGTATGGCACAGGCCGAACAGTATTTCACGGCTGATCCGCAGTCGAAGGATGTACGTAAGAGGCTGCATGTTGTGTTGCGCGGCAATGAGGCCGATGTTGAGGTTTCCAATGGCGTGTTTTCCGGCAATCGCGTGGATTTGGGAACGTCCGTGCTGCTTCGTCAGGCTCCGGAGCCTCCTGAGGAGGGTACGTTCCTTGATTTGGGTTGCGGTTGGGGTCCGATTGCGTTGACACTTGGTTTTGCTTCGCCGAAGGCTGATATTTGGGCGTTGGACGTGAATGAACGCGCGTTGGATCTGACTCGTCGCAATGCCGAGCTCAATGGTGTGAGGAACGTTCGTGCGGTCACCGCCGATGAGATCCCTTCTGATGTGACGTTTGATCTGATTTGGTCGAATCCGCCGATTCGTGTTGGCAAGGATGTGCTGCATGAGCTGTTGATGACATGGCTGCCACGTTTGAATGCGGGCGGCGCCGCCTATTTGGTGGTGCAGAAGAATCTGGGGTCGGATTCGTTGATTCCGTGGCTTGCCACGCAGCTTGGCAATGGTTATGAGGTAAGTAAGTACGCGAGTTCGAAGGGCTTCCGCGTTATCGAGGTTATGAAGGCATGAAATTCGAATATCCTTCCCAACTGCCGGTTTCCGCTGCACGTAGTGATATTGCCGAGGCGGTGAAGTCGAGCCAAGTGGTGATTGTGTCTGGTCAGACGGGTTCCGGTAAGACCACGCAGCTGCCGAAGATTCTGTTGGAATTGGGCCGTGGATCGCATGGCAGGCAGATTGTGCACACGCAGCCGCGTAGGTTGGCCGCCCGTACCGTGGCCGAACGTATCGCCTCGGAGATGGGCGTGCGTTTGGGCGACGAGGTCGGCTATCAGGTGCGTTTCACCGATGAGAGCTCACCGAAGACCCGTCTTCGCGTGGTGACCGACGGTATTCTGTTGGCGCAGATTCAACGCGATCCGAAACTGATGCAATACGATACGATCGTTATCGATGAGGCGCACGAACGTAGTCTCAATATTGACTTTCTGCTCGGTTATTTGACTGCGCTATTGCCGAAACGCCGTGATCTGAAATTGGTGATCACGTCGGCGACGATCGATTCGGTGAAGTTTCAGGAGCATTTCGAACATGCTTTGCATACGAAAGTGCCGGTTATCGAGGTTTCGGGGCGAACCTACCCCGTGCAGGTCGTGTATGAGCCGCTGGGCACTGCTCCGGCGTTGATGCGTTCCGTACCCGGTTTTGAAACGGGCGCGATGCCGGGCGATGCCGACTATGAGGCGTTGTCGGCCGCTCCCGACGCGAAGGATTCCCGCGAGCCGAACGTTGACATGCCGACGGCTGTGGCGCGTGCCTGTGCCGAGTTGGTGATTCATTCGAGTCATGACCGTGGCCCGCGTGATATTCTTGTGTTCGCTTCGGGCGAGCGCGACATTCATGATTTTGAGAATGCGCTGCGCCATCATTATGGTCCGCGTGCCATTGATATGCGTCGTCCTGATGCGATTGAGATTGTGCCCTTGTTCGCACGATTGTCTGCCAAGGAGCAGCATCGCGTGTTTGAGTCGCATGATCATCAGCGTATTGTGATCGCTACGAATGTGGCCGAAACGTCGTTGACGGTGCCGGGCATTCGTTATGTGGTCGACCCTGGCACCGCTCGTATTTCGCGTTATTCGAAGAGTGCGAAGGTACAGAGGCTTCCGGTTGAACCGATCAGTCAGGCGAGCGCGAACCAACGTTCGGGTCGTTGCGGTCGTATTGCCGATGGTATTGCGATTCGCTTGTATTCTCGAGAGGATTTTGAGACGCGCCCGGAGTTCACGGAGCCTGAGATTCTGCGCACGTCGTTGGGTGCGGTCGTGTTGCATATGCTGTCGGTGGGTGTGGCTCGTACCGCGCAGGATGTTACGGATTTCGGCTTTATCGATCCGCCTGATATGAAGGCGGTGTCTGATGGTTTCAATGAGTTGACCGAATTGAAGGCTGTGGCACGCAAGCATGGCGAGGTTGTGCTGACGCATACGGGTCGCATGCTTGCACGCATTCCAATCGACGTGCGTTTGGGCCGTATGATTAT
>SKEV01000958.1_pt1 | contig 9866 bp, 8 predicted proteins | sample 4819531 | NCBI WGS metagenome assembly SKEV01 (sample SAMN11008800, study PRJNA524170) | human gut metagenome | biome: Human fecal sample; material: Feces; isolation source: fecal sample from pouch patient p9, p28 | host: Homo sapiens | place: Israel: Tel-Aviv | collected 2016-08-01 | reverse complement strand
ATATATAGCGGTTTTATCAAAAGATATGCAAGGTGATCCTATGGAGATAAAAGTATTATGGTATTATAAACAATAAAGGAGAAGACACTTTATGGAAAAAGAATTAAGCGGATATTTGGTTCCTGAAATAATAGATTTTGTTGGAAAGGGAAACGAAAAGTATTTAATACGTTTTAAAAGTCTACAGAACAAGAGAAAATTTAACTTTGCGGCGGCGTTGTTCGGAGGGTTTTGGTTTGGATATAGAAAAATGTGGATTGAAGGAGTTGCTGTAATGGCTTTCTGCACACTTTTATTTTTTCTGCAAAGTGCTGTTTATTATGCTTTATTATATAATCGAATTCTTGATTTAGATAAAACATATGACCTTTTTAAATGGTTAACCTATATTGTTGAATTTATTATAATTGGTTTTGTGGCAGATAACATATACTGGAAAAATATAAAAAAAAGAATTGATTTTCTGCATTTGCCAGTAGAAGTGCGTGAAAACAAATTGGGAATAGTCACCGTATTTAAGGAATGCAAAGGTGTATCTATTTGTCTGGGAGCTTTGCCAATGACATTCTGGTATCAAGTTTTTAGTATGGTAAAGCTTAGTGGTAATAGTATTGTAATCAAATTTGTTCAGTGGATATTTTAAATGATAAGGAAGCATTAAATTAGGGGTTATGATATGCTGCCTTATGTATTATGTTATAGGACCTCAAAGAGAAGAAAGGTAGTAAACGGTTGATAGCGCATACCTCGACTGTGGGGACAAAACATGTAACAATAGACTATATTTCTATCATAGGTATTAAAAGTTCAGTTTCAACTTTTTAATACCAGCCAGGAGATAAGTCTATGAGTTCAGAAACAACCATGTTGGCTGAACAATGCCGTCTTCAGGAATAGGTTACACAGATCAAAGACTGCCAGAACCGTCCGGCTGGTATGAGCGTAGTGTAATGGTGTGCCTGCAGCGGAATCACAAAAGCGAATTATTATTACGGCTTCGCCGCGTAAGGAAAGCCTGCCTTGAAAGCATTTCCCAGGAGACGTTCTCCCAGCAGATTGTACCGGTAGAACCGGCACTCCTGCAACAGCTTGAGATTGATTTTCAAACATATATAAAATTCAAGAGCAGTAACGGCATCTCTGGTATTATCTCAGTAGAAGTGGGTGAGGAAGCAGACTGCTGTATTTTTTTATCAACGGAAAAAATCTAAGCAAATATGTTGAGGAAGATAATTTGATATATGCTGGATAATTATGGGCTATGGTAAAGCTGAAGGCAGGGCTGCTGTTGTGGATTGGGGAATTGGTGTTTTGACAGGAGAGGCATGGACAGAACCGAGACAGAGAACTGTTGAGGGGGAGGACGTGGCTTAGAAACTGATCTGGTAAATTCAAGAAGGAAAGTATTCGTATGAAAAAAAGGAAATATTTACTCTATGTGTTCTTGTTAATGGTTCTTATGTCTGTGGGGTGTAGCAGAAATAGGAATGTAACTGTGATAGGCGGCACTAATTCTTATTACGAAGAATTAAACTGCCTGGCCATCGGCGAGTATGAATTTCATTTGGGAGACACGCTGAGACAGATTGAGGAACGTTATCAAGAATTAAGTTTGCCAGAGGAAAAGCAGCTCCTTGATAAGGACAGTAAAGAAGGTGCCTATGTAACGGAATATGGTCAGAGGGTGATGGAGTATATGGAGATCGCGGATATTGATGTCGTGTATGACAGTAAAACACAATACCCTCTTCTCAGTGCTACTGTTGTAAATAATACTGGTGGGGAGACAAGCTCTTATGATTTGCCTGTCAGCCGGTATCAAACGGAAAATAGTGCTGCGGAAATACCTGGGACAATCCTGGCGTTGATGAGGGAACATAAGGAAGAGGAAGAGTGGAGTTTTTATAATCCGGATACATTGTGCTTCGTAAAGCTTACTTCGGAGAAACAAAACGAAAGATTATATACGTTAACTGCTCTTGTAAGCGTATATGAGGATGAAACATACCAAAAATATCTCCAGTATAATCTGAAAGGCATGCTTGTGATTCGCACTGAAGATGATATCATGAGGCTGAAGGAGGATTTAAAGACCATAGGCAGGCTGAATGAAATGACAGAGAAAGAGAAAGCGAAGCTGGATGAAAAGGAGCGATTTAACACTACTTATCTGTCAGTTAAATCCGTTCTTATGGGATTACCTCAGGCAGATAAGACCAGGGACTATGGGAATCAGGTTCTGGATTTTGCGGACAGCGGACGAAACCGTGATTATTTTATGACCAAAGGGGAGGTTACATACAGCATTTTGGAGCCCTATAGTGATTTACTTCAGAACCAGGACCTGGTTTATACAATGGATCACGATTATACATTCCAACCGGTTATGGACACTTTGGGGGCATATGGAAACAATACTGCAGCCGATACTGCCTGGTACACGTTAGGAGAAACGGAGGAAGATAGCGAGCTTCTGGTGCTGCCAGCCATTACGAATTTTACGGAACGCACCATAGACATAGAGGAGGGCAGAGTGGCGCAGGTGCGTCAATATGGAGGAGATTACGATGGTGTGGTGCTGCCGGAGAATGTGGAAGCTGCAATAACGGAGTATTGGTTAAATGGAGAGCCAACGGTTACTGTCTATGAATACGAAAAAGAACAGATCACAGTGTCCTATACGGGTCTTTCCCAAGATGGAGAGGCCATCCGGTGTTGTGTTGATGTGATTCCTGCGGATTATCCGGAGATAACCATCCGCTATAATGTCATGGTTTCTTTGGATGATGGAAATGTGACGGATGCAGAATTTGGATTGAAGGAATATAGCTGATTCAGGCAAGCAGGGGGCAGGAGGATAATTGGTATGGAAATGGTTTTAAGAAACAATGTGGAGAAGCTAAATGCAGAATTTTTACAGGTATGCCGTGATGCATTGTTGCAGGACCAAGCGTATATTACTGATTACTGCAGAGATAATTTTCAGTTCGTGGCCAATGGCCTTCGGAATGCGTTATTGGAAGGAATTTGCGTATTACATGATTTACAGGAGCGCAAAAGAAAAGGGAGGCTGGCCTATTTGCAGTTTTCCTTCCTGATGTCCGGCATATTCAGTAACGAGCATTTGTTGAAAATTGATTTTTATGATGACAGATTTTACGAGGACCCATATGAGATTGACTGCTATTGGGATTACAGCTGTCTGTTTCCTGAACAGAGTCAGAGACAGGAAAAAATGATATCAGAGGTCAGACGTAAGGTTGTTAAGGTCATGGACTACGAACTGCATGAGCGGTTTCCTACATACCGACTCGGCCAGATGCAGCTGCTTCTGGATTTGCTGAAACGTATTCAGGCAGAAGAAAAAATTGTGTCCCTGCTATCAACGGAGGCAGAACCGGAAATTAAAGTTATTTATGGAGTATATATGGGGGCGGCACAGATGCTATTCACAGTAAAAAAGGAGCAGATATGAGATACTATATTGTCAGCTTAGAACAGGATGAAGTACATATACCGGTTGTTACAGACTGGTATTCCGCCGTACCGGTACAAGCCTTCTATAGTGGAAGGACCTGGGAAATACCATTCAGAAATCTTTTGATGGTTAAGGATTGTGGCTGGGAACCGCGTTATCTTAAGCTGCTGTTTTCGCCCTTTCCTCTGATCCATGTCAGCCTGCTCCCCGTATTTGAGGAATATGGGCTTAATTATATCAGTAAAGAGATGATTTTATTGGACATAGCGAATCGGAGATCAGAATTATATTATCTTCTATCGCTTTATCGTGTTGAAAGCAGTATTGAACGCGGGGAAGCGGGAACATCTATTACGTGCAGTCAACGGGATTTGGCAGGTCTGGATTCGTTTTATATACTGACGGGGCAGAAGTGTTCACTGGTATGCAGTCTTGCTATGGTAGAGAGCTTGTTGAGGGAGGGAATGGTAGGAATCCACCTTGAACCAATTGAAATAAAGGAGGAGGTAATACAGTGAAACAGGAAAACAAGTACAAAACAGAGCATACAGAACATGTGAATGCGGATGAAGCTCCCTCGTATATGGAAGATTTCATCAACCCCGAGCCTTTGTTTCGTGGAGAGAAAAAATTAAATATACCAGATACCAGTATAGATGCGATTATCAAGGAAGTGATGGAGGAAGGCGCTTTAGTTCCTGAAGATGTCACTAGAGACTTGATGATGGACCGATATAAAGAATATTATGATCAAAATTATTATAATTCGGCGGCACAAAGAGCTTTAGGCAAGCTACAGCGAGAGGAAGAAAAAGCGGCTAAACGTGAAGGCCGGGTTCCAAATCCTCAATTATGGGAAGATGGCTATAAGAAAACTTTTGAGGAGGATTTTCTTAGAGGGAAACAAAGCAAAGCCGCTGAAAAAGCCTTAGAAAAGCTGCAAAAACAAGAAGAAAGGGCGGCTAAACGTGAAGGCCGTGAAAAGAATATTGATTTATGGAGCGATGAGTACAAGGAAGATTTCGTCAAAAATTATATAGAAGATAAAAAAACAGAAGATGCGCGGGAAGCATTGGGAAAACTGCAAAAGCGGGAAGAAGAGTCAGCTGAAAACGAAGCACGACCGAAAGATAAGCGTCTGTGGAGCGAGGAGTATCAGAAAGAGTTTATTAGTAATTACCTGGCCAATCAGGAGAGGTCACGCGCAGATGATGCTGCAAATGTGGCATTAAACCTGGCTGCAAGTGAGTATTTAGATCCATTAACTGATATGCAGGTGCATAATGCAGTTAAGGATAAGCAGAAGGAAGCAGAAAATACATGCCGGATGTATGAGGCGATGGCATACATGACAAATGCGAATTTTGAATATCTGACTAGAGGAGCTACCTTGTCATGTACATGTGGGGCTATGTGGCGCCGGCTAAATCTTCCAAATTCCCATGGGGTTTTCTATGGAGCTGCAGAGGATCCGGTAATTAATAAAGAGGATAATCAGGTAGGAGATAACTTTAATATTACAAATTTTGGTCTGTGTTCCGGGGCTAATCCGCCTTCTAAACGAGTCGAGTTGGAAGATATGGTGTTTACAGACGAAATGGGACGTTTTATAGCATCACAGGAGGAAGATACGATAAAACGGGGATATGGCTGTGTGCCAGAAATAATTCAACCAGGCTGGCAGAATACATCCAAAAGAATTCATATTGGCGATGAGAGTATGGATGCTGTTTCAACAAGATCATTTTTGGTATGCATTCATGGTGGGATTATATATCCAATTAGCAGTGGACAGCATTCTAATCTGATGAATATGCAGGAGGATGACGTAGAGTTAAACAACACATTTAACCAGTTATGTACAGAACTTTGCGGTTTAAGAGAGGAAAGGAACGAGATTCTAAGCAGCGCAATGAACTACGATCAGGAGCAGCGGTTATATCAAATTCTGAGTGAGGAAGAGGCATGTAGAAAGAAAATGGAATCTTGTATGGATCGGGCCAGAGGCGATGGATATCAGAAAGAATATGAGGATATACCAACTGAGCGGAGAGATACAATAAACCATATGCTGGAGGAATATACAAAACTGAACTACGGTGAAAATGTTCCGAGCCTAAAGAGTGATTATTACAGCTTTAGAAGAAGAAATGGGTACACTACAGATTCCAATTATTATAACGATGCCCCTGGATACCCAGTCGGTTCTGATTCATATACGGACTGGAGGGCTGGCCGATTGGAAAACATGGAGAAAAAAGAAGCCAAAGCTGAGTTTAGGGCATGGGAAGCTGATGTTGACAGCAGAGGTTATGCTCAATTAACTGAATACGAAAAAGAAGAATACGACAAGGCTAAGAAAAAATATGGCAAATAGCTAAAGATAACTCATGGGGAGGCACCGTAATGGATGAAAAGGACAGGATAATACTGGAAATGAGAAATAAGGGAAGAAAGGCAGTCCATCAAAGCATTTATGATGCATATACCATGATTGGAGACACCCGCTATTTATTTGACTGGTGTACAGTGGTACAGCCGCGTATTCATATAATGCTGCCAAAAGAATTTATTGATTTACCTTTGGAAATTGCAAAATTACGGTATCCATCGGAAGACAGGCCAAAGGAAATCAAATCCAGTCTGGATTCATTAGTTAATATTGCATTTTTATATGGACAGCCTCTCAAGGATGAGAGCGATGTTATATTAGCATCCCGTATATATGCTGCAGCCATCAGACAGATTAATCCTTCTAATGAATTCAAGGAGAGTAATACCATGTATCGGGATAAAAAAGGGAAAAGGCTTGTTAGCTGGTATGAATATTTAAGTCCGGCATTTGGTGAACGTGTGTATAATCGCCATGCTTTTTTAGCCATTGAGGGGAAATTGTTGCAAATAGTATTTAACTGCCCGGAGGGCCGGGCAGAACAGTGGAAAGGGGTGCTGCCGGATATAATGGCATCAACTTATAGCGACCTTGAGAGACAGTTCTGACAGAAGGGAGATGAGATAGGATGAAGGCAGAATTTATTAGAATAGAGCCATTTGCGTTTAAGCAGATATTAAGTGCAGATATTAAGAAAGGGATGAATACCCATGGCGGCGGGGTTGTGTGCGGCTACATCCGGGAGGAGGATGAGGAACAGTATACTTTATATGTCATAGGCTCTACCCCGGTCATATTGTATGTGATAGATGAGGACGGGGAGGAACAGGTTTTTTTCTATGGAATTTTAGCTGATTTAAACATCAGCCGTGAAAATTCCCAGCTTCTCATGGAAGTTAGATTTACATCGTATACCAGACTGATGGATTTGCTTCCACAAAACAGGGCTTTTCAAAGTGCAACCTGTACCTACAATGAGATTATCAGTCATTTATGTGCTGGATATGAAGGATCTGCATGTATTATGAATCCGCTATTTTCTCATATACCAATCCAGGAGCTGATTGTACAGTATCAGGAGACAAACTGGGAGTTTCTGCTTCGCCTTGCTAGTCATTTTAACAGCATGGTGATTTCAGATTTCCTTACACCTGGTGTTAAATTTTATTTTGGTATTCCTAACCGCCAGCCGGTTGGAAATATTATTGATTCGGAATACAGGTTGGAAAAATCCCTCATATCCTACCAACAGAAAATACAGAATGGTGTCATAGGAACCAGTGAATATGATGATATGCTGGTTGTTTGGAACAGCAGGGAACTGCTAGAGATCGGGGACCGCAAACTGTTTGAGGACAGGCCCTATGTGGTATATGCATCTCAGTCCCAGTTAAACGGGCATCAACTTCATCATACATATATATTAGCTACGGAAAATGGGCTAAAGATACCGAAATTATATAATAAAAGCATCATTGGAGCATCAATTGATGGCATTGTAACTGGGGTACAGGGAACCGTAGTAAACATCCAGATGGGAATCGAGGATGTGCAGCCATCGGCGCGCTGGTATCCTTATGCGACCGTGTTCTCATCTCCTGATGGAAGTGGTTGGTATTGTATGCCTCAGGCTGGTGATGAAATTCGTTTGTATTTTCCAACCCGAAGCGAGAAGCACGCTTATGCCATTAGTTCGGTACATAAACCGGTCGCTTCTCAGCCTCGGAACGGAAACCAAGGCAGCAGTGCTGAAGCGGCACCTCCAAGGACGAATGTACTTAATAACGAACTGCGGAGCCAGGACGGTAAAGTGGTGCAGCTTCTGGAGGACCGTATTGTGATGTCAAATGGAAAAGGGCTCACTATCTCCATGGTCGATAATCAGGGAATAGGTGTTGTCAGCAATGGGGATCTGAATTTAAAAGCAACTGGACAGGTATTTGTAAGTGGAAGTTCGCTTAATATCAGTGGTTCCACGGAAGTCTCTATTAAATCAGGGGAATCCTCTATAACCTTGAGTGGAAGTGATGCCATAATTAAAAGCGCAAATGTAAAGGTACAGTAGTGAGGGGAGAAATATGCCGGATGTAATAAACTCTGAATGGGGAGAGCAAATAAAATTACACGATCTGCACCTGGAAGGACCTTTTGAGGGGTGTAGGATTACAAAGCTGATTATGCATGTTGCGCCTTCAGAGCATGCAAGTATGCGGATTGAGGCAAAACTAAAACTGTCTGAGGCCAAGGAATGGATTTACAGGGAACTAGATGGTATACCTGTAACGGTAAAAACGATTGAGGGCTGTATTATGTTCTGCGGCCCTATTCGGAATGCCTCAATCAGTGTTAGTGGTGGAAGCTGTAGGATTGCATTGGAGCTGACTTCCGGTAGTACATTCCTGGATTTGAAAGAGGCCAGTTGCTCCTATCAAGACGGGAATATTTCTTACCGACAAATCATGAAAGAGACAATTCAGGAGATAGAAGGAGGCGCCATTATTTTCCCGGGTATCGGTGAGGAGGTTACTGGACAGCCCATTATACGCTATTTGGAGACTGCCTGGGCATTTCTTACCCGACTGGCCAGCCATAAAGGGGTTCCGCTGGTTCCGGACATCCATACGACAGGAGCTCCCCGTATTTTTGCTGGGCTGCCCCGTATTCCGGAACAGTCAATTATGTGGGAAGACAGACAAATCATTCAGATACACCAGGACGGTCGTTTTCTAAGCCTGGGCGGCTATGAAGCAGGACTAGACCCGTTGCATTTTTTGATGTATGATATATGTGATTCAAAAATGTTTCAAATAGGCCAAAGAGGAATCATTCGGGGCCGTGAGATGGTAGTAGTGGGAGTGGACGCCCGGAGCTATGGAGGTGAGGTTGTATTCAACTATCACGTAGCTATGGAACAATATTGTTATGTCCCCCGCCAGAACAACCATAAAATAAGTGGAATGTCCCTTTTGGGAACTGTAATTGGGCGTGCAGCAGAGGATATCTGGCTGCACCTGGATATTGATGGAGACAGGGGGAGTGCTGATAACTGGGGATGGCCATGGACACCACCAACCGGCAATTTTATGTATCTGATGCCTAAGGAAGGAAGCCGGGTATCCCTGTATTTTTCAAATGCTGATGAAAGAAGTGGAAAAGGAATTAATTGTATTGCCCAGACATCAGGCGGAAATCCCAGGGAGAGGTGGCTGAAAACTGAGCATAAAAAGAGTTTGAATCTGAAAGAGGAAGAAATGAGCCTGGTCAGCGAAAATGGTGGTAACAGCATTAAAATGTATGGGACAGGTGTATATTTTAAAGGGCAGGAGATAACTCTTTCAGGCAAATCTATAAATATAGATGGTTCAAAAGTGAAGCTGAAAGCAAATGTAGATACCATTCTTATAGGCGTCGGGCCAATGGAGGAAGGAAAGGAGGGTGGGTGTCAGCTTGATCCGACTGCCTTCGTGGGACTCATGAAAGATGAGTTGGACATTTGTGGGAAGGCCAGGACCCTATTAGATGCAGAGGCTGGATCCGAAGGCAATCCCCCTTATCCGGATGGCCCCCAGGAAGGAAAGTGGAACTTCGCAAAAGCAGCAGGCAGGGCTGCTGTTACTGTTGTGGTAATTGGGGGAACTGCAGTTGTGGTCTGTGCGTCCATGGGAGCATCGACTCCCGTCATAGCAGGTGCCGCTGTGACAGCAGGAATGGCGGGTGGAGGAATGATGGTGAGTGACGCCATTCAGGGAAAGGTGAGTAGTTTGGAGGATTATGCGCTATCTGTGGCCAGCGCAGAACTTATGTTCTTCACAAACCAGGCAATGACCCACCTAATTACTGTGACCGGGATGGGATTTGTCAGTGGAACAGCAGCCAAGGCTGCGGGAGAAGCAGCAGCTGGGGCTGCGCTGGATTACCTGGTGGAGGGAGAAGTGGACTATGAACGATTGGCCAGAAACCTTGCAATCAATGTTGTTGTGGATTTGGGAACGGGCG
>SKEV01000496.1_pt2 | contig 9921 bp, 6 predicted proteins | sample 4819531 | NCBI WGS metagenome assembly SKEV01 (sample SAMN11008800, study PRJNA524170) | human gut metagenome | biome: Human fecal sample; material: Feces; isolation source: fecal sample from pouch patient p9, p28 | host: Homo sapiens | place: Israel: Tel-Aviv | collected 2016-08-01 | reverse complement strand
CTGCACCACCGTATCGACCGCCAGTTCGGGAGCGGCGGCCTCATATACTTTGCCGAAGAACATGCACTGGATGGAGCTTTCCAAATCCTCAATCGTCACAATCGCCCAAGGATTGCCCTTCTTCGACACGCGACGATCCACATTCGTGATCAAGCCTGCCACCGTCACCTGCTGGCCGTCAGGCATATTCGCGGCACGATCGATCAGATGCGCGATCGACATTTCACTCAACGACACCAGAATCGACTGCATACCGCTCAACGGATGGTCGGACACATACAAACCAAGCATTTCACGCTCGAAATTCAACTTGGTTTTCTTATCCCACTCCTCCACATCAGGCACACTCACCATGGCATCACCCATGCCGGCATCATCTTCGCCGGAATCCTCCAAATCAGCGAACAAATCAAACTGGCCCTCAGCCTGCTTACGTTTCAAACCGACCACCGAATTAATCGCAGCCTCATGAATCGTAAACAACGCACGACGGTTCGGATCAATCGAATCAAACGCACCAGCCTTGATCAACGATTCAACCAATCGACGATTCAACGCCTCCATCGGCACACGCTTGATGAAATCAGGGAAATTCACATACCTGCCATGACTGCCGTCACGTTCCTTGACAATCGCATCAACCGCAGCCTTGCCAACATTACGAATGGCGCCAAGGCCAAAACGCACCACATCGCCAACAGCGGAATACTCATACACCGACTCGTTCACATCAGGCGACAACACCTGAATGCCCATGCGGCGAGCCTCACCCAAATACAACGCGGTCTTGTCTTTGTTCGTACTCGCACCCTGCAGCAAAGCCGCCATGAACTCCACCGGATAATGCGTCTTCAAATACGCGGTCCAATACGAAATCAAACCGTATGCGGCCGAATGCGCCTTATTGAACGCGTAGCCTGAGAACGGCACCAAAATATCCCACACGGCCTGAGCCGCCTCCTGGGAATACCCATGCTCCTTCATGCCCGCGAAGAACGGCACCTTCTCCTTGGCTAGTACCTCAGGCTTCTTCTTACCCATCGCTCGACGAAGCACATCTGCCTTGCCCAACGAATAACCAGCCAAAATACGCGCAGCCGACTGCACCTGCTCCTGATACACAATCAGACCATACGTCTCATCAAGCACTTCCTTCAGCGGCTCAGCCACCTCAGGATGAATCGGCGTGATCTTCTGCAAACCATTCTTACGCTTCGCATAATTCGTATGCGAATCCATATCCATCGGCCCAGGACGATACAGCGCAATCAATGCGGAAATATCATTGAAGTTATTCGGCTTCAACGTTTTCAGCAACGAACGCATACCATCGGAATCCAACTGGAACACGCCAAGCGTGTCGCCTCGCGACAACAGATCGTACGTGGCACGGTCATCCAACGGAATCTTCGTATGGTCGATACGTTCCTTGCCATTCGCCTCGATATTATTCAACGTATCGCGAATAACCGTTAAGTTGGAAAGACCAAGAAAATCCATCTTGACCAAACCAAGCGTTTCACACGTATGATACTCCAACGTGGTCGTAACCGTACCATCGGTACGTTCCAGCAGCGGCGACGTATTCGAAATCGGCTCGCTACCCATGATCGTGGCGCACGCGTGCACGCCGGTCTGACGAATCAGACCCTCAATGCCCATCGCCTCATCCGTAACACGCTTCGCATCCGGATCGGAATCATACAATTCACGGAATTCACGAGCCTCCGCATAACGCTTCGACGTCGGCTCGAAAATATCGTGCAACGGAATATCCTTGCCACCCGTCTGCGCCGGTGGCAACGCCTTGGTGATGCGCTCGCCCATGGAGAATTCGTAGCCCATGATTCGCGCTGAATCCTTCAGCGCCTGCTTGGTTTTGATAGTGCCGTAGATCACACATTGCGCGACCTTGTCTCGACCGTACTTGTCGCCAACGTAATCAAGCACGCGGCCGCGGCCATCCGGATCGAAATCGACGTCAATATCAGGTAGTGACACACGTTCCGGGTTAAGGAATCGTTCGAAAATCAGGCCATGTTTGATTGGGTCGAGTTCGGTGATGCCCATGGCGTACGCCACCATGGCTCCTGCCGCCGATCCACGGCCCGGTCCCACCATCACGCCATGCGATTTAGCCCAATTGATGTAGTCGGCCACCACGAGGAAGTAACCGCAGAACTGCATCTGGCAGATCACACCGCATTCGTAATCGGCTTGCTTGAGCACTTCGATCGGCGGATGCCCGTCATAGCGCTGTTCCAGGCCTTCCTCGACTTTCCGCAGGAACAGCGAGGTCTCGTCCCAGCCTTCCGGGCAGTCGAATTGCGGCATGAACGCGCCATCCTCATGATCGTCGAACATGACGTTGCAGCGTTCGGCAATTTCCAACGTATTGTCACACGCTTCGGGAATGTCTTTGAACAGTTCGCGCATTTCTTCGGCGGATTTCAGGTAGTAGCCGGTTCCATCGAATTTGAATCGTCCCGGCTCGTCCAGCGTGGAGCCCGAGTTGATGCATAGCATGGCATCCTGCGAGCCCGCGTCTTCGGCACGCACGTAATGCGAATCGTTGGTGGCAAGCAGCGGCGCATTCAGTTTTTTCGCGATGTCCAGCAGACCGTCGGTCACTTGTTTTTCGATCTTCAGACCGTGGTCCATGAATTCGATATAGAAATTGTCGCGTCCGAAAATATCCTGCAATTCCCCTGCGGCGCGCAATGCTTCGTCGAATTGTCCGAGCAGCAGTCGCGTTTGTATGATTCCTGACGGGCATCCGGAAGATGCAATGATGCCTTTGGAATATTTGGCAAGGATCTCCTTATCCATTCGGGGGTATCGCATGACACGGCCCTCAAGATTCGCGTCGGTGGACGCTTTCATAAGATTGACGAGGCCTTCGTCGGTTTCGGCCCACATCGTAAGGTGGGTGATCAGGCCGCCGCCGGATACGTCGTTGGGGTTGCGCCGGCGATGCTGCGGATCGATATCGGGATTCCAGTTGGTGTCCCAGCTGACGCGGGTTTGGTCCTGTCGCGCGGTTTCCGGCGTCACATACGCTTCGATGCCGATGATCGGTTTGACACCCTCTTTGACCGCGGTGCTCCACATTTCGTATGCACCATGCATGTTTCCGTGGTCGGTGATGCCGACGGCAGGCATATTGAGTTCTTTGGCGCGCTTGACCAGATCCGGAATTTTCGATGCGCCGTCAAGCAGCGAATAATGCGTATGATTATGCAGTTGTACGAAATTTCCGGAAGTAGCCATGCAGTCCAATCTACCGGTGATTGGTGACGTGCGCTCACGCTTCGGGCTTATCTTGTGTGTCGTGCCTTCCGTGCATCACATCAAGCGCATGCTGCAAATCAGCTGGATAATGCGATTTCACCGTAGTCCAGACACGGGTTCGCGGATGGCGGAATTCGAGTTGCATCGCATGCAACCACTGCCGTTCCAGTCCCAACGTTTCGCTCAGTTGCGGATTGGCGCCATACATGGCGTCTCCGGCAAGCGGATGCCCGATGGATGAGAAATGCACGCGAATCTGATGCGTGCGACCGGTTTCAAGGTTCACGGAAACCAGTGTCGCCTCGCCGAAACGTTCCATCACGTCCCAATGGGTGACGGCCTCTTTGCCGGCAGGCGTCACACAAAAACGGAAATCGGAGACTTTGGCGCGACCGATCGGTGCTTCGATGGTTGCTTTGTTTTCCCTGAGATTGCCCTGCACGAGCGCATGATAGGTCTTCACGACTTCATGTTCGGCGAATTGCCTACGCATTTCCACGTAGGCGAGATCGGACTTGCACACGAGCATCAAGCCAGATGTGCCCACGTCGAGGCGGGATACGATGCCTTGACGCCCTGCAGCGCCATAAGAGGTGATGTGCACTCCCCTGTCAAGCAGACTGCCAAGCACCGTCGGACCGGTCCAGCCGACAGAAGCATGAGCCGCCACACCCACCGGCTTGTCAACCACCACCACATCGTCATCTTCATAGACCACGGCCATATCATGCGCGATTGGTTCAGGCTCGGTTCGTTCCTCGACAATATCAAATTCCACGGTTTCGCCTGATTGCAGGGTCGACGATTTGGAAATGTCACGACCAAGCACACGCGCCTGCCCGCCTTCGATGAGTTCCGCTGCCTTGGCACGGGAAATGCCTAGCATTTTGGCAACGGCGACATCGAAACGTTTGCCGACAAGCGCATCGGGTGCGGGAACAAGACGGCTCATGCGCTCTTCTCTCCAGCCGTCCGTTCCATCTGTTCCTTGTTCCGTTCGTCAAGTTCCTTCTGGCTGAACGGTTCTCCTACGAACAGCAGCACGACTGCGGCAACGCCCGCCACCATCAGGAAAATGTCAGCGACATTGCCGACCGACCATCCATAGTTGAGGAAGTCGACGACTTTGCCGTTGAGAAAACCTTCGGCATATGCCACACGGTCGATGAGATTGCCTAACGCTCCGGCAAACGCAAGAGCGAACACCACCGTCCATTTCATGGAAATGGTACGGATCTCCAACCCCACAAGCGCCACGCAAGCCACAATGGCAAGCAGGGAAATCAACCACGTCATGTTGGAGCCCATACCCAAGGACGCGCCTGGATTATGCACCAACGTGAATGAAAGAATCCCCGGAATCACACGTACCGTATGCCCATCGGCAAGCGCCGACTGCGCCCATGCCTTGGTGATCTGATCAAGTACCAGCGCCGCAACGGCGATACACGCAAAGACGGCCACGCGAGTGCGCAGCCGTCTTTGATCATTTGTCATGATGTCAGACACAGCCTAATCTCAGTCGTTCTGGGAATCCTGATCATAGTTGTTCGTGTCAGACACCTGCGACACGAGCTGGCCGAGGAATTCGGTAAGACGCGCGCGGTATTCGGTTTCGAACTGCTTGAGACCCTGAATGTTGCCTTCGATGACCTTGGTCTGTGCTTCGAGATTGTCGTGGACCTGCTGGGCATAGTCGTCGGCCGCGGTACGGGTCTTCGAATCGTAGTCGAAGGCACGCTTCTGCACTTCGGACTCGTATTCGTCGGCTTCGTTGTGCTTCGTGGAGAAGTACGTATCACCATCCTGAGTCTTCTGCACAAGGTAGGCGTCGCCTTCCTGAGTCTTCTGATCCAAGTAGGTATCGCCCTCCTGCGTCTTCTGCGCAAGATAAGCATCACCTTCCTGAGTCTTCTGATCCAAGTAAGCGTTACCCTCCTGAGTGCGCTGTGCCAGGTAATCATCGCCTTCCTTGGCACGCTTGGTCAAGTACGCGTCACCTTCCTTGGCACGCTTAGCCAAGTACGCGTCACCTTCCTGAGTCTTCTGACTTAGATAACCATCAGCCTTGGCACGAGTGTCGGCCGAATACTGATCAGCATCGGAACGGGTGCTTTCGGAATAGTTGTCAGCCTCGGAACGAGTACGGTTGGAGTAGTCGTTGGCGTTGCCGATGAGCTCGTCGTACTTGCGCTGGGACTCATCGGTGATTTCCTTGGCCTTGGCCTTACCTTTGTCGACATACTGGTCGTGCAGCTGCATGGCCAAGGTCAACATGGCAGTGGCGCGCTCCGGCTCCGTATTGGCGCTGGCTGCAGCTCCTGCGATCTTCTGCAGGCTGCCGGTTTCGGTGCTTGGCTCAACCTTGGCGACCTGTTCGCGCAGCTGGGCTTCACGCTGCTGCGATTCCTGCAGCTGCTGGGCAAGCTGCTGAATCTGCATGGCCTGCTGCTGGGCACGCTCATCCTGCTGCTGGGCCTGGGCGACCTGCTCCTGAGCTTCATCAAGCCTTGCATTGAGCTGCTGAATCTCAGCGGCCTGCTGCTGGGCCACCACAACCTGCTGCTGGGCGGAAGCCAGCTGACGGGACAGGTCTTCGGTCTGTGCGCGGAATGCGTCGCGCTCATGCTGCATGGCGGTAAGCTGCTCGCCCAAATCCGCCTGGCCTGCGGCTTCAGCCGCCTGAGCGGTAAGCTGGTCAACCTGGGCGGACAGGCGATCCACCTGACCTTTGAGCTGTTCGTTCTGGGCCGACAGAGCACGGTTGCTTTCCTCAGCCTCGGTGAGTTTGGCTGCTGCGACCTGTGCGGCCTGAGCTGCCTGATCACCAGCGCCGGCTGCCTGCTCGGAGGCGGACTTCAATGTCGCGTTCTCCTGCTGCAGGGACTGAACCTGAGCGCTGAGCTCGGAAATCTTGGAGTTGAGCCCCGCAACATCCGGGCCGAGGGACTGAGTGGCCTGGCCGCTGGCGACCGCCTGCTTGCCTAGAGCCTCCACCGTCTCGGTTACCTGATCGAGAAAATCGTCGACTTCGTCGACGTCATACCCCTCTTTGAACCTTACGGTCTGGAAAGTATGCTCTCTGATATCTTTCGGCGTCAACAGAGCCATAAATCTTACACCTCGCTTTGGGCTTGATGCCTTGCTGTTGTTGCTTTCATTTGTTGACTCTAGCACGGAACCACCGATTTTTTGCGAAAAATCGGCATTTGACATGTATTAAATGAGGAAATCAATAACAATGAGAATGAAATAAAGAACAATGAATGCCACATCGAAGTAGATGGGACCCATTGGAATAGGGCGGATATATTGGCGTAGCCAGCGCAGCGGCGGTTCCGTCAGCTGGTAAATGGCGTCGATCAGCGATGCAGCCAACCCCCGTGGACGCCACAACGGAGCCAGCACAGCAACCCAATCGAGAATCATGCGAATGAACAGCACCAGAATGTAGGCATTAACCAGAAAGTGGACGATGCTACCAATCAAAGACAGAATCATGGAGTACCACCATAGCAACAGAACATAACAAAGTCTCCATCATGGCTGATGGAGACTTTGCACAGTCTGCTTTCGCAATGGCTTTCGTCTACGTCAGTCGACGAACAGATCGTGCGACGAGTTATTCGCTTGCGGCTCTTCGACCTTGATGTTCACCTGAGCTGGGCTCAGCAGGAACACGCGCGGAGTGACACGCTCGATGGAGCCACGCACGCCGAAAACCACGCCTGCGGAAAAGTCCACAATGCGATACGCAACGGCCTCGGCAACGCCAGTTAGGTTCAGCACCACCGGAACGCCGTCACGAATGGCACGTCCGACCAGCTGCGCGTCCTCATAGGACTTCGGGTGAATCGTGGTGATACGGCTCACCCTTCCTCCTTGGAACGGGTTGGCTTTGGTCTGTTCGCGCGGTACGGACGTCCCGGCAGGCGTCGAAGCCATCGGGGTCACGGAATGGTCGGAATCGAACGAGGTTGCACTGCTCTCATCCTCCTCGCTGAAATCCTCGTCACCCTCAGCAACGTCGGTCATGCCCAAATAGGACATCGCGCTTTTCATAAAACCTGCCATAAACGATCCTTTCGCGTCTGCGCGTTGCTTTTAGCGCAGGAAATCCGGAATATCCAAATCGCCGGCGTCGCTCGAAGACACCACTTCATGCTCGGTGGTCTGATCGAATGACGGAACGACGGGTTCCGGAGTGGACGGAATATAAGTGGACAGCGGCTGCACCTTCGGGGCTTCCGGAGTCTGAATGAGCTGAGGCTGAGGCTGAGGCTGAGGCTGAGCTGCCGCTCTCGGAGCCGCGGACAGCGCCGACAGTGGAATCGTGTTTTCCGTAGACTCGACCTGCTTCTGGTCCTCGGTCTGAGCCGCCTTCTTGGAGTTGGCGTCAAAGCCTGCAGCGATGACGGTGACACGCACTTCGTCGCCATAGGCGTCGTCGAGGGAAAGGCCCCAAATGATCTGCGCTTCCGGGTGGATGGCCTTGCCCACCAGCTGGGTGGCGGCGGCCGCTTCCTGCAGCTTCAGATCGGACGGACCTGCGATGTTGATCAAAGCGCCGTGAGCACCCTCGATGCTTTCTTCCAGCAGTGGAGAGCTGATGGCGATTTCGGCGGCCTGGGTAGCGCGATCCTCGCCCCGAGCGGAACCGATGCCGAACAGTGCGGTGCCCGCTCCACGCAGAATGGCGTTGACGTCGTTGAAGTCGACGTGAATGTACGAATTGGAAGAAATCAGGTCTGTGATGCCCTGCACGCCTGCCAGCAACGCGGTGTCGGCGGTCTTGAACGCATCGACGATACCAATAGTGCGATCAGAAAGCTCAAGCAGTCGATCGTTCGGAATCACGATCAACGCATCGACTTCTTTGCGCAGATTCTCAATGCCAAGTGCTGCGGAAGCCGCACGCTGGGGACCTTCAAAGCTGAACGGACGGGTAACCACCGCAATGGTCAACGCACCCTGCTGGTGTGCGGCACGAGCCACGATCGGGCTTGCGCCGGTACCGGTGCCACCACCCTCACCGCAGGTCACGAACACCATATCGGCGCCCTTGAGCGATTCCTCGATATCAGACTGATGGTCCTGCGCGGCCTTGGCACCCTTCTCTGGGTCAGCACCGGCGCCAAGACCACGGCTAGTGGCATCGTTCAAGGAGATCTTGACATCGGCGTCGGAACGCATCAGATCCTTCGCGTCGGTATTGATCGCAATAAATTCAACACTTTGAAGACCCTCGGCAATCATGCGATTGACGGCATTACCGCCAGCTCCACCAACACCGACAACCTTGATGTTCGTCTTGTCATTGAAATTGTCAGTCTGGGCAATCTCGCTCACCATAGTCTCCTGTCACTCGCGTTTACGCACAACTTTATCGCAGACACGCCGTAATACGCGCGCTTTTCGTCGTGTGTAACGACGTTTTTTCACTTTTTTATTGCTAACGTGTTCATTTCGCCTGAGATGTATCTTCTTTCGGCGCCCCCACACAATTTAACCACATCAGCATGTCATGTTCAATAACTGGCATCCATAGGATCGTCACCGAACAGCGCCTGGCGTTCATCATGCGTCGTTTCCCGTGATTCCAACCACCCGTAAGGCAAATGCACTTTCTTTGCGAAGCGCACGCGCCCCCTTGGCTTGTCGGCCACTCGTTCGGGGAAACGGGTGTCTGGATCCAGCTTGCCTATTTCGGTTCTGACATCCTCAAGATTTTCACATTCCATGAACGCGCGACGGGTGGAGCCCCCAACGGGGAATCCCTTGAGATACCACGCGATATGCTTACGCAGATCATGCACGGCCATCTGCTCATCGCCATCATAGAATTCAGTCAACAATTCCGCATGACGTTCAACCACACGGCACACGTCTCCTAGCGTAGGATCGACACGCTTCTCACTGCCAGCGAACGCGTTCTTAATATCGGCAAACAGCCACGGCCTGCCTTGGCAGCCACGGCCGATTGCAACGCCAGCGCAACCGGTTTCGGCAACCATGGCAAGCGCATCGTTCGCACCCCAAATGTCACCGTTGCCGAACACTGGAATATCAAGCGCCTCGACCAATTCGCCGATTCTGCTCCAGTCGGAATGCCCACCGTAATATTCGGCGGTAGTACGCGCGTGCAAGGTAACAGCCTTGCAACCTTCCTCCTGCGCGATATGCCCGGCTTCAAGGAACGTCTCATGCTCGTGGTCGATGCCGACACGAATCTTCGCCGTAACGGGCACATTGGCCGCGTCGCAGACCTTGACTACGCGTTGGATGATCTCGCGGAACAGATCCATCTTCCATGGCAACGCCGAACCGCCGCCGCGTCTGGTCACTTTGGGCACGGGACATCCGAAATTCAGGTCGACATGGTCAGCCATGTTTTCATCGATGACGATTTTCGCAGCCTGTTCCACGATTGCTGGATTCACGCCATACAGTTGCAGCGAGCGGATATTCTCGCTGGGAGCGAAATGACATAACCGCAATGCTTTGGGATTGCGGGCAACCAACGCGCGTGCAGTAATCATTTCAGCCACGTACAGACCGTCCGGCCCGTAGCTTTCGCAAATCACGCGGAACGGCCAGTTGGTCACTCCCGCCATAGGCGAAAGAACCACC
>SKEV01000945.1_pt1 | contig 9951 bp, 9 predicted proteins | sample 4819531 | NCBI WGS metagenome assembly SKEV01 (sample SAMN11008800, study PRJNA524170) | human gut metagenome | biome: Human fecal sample; material: Feces; isolation source: fecal sample from pouch patient p9, p28 | host: Homo sapiens | place: Israel: Tel-Aviv | collected 2016-08-01 | reverse complement strand
ATCAATTATTACCGCTCTATTTTTAACTTGCCCGCAGTTGCCACTACTAAAGTTTTAAATAGTAATGCACAAAAAACTGCAGCGGTCATGGCAGCTGTTAATGCAAATCCTTTTATAAATCAACATGGTCTGCCTAGCGAAAAAAAACCAAATTATATTTCAAAATCTATCTGGAAATTGGCTAAAGATACTTCTGAAACTTCCAATTTAAATTTTAACGTATCTCCGCAATCTGCAGGTGATGTAATTACTGATTTAATCACAGATCATTATAATTTAACTGGCTCAGATACTGGACACCGCGCATGGATTCTTTCAACTAGATTAACTAACACTGGAATTGGCGCTGCTTATGGTAATAATGGATATCGATATTCTGTTCAAAAAGTTTTAAACGCTAATGACATGTTTCATGTAGCCAGTCAACCAATCGTAACTTACCCAAGTATCCGTCTTTTTCCTTTTGAGCTTGCTAAAGGAAAAAACATTGTCTGGTCAATTTACTTATCAGATAAAACCATTAAGTCTATTCCTTCAATTACAATTACTGATTTAGATACTAATACAGTTACTTCTGGTGTAAACGTAAAAAATTATAGTTCAAGTGGTTATGGTAATTTTAAGACACTCCTTACTTACTCACCCGGTAAAACTCAAATTATTCCAGGTCATGAATATGAAATAAATATTCAAGGAGTGTATAAATATACATTTAAATTATTCAAACAAGATGCCACCAATGATACAACTAATTATGCAACTGCTACTAAAAATATTGCCAATAAACCAACTGCATCTTTGAGTAATATGACGAATGTCCAATCACCGCTCTTACTACAAAATAAAATTTTGCGTGCTGTAATTATTCCAAAATCCACTACTGCTTCTAACACTAACATCATAATTAATACCCTCACTAAAAAGGGATGGAATCAAAATTTTTTTATAAAACAGTACGCATTGCAAAACATCGCCACAATAAATTGAAATAAAAAGCAACTATTGTCAAATTCACAATAGTTGCTTTTACTTTTATAAAACTTTGGATAAAAAGTCTTTTGCTCTATCACTTTTTGGATGTTCAAAAATTTGTTCAGGTGTGCCTTTTTCTTGTAAATAGCCATCTGCCATAAACCAAACTTCATCGGCTACTTCTCTAGCAAACCCCATTTCATGGGTCACAATAACCATTGTCATTCCAGAATTAGCCAAATCTTGCATAGTTTTCAAAACTTCGCCTACCATTTCAGGATCAAGAGCACTCGTTGGTTCATCAAAAAGCATTACTTCTGGATCCATTGCTAAAGCTCTAGCAATAGCTACACGTTGTTGTTGCCCCCCTGACAAACTACTTGGAAATTGTTTAGCTCGATCAACTAATCCTACCTTTTCAAGTAATGCCATTCCTTTTTCTTCAGCAGACGCTTCATCTACACCCTTTACTTTCATAGGTGCAAGTTTAATGTTCTCGATCACATTCATATTAGGGAAAAGATTAAAGTTTTGGAAAACCATTCCCATCTTTTCTCGTAATTGATCAAGCTCCTTACCATCCTTTAAACTAGCTAAATCAGTGCCATCAAAAACAATTTTTCCAGCCTTTGGATGTTCAAGCACGTTAAGACAACGCAACAATGTACTCTTCCCTGATCCTGATGGACCAATAATACAAATTACCTGTCCTTTGTCTACTGAAGCTGAAATATCCTTTAAAACTTCGTTTTTTCCAAAATTCTTCTTCAGATGTTGAATATCTAGCATTTTAGTCATTATGTTTCATCCGTCTTTCGAAATAATTAAGTAATCTAGTTAAAGTAAACGTCATGATGAAGTAAATAATCATCGCAATGAATAATGGTAAAACACCACGGTAAGTTGAAGTTTGGATCAATTCAGTTTGGTACATTAACTCCGTTACTCCGATTACTGAAACCAAGGAACTGTCCTTTAATAAAGTAATAAACTCGTTACCAAGGGCCGGCCAAATATTCTTCAATGCTTGGGGAATAACAACATAGCGATATGCCTTAGCTTGACTCAAACCTAATGATCTAGCAGCTTCTGTTTGACCTTTAGCAACAGATGCAATACCTGATCTAATATCTTCAGCAACATACGCACCTGAATTAAGTCCAATAGCAATAATACCAGCAACAAGTGCGGATAAATTAGAAATAAGAGTCCCAACACCGAAGTAAACGAATAAAATTTGAACCATTTGCGGAGTACCACGAATAAATTCAATGTAGCAAACTGCTATACCATGTAATAATTTATTCTTAGATAAACGCATAAGTGCAAGAAGCATCCCTAAGATAATACCGATTAAAACTGAAAAGATAGTAATTACAATTGTGTAGCCAATACCTTTAACAAAGTATGGGGCATATTTGGCCATTGTGTTACTCTTTTGCGCAGTTTTCATATACTTAGCAGCTTCAGGTAAATATTCTTTATTAATTAAGTTTTTCTTTTCAACCCGATTTATAGTCTTGTTAACTGCTCTAATTAAGCCAGGTTGACCTTTAGCAACAGCCACGGCGTTACCTGCTTGTTCTTCACGCAAATCACTTCTAACTGCCATCAAACTATTATCATTTTTGGCATAAGCTTTAGCAGTCAACTCTTCCATAACAACACCAGACATCTTGCCTGATTTTAATGCCAAAACTAAGTTATTAATTTTACCCAGTCCTTTTGCCTTGGACTTTTTCATTTGTGATTGAATTAATTGATATTGAATACTACCCGTCTGTGCACCAACGGTTTGACCAGCAAAGTCTTTAATTTTCTTATATTTAGCTTGATCACGTTTATTGATTAAGAAATATTCACCACTCGGCTTGTAGTAAATCTTTGAGAAATCCACACTCTTTTTTCTTTCAGGATTAGGTGTCATAGCTGAAATAACCATGTCTACCTTTCCTGTTTCAAGTGCTACAAGTAGAGAATCAAAACTCATATTCTTAATGACTAGCTTTGCATGTAGATCTTTTGCAATATCCTTAGCCAATTCTATATCGACCCCTACGTATTTTGTATTGCCACCCACACTGGTTGTAAATTCAAGTGGGGGATAATCAGCTGAAGTACCCACCACTAATTCTTTAGATTGTTTAATCTTCTTCATTACTGTGCCATCTTCTACTTTTTTGGCTGCAGAAACTGACTGATTAAACAAAAAAAGAGTTGAAATCAGTGTTATGAAAGCAAGAAAAATAATCTTTGCTTTTTTCATGTAACTCGCCTAGCTCTTTCGTTAAATATATAAAAATTTATTAATTATTTTTTAATTGTACGTAAAAATTAATTTTTTTGCAAGAGAAAACGTAACCATCCTTGAATGATTACGTTTTCTGAAATTTTATTTAGCTGCTGTTGCTTGCCATGGAATAGCACAAATAACATAAATGATTACACCAGTAATTACATAATCTAAAAATACGCTGCTGCCTATCTCCAATAAAAAGCCAAATTCAATATTGTCAACATCAAAAATAACGGGCACTATGGCCATTAATCCAAAAATAAGAATTAACCAAAAACCGGCCCACATTCCTGCTGCGGCGATATCATGGATAAGCATACGAACAGTAGATTTAGTTTTCATATCATTTAATAATGAAATCATCGAAATTATCGTCACAATGATAATAATAATGTTCACTATAAACAATAATCCTGCAATATTGGCTCCTAAGGTAACTATATTCAGATTAAATGCTCTAATAATCACATATAGTGCATTCGATTTTTGCTTTTTCAACTTACTGTTAACTTCTTGTGCACCACTTGAAGAGCCTTTATCTATTCCTTTATCAATATCCGTTAAGATTTGATTAGCGAGTTTAGAATTATTAACCTTAATCCAGTGAATTCCTAGAGAATAATCAATTACATGGTCAGCAATGGGTTGGGTTTGCGCACTAGCAAGCAAATTTGAGTTATCTACACTGCTTGCACCAACAAGATCAGCTAATGAATTAAAGCCTTTATTCACCTGTCTTACAACTACCGCTTCATTATAACTAGTTCTAATTTGCTTTTTCATAAAAAATGGATTTAGAAAAGTAGCTGTTATTAGAGACAGTGAAGCAATTAAAAAGATTACAAATGCTAACGTTCTCTTATATTGCGTGTTTTGCTCCTGTCCTATTCGTCGCAAATCAGCTCTTTTGCCTTCAACCATGACGATTCCCCTTTAGCTGAAAATTTCTTTACCTTCATCAAACATTGTATCAATTGCTCGGTGAACTGCTTCCATATCAGCTGTTTCAATAATATCGTGTCCATCTTTTAGTGCTTGTTCAATTTCACTAGAAGAACAACGTAAGAAACTATACATTAACGCACTAGTCGCATAATCAGCAAGTTCTTCTGCTGATAAATGATGCTTTTTGCGATCATGATACAAGCGGCCAATCCCATTTGTTACAAATGCAATTCCTGTTTCTAGTTCAGCTTCATCAACATCAATATCATCAAACAAATGATTTTCCTTGATCCAATCATTAAGCATGATGCCCCAATTATCTAAGGAAGCATTACTGATGAAGGCTTCAGAAATAATTCGATCCAAACCTTCATCATGCATTCCCAAAATGGCAATTGTATAAATAAAAGCCTTGGTTCTAGCATATGGTGCATTGCTATTAGCCATATCGTAATTATTTACTTGTTCCCCTAATGTATTAAATAAATTACGAATAATATCATTAGTTAATTTGGCTTTATGCGGATAATATGATTGCAACAGGGATTTGGAAATGCCTGATTTTTCCGCAATCATTTGCAAAGAAACATTATCCATTCCATTTTCTCTGATCAGATGAAAAGTATTTCCAAGAATTACTCTTCGTCTCTTCATGTTTTTCCGTCGTGCCATTTCTATTCCTCAAACTTTCTCTGTTCTATCTATACAACACAAATCAATTATATCAATCATTGCTATTTATAAATAGTTATATGTTTTGTGGTTGATTAACAAAAAATAACCCTCACTATAACAATGAGGATTATTTTTATCAACTTAATTATTATATTTTATTTTAAACGATTTTGCTCATCAAAAATTTGGTGAATTGAACGATCGTTGTAAACATAGTCGATACCGCGTGCAAGAAGTTGATCAACAGAAATACGAACCATTCTATCTGGATAACGATTATGCTTGATAGTATCAGTTACAACAATTTGTTCAATTGGCAATTCGTTAATTACTTCAGTTGCGTTCTTAGAAAGAAGTGCATGAGTTGCAGCAACATAAACCTTCTTGGCACCTGATGCTAAAACTGACTTAGTTGAAGATGAAATACGAGAACCTGTGTCGATTAAATCATCAACTATAATACACTTCTTATCCTTTACATCCCCAATAATATCGTGAACTTCTGTATCATAGCGTGCACCACGTTGGTCAACAATAGCAATAGGAGCATTGAAGTATTGACCGAAGTTACGTGCAAGCTTAGCACCTGAGTGATCAGGTGAAACAACAACAATATCATCGTCTTCCTTAGTAGCAATACCATTGTCTAAGAAGTATTGTGCAAGAAGTGGAATAGCGTGTAAGTGATCTACTGGAGTATTGTAGAAGCCTTGAATTTGTGAAGCGTGCAAATCAACAGTGATCAAACGATCCATACCAGTTAATTGAAGCAAGTTAGCAATAAGCTTAGCAGTAATTGGTTCACGTGAACGAGTCTTTGTATCTGAACGTGAATATGCCAAGTATGGAACTACTACGTTAATTCTGTGAGCTGAAGCACGGTGAAGTGCGTCCAAAACAATTTCAAGTTCCATGAAGTTTTCGTTAACTGGATCTTGGATAGATTGGATAACGAAAACATCGCAACCTCTGACAGTTTCGCCAATATTAACTTGAATTTCACCATCGCTAAAGTGATGAACTGCAGTTTCAATAAGTGGTTGATGCAAAATTGAAGCAATCTTTTCATTTAATGCGGGATTACCACCTAACCCGATCACCTTCATTGGGTGCAATAATTGATGGAGTTCTTCCTTGTTCATAGCTACCTCTTCTGAATTTTAAAAATCATATACAGGTCCATTATATACGAAAAAGCGCCTCTTATAAATAAAAGAGACGTTTCTTTCTATTTTGATCGACGATATCTTGTGCCACGACCATTTCCTATCTTTACTACATAACCTTTTTGAATTAATTCATCCAAAAGTTTTAAAACCTGATTTTTACTAAAAGAAGTCTCTTGACTGATGTTAGAGCTTGATAGTGGCATATTTTGTAAAATTGTATACACCTCATTGCCATCTTTTGAGACACCTTGAAGTTCTGTCTTAACTACCGGCAAAATGATCTTAATGGAATTTTCGTAAATTAAAAATTGAGGTTGACTTTTACTATCAGCGTAAGCAGCGAGTATCCTTTGAATTCCTGTACCAAATTGCTCAATTAATCCTAATCTAAAGAAAATATTAGCAATAATTAGATTACGCAAAATAGAAAGCTGGCCAGCTAAATATTCTTCTTTACTTAAACCTTTAGGCAATCCACCTGGGGATGTCACTTCAACTCGATCATCAAACATTGCTACTTTAATCTGTGCATTTACATCCCAGGTTCGATGAACGATCGTATTAGCAATTGCTTCTCTGAATGCCTCTTCAGGTATCTGCTCAATTTTTCTACGATATGCACCATCGATTACTTTATTTTGATAATATTGACGCTATTTTTGTAGTGCATCCTGATAAAGCTTTAGTATAGAAACATTTTCCACCTGAGTGCGATCAAGCATGACATTAATATTATCGTCAAATTTAACTAAATCGATGCCTCGGTAATCATTCTCGTCTGCAAAAAGTGCACCAGCATTGGTATATCCACCGTCTTTTTCTCGCAAACCTAATGTAATTAACAAATCCGATGTAAGTTTTTTGATACCAATCTTTTTTTGCAAGGCTTTTTCTAGAATAGAAAAGTGCAGATCGGTTGCATGAGATAGCAAACTATCGTATGAACGATTCTGTGCCTCTAAGATGAGACGAGATAATTCTAAAAAATCTACTGGTACAGACGCACTATCATTCCTTTTATAAGCTTTTTCTTTGTAAAAATATGGGGGGGATATAGTCCCTGATAAACTTTTAACGTAATTACATTAGTCTGTTCATCAATATGTAAACGATAATCGACTTGCGGTCTAATTGCATCATTAATCTTATTTTGAATATTTAAGCATGTTTGAACTGGATCTTTCACTCCAACTACTGTTCCGTCATCTTTAATACCGAATTTAATTTCTCCATCACCATAATTTGCAAATGTACTGACTGTTTTCAAAAAAGTATTAGTTATCGTTTCTTTAAATTCTAAATTATAGCATTTGCGTCCAAAAAAGGACGCAAATTTACAATTTTACGTTTCAAAAAGGACGTAAAAAAATGAAGTGGGCCGTAAAAGTTAGACACTTTTACGGCTTTTACTATGTCCAAATTAAACAAAAAACAAAGACTTAAAATTTATAATGATTGGAGAAATGGAAATAAATCCTTATCTGTAATCGCTTCTGAAATAAAATTAAATCGTTCTACCCTACAATATATGGTTAATTTAATAGATCGTCATGGGATCGAAATCTATGATAAATCTAAGGAATTGTTTACCAAAGAATTTAAGGAAAAAGCCATTGTTAGATCATTAACTGGTAATAATTCAATTAATCAGTTGTCTTTAGATCTGGGACTAAGAAGCAACGGTATCTTGTATAATTGGATTCGCGAATATAAGAAAAATGGGTATAATGTCGTTATCAAGAAGAAAGGACGGCATTCCGTTCATGAGTCAGAAGAAGCAATCCCAAACATCGCGCAAAGATTTAGAGAAGCAGATCCAGCAACTCAAAGAAGAAAACTTGAAATTGCGTATCGTCAATGCCTACGTAAAAAAACTAAACGCCTTGGATCAGAAACATCACAAGAAATAGCTCAGGCAGTCACTGAACTAAGGCAAGAATTCAAGGTTAGCTTGGACTATATATTTACAGTCTTGGCTCAAAATAAAGATCTGCCTTTAATAGCTCGCAGTACTTACTACAACATTATCAAGCCTAAAGATAAGCCTAAGAGAAAGAAACCAGGTTTCTTATCCAGAATGAAAGAAATCTTCGATTATCATCAAAGACGTTATGGCTATCGTCGTGTAGCTATGCAATTGCGAAAAGAAGGCTATGCCGTTACAGATCGAGCAGTTCGATACTGGATGCACAAACTTAAGCTCAAAGGTCGAAGACGCAACAAGCGTAAGTATTCCAGTTATAAAGGTACGATTGGTAAGATAGCTCCAAATCTGATTCATCGAGGCTTCTTTGCCATACGACCAAATATGAAGTGGTATACAGACATCACTGAATTTCACTTAAATGGTCAGAAACTTTACTTATCGCCAATTCTTGACGGCTGTGGTGGTGATATAGTTTCTTATTCAATCTCACGTCATCCGGATATGAATTTAGTTATGTCCATGCTCAATAAGGCTTTTGCCAAGCATAAGGCACTTAATGCCTGTATTTTTCACACAGATCAGGGCTGTCAATATCAGAGCAGAGTTTATCAGCGAGCCTTAAAGCTTCATGGCATCACGCAAAGCATGTCTCGTAAAGGTAATTCCATGGATGATGGTCTAATGGAAAACTTCTTTGGCCTGCTCAAAACAGAAATGTTCTATGATCAGGAGTACAAGTATCACAATCTTGAAGAATTAACACAAGCAATCGAAGAATATATCAAATACTATAACAACGAAAGGATAAAGAGCAGACTAAAAGGCTTAACCCCGATTGAATATCGAGATCAAGCCTTAGTCAGCTAGAACAAATATTTGTCTAATTTTTACGTCTCAGTACAAAATGATTCCTTTTTTCTTTACTTATTTACATATTTTTGAATTACTTCTGATTTTAATACACCAACGTATGGTAAGTTACGATACATATTTAAAAAGTCTAGGCCATAACCAACTACGAATTCATTACCAACTTCTGAACCGAAATAGTCAACATCCACATCGACATTTCTACGGGCTTCTTTATTAAGCATTGCACAACATTTAACACTCTTTGCACCACGCTCTTTAATTAAATCCTTCATAAACTTCAAAGTATGACCAGTATCAACAATATCTTCCATAATGAGGATTGAACGATCACGAACATCTGACTTCAAATCCTGAACCAGTTTTACTTTCCCAGTAGAAGAAGTTCCGCCATAGTAACTAGAAACATCAATAAAATCAAGTTTTGCCATTATATCCATTCGCTTGATCATATCAACAGTAAATAAAACAGCACCAGTCATTACGGAAATAATCAATGGACGCTGATCCTTGTACTCAGCAGTCAGTTGTTTAGCAAGTTCGTCCATCCGCCGATTAAGTTCTTCCTTACTGTATAAAACTCGTTCAATATCGTTATTCATTCTTTTCTCCTCTTCAAATCGCGCCTGCCAATAAATAGTCGTTGCCACCGGGTAGGGTAGTCGCGGGGACGAGTAAACCATCCCCATTTACGCCCAACAATCCAGACAACATTATTTTGAGCGTCAACAATTACTAACTGTTGATTACGTCTTGATAACGGCACTTTCTGATCAATTAAAACCCGACCAACTTTTTGGTGACCGCCATTCTTCAATGGTAGCCGATCTCGTTCTCGCCACCGCCGAATTGTTAATGGTAACTGCTCAGGTGATAACCACATTTCTTGACAGTATTCTCCCTGGTTAAAGAAGGTCCTATCCTTAGCGACAGCGATTTGATAATCGTTTTCAATTGAATACCAACGGCCCAATTTTACGACAGAATTTATGGAAGTTTGAGTTTTTTGTGGCGATTGATTAACATTTTTTATATATAGTTCGGAATAGTTCTTAAATAGTGCTAAATCAGGGGCAACCTGGCGTTCAAACTGGGGT
>SKEV01000939.1_pt1 | contig 10013 bp, 12 predicted proteins | sample 4819531 | NCBI WGS metagenome assembly SKEV01 (sample SAMN11008800, study PRJNA524170) | human gut metagenome | biome: Human fecal sample; material: Feces; isolation source: fecal sample from pouch patient p9, p28 | host: Homo sapiens | place: Israel: Tel-Aviv | collected 2016-08-01 | reverse complement strand
TCATAGGGTTTCGCATTTACTATTAGACGCTGCCGGCTACGATCAAAAATATAATATTGATATAATTTTAGCAGATCACATTCTCGCATTCTTACATGAAAATTTAAGGTACTTATTTTTTCGATTTCTTCCCATGCCATAAGCCTGATATATCGTTCAATAATCCGTTCCTGAATTTCATTAAATAATTCTTCATTCATGTCTTTATACTGTGCTTTTAGAGAAGAAAATATAATTTTTGCTTTTCTAATATCAGATGACATAGATAATGATTCTATTTCGACCACGAAGCTTACATTGCCTGGATATAAAATTACTTTGGTCTTTCCATCATCCGTTTTTTCATAGATGAATTTGGCGTATGTAGTATTTGAGTGATTGATACATACAGCGATCATTTCCTTTGTGAGCAGAAAAGGAATCTTTTTTACGATACCTTCTTTCATGCATTCCTGTTTTGCAGAAATATTCTTTGATTCTTTCGTATTTGGTTCAAAAAGTGAATACCTGCAATCATAATCTAAGTAGTCCGTTTCATCATCATCAAATCTATCAACGTAATCATATTCGCTTTCTGGATGAACCACTTTAGACTCGATCAAATTCTTATTTTTGAGTCCAATCGCATATGGATACTCATCTAACTCTGCGATTGCACTTCCAAGCAGGTTTTCAATAATCCATTTCTGCTGGGGTCCGGCTTTTTCAAACATAACAGAATTATATACAGTTTTTTGCATTTCTTTTAACATTTTAACGACTTCTTTCTTTCTCATTTTCATAAATTTTCTCCTATAAGAACTTCATTTTCGTAATCAGATAAATCTTTTTGAGTCAATATCTACATCTTCATTTTCAGACATTCGAAACTCTCCGTGACTCTCTTCCTTTGTAAAATTTTTCACAACTACTTTATAGCCACTTTTAATTAGTTCATCCCTTACTTTATCTCTTTCTCCCTGCTGCGTAAAATCCCTCACAACTACTTTTATTTCTCGATGCTGCTTATTCGTATTTTGACTCATAATCTTTCTCTCCTATCTTATTTTGACATATAATGATTAATCGTTATCTTTTAAAATTCTTAAAATCTCAACAAAAAGATTGACCAGATCCAAATAAATATCAGCCCCGTAAATAATTGCGTTTGCAACTGTATGTTTAGCCTGCTGTGCTGAAACAAAATCGTATCCAATATATAAGGAAAAAATAATTGCCGAAATCCATGCTATAATTCCTGTATTTAATCCGACAAAATAGCATACGACATATGCAATAACAACTCCTACTAATGCTACAAAAAGCATTTTCCCAATACCTACAAAAAACTTTGGGAATATGCAACTAAGAGTAATCATACAAAAAGTGATCATAGTTGTAATGATCAATGCTTGCAATACAAGATCAGATCTACCAGCATAATCACTGATGATGGTTGATAATGTTATTCCACATGGAATCACAATCATGTTATATCCAACAAATTTTACAAGGACAGCCTTATATCTGGTTAACATTACTATTCCAATAATTGAAATGAGCAGGTATCCAATCACCAATGCTCTTAATGGAATCATAGCTACATAATCCGCAAAAAATGCACATGTTATAAGATTGATTAATAAGCCGTATAGTACAATAGCTTCGATTAGCAAATTATAAGCACCATCACTCAAATGCGTTTTCTTTAATTTTTTACTACATTTTATTTTCATTTTCTTCAAAACCTCTTTCATTTAACTTGTGATCAATTCGTTTATATCTGCCTATATGATCTACTTGTCCAAAAAACTTCCGAAATCCTTTTTCATCATATCTATTCCATCTTTTTGCAGATCATAAAAAGGATTTCTCTTATATGGGAAAAATAAAAGGCATAAAATAGTTATGATTGACAATATAATTCCTATTCTGTTAAATGGTCCTATCCATGCTACAATAACAAACATTTGTTCAAAACATATCACCGTATTCTTTGTTGCACTATCTACAGTTAAAAATTGATCGAGACAGATTGGTAACCATAAAATTGCAAAAAATATAAAATAAATTATGTAATATCCATGTAGATAACCAGCCCCTAATTCTGCAGAAAACAATAACCAACGATCTTTTACACTCGTAAATTTTGCTTTTGGCATCTGATAAAAAACAAAATCATGATATAAACGATCATATTTTTCAGATTTTATCAAACTTTTTCCATGAACTGTTCCATTCCCTGATTTACTTGAAATTCTAAAATTAGTAATAGCTCCTTTGCTGTTGTATGGATGGTTATATATTGATGAATCAAAAAATTTCCAAATTAAACTACGACCAATTATTATTACTATATTATTTGAGTTTAAATATCTTTTGTTAACATCACTTATGGAATATGTAGAAAAAATCTTTGACCGACTCTTTTGATGAACAAGTTTTGTGATTGATCTTAATTCTGCACTATTAAATGTTCCAGGTTCAAAAGATATCTTCTTCCCAGTAAAATCAGCTGTTAATTTTCCGTTATCAGAATGATAACTGATCTGGCATTTTGGTTTGTATACATAAAAAATATCGGAATCTTTAATATATTTATTGTATTCTTCTTCATTTGCCTCAAAATTTATATGATTTTTATCACGGTAGTAATATCTCATATTCCCCAGCTCTTTCTTTTTTGTAATCTTCTTTGAGCTGCACTCGTATTTTTGATATGTATTTTGAGTGATTTTCAATTGATCTTCCGAGATTTCTTTCCCATAGAAATTCCGGTCCGTTTCCCACTTATCTTGTTTCAGGTTTATATAAAACATTGTTATAAGCGGCAATAAAGAAAGAATGATCAGTCCATATAGGATTCTTCTCTTTATGTCGTCCATATCTAATTTTTTTAGCTCCATATCAAATCTCCTGACATTTTTTGTTCTTATCTTCTAACATCTTTTTATAGGCTTCCTCTATTTCCTCATCTGTAACAGCTTCTTCATTCCAAATTTTATTAACGATACAAGGAGTTTGTTTTTTGAAATTGCAAATAGGACATATTCTTTCAATACAATAGTCTTCTAGCTCCTTTTCCTTCTTCTTTCTTTTTAAACTTTTCTTGTCTAAGTCGTAATTCATAGATGCAATAATTATTCCTGCTTTTGCATCTTTTACTGCTATTCCTGCTTGTGCTCCTTTGTCATAAATAATACTTGTTTCTAATGACCCAATATCTATTTTATTTTCGACACATACTTTTTCTATACTCGCTAAAAAGTCATGTGCAATCTGCTGTGCTATTGTCATAAACGTTCTCCTTCACACAATTTTCTCTATTTTACCGGCGGCAACTATAATTTCTACCTATAATATGTATTCCAATGTGATTCTGATTATATAATTGATGCAAAATTTCTTGATCATCATAAGTTAACAACAAGTCTGCACAGCCGGGAAACTCTCTTAATAAATCTGTGATCAGTTCAGCTAACTCTTGATGAAGATGAAATTTAACTGGATACAGCTGATCTCCTTTTTCGATATATGGTGGATCAATAAAAATACAATTTTTCGGATTCCAATACATTTCCTCAATCAATTCCATTGCATCGTTATTTCTGACTTCAATGTAATCACTCATGGAATGAATTTTCTTAATTCGTTCAGTAAGGGATTTAGGAATCCATCGATCTTTCATATCAGACTTTGGATTTGCCATCTGTATGCCGGAAAAACTACACCGGTTGATTACTAAAAAGTAAAATGCACGATCAAGATCTGATAAATCCGATGATTTCAATCGTTCCTGATATGCAAAATATGTTTCTTTGATTGGTGAGTATTCCAGAATCTTATCATTCAGTTCTTTGTATTGATTACTGCATACAATCTTCCAAAATGCGTAAACATTACGATCCAGATCATTTAAGACCAATTTATGAATCTTACCAGCATCTAACAAAGCTAATCCCAAACTTGATCCTCCGCAAAATGCTTCTACGAAACATTCTTTATCTTGAATATATGGTAGCAGCTGATCAATCAGCTTTGATTTTCCACCAGGATAGCGAAGTGGAGACAATCTTTTTTTTAACTTTGATTTTTGAACAGGTGTTGAATTTTTAAGTTTTGACTGTTCTAAGATAACATGTGTCTGGCTAAAACTTTCTTTTCCTTCTTTATATAAAACTCCATCACACATAGGACACCAAAAGCCGTCTTTTCCTTCTTCAAAATCTTCTTTTTCTCCTATATATCCGCAATATTCACATCTCATAGTATTTTAATCTTCTCCTATACCATTCTATCTTTTTGTAGAATATGTAACATATTAATCCTCCCCTCAAAACAGATGTATCATTATTTTATTCAAAATAGGTATTACCCACATTATCAAAATCTATATCACATGTCATAGCATCATCACTTTCTATTGTTTCTTATTTGTATTTTTTCGGCGTGTATTTTTCTTTGTTCTTCTGTTTGATTCGATGAAGAGCTAAATCGATTGCTTTCATTAAGTAATCGGCATCTTCTTCTGTAATTTCAATTCCATCACAATTGGCAATTACATTTTCCTGATTTTTAATCTGCTCTTTGATTTTATCTAAATCCTTCGAGATATCTTTTTCATCTTTCGGAGTCAGAATTGACCGATCTCGGATATTAGATGCTCCAAGAAGATAGTCCGTTGTTACTTTGAAGATTTGAGCTAACTTTATCAGATTTTCATTGTCTGGAAAGCTGATATCATTTTCATAATCAGAAATTGTAGATGCTTTCAGATTAAGTTTTTGACCTAATTTTTCCTGCGTCATACAATATTCTTTTCTTAACTGTCTTAATCTTTTCCCTAATTTTGTTGATTCGTTTGTATTTGTTTTATCCATAAAATTTCTCCTTAACCGTTTCAAGTGAACTACTCCGACTTAAAGAAGTTGGAGCTTCCTATTTCTACCACAACGGTTATTATCACACTCATCTGAGCAGTTTTCCCCTCGTGTCCATAGGCGTATCCTTCTGATGATCAGAAGAAAGTTTGGACTATCCCATTCCTACTGTTCTTTTTTATTTTTTAGGCTGCGGATCGTAAGATGCGTAACCCTTCGTTCTTGATATTGACCGCAGCATTCAGATCCCTGTCATGGATACTACCACACTTTGGACAAATCCATGTCCTAACGTTCAGTTTTTTCACTTCTTGATTTTGAAAACCGCAGCAGCTACATAACTGACTGGAGGGAAACCATCGATCAACCTTTTCAAGTTTTCCACCTTTGTTATGTAATTTATACTCTAACATCGTAAGGAACATCCCATATCCGTTATCCAGAGTAGCCTTTCCATTACCAAAACCTTTGTTTGCCATTGACCGCATGTTCAGATCTTCTACTACAACATAATCATATTGCTTGGTGATCGCAGCTGATTTTTTGTGTAGAAAATCTTTTCTCTGATCCGCGGTATGTACATATAGTTTTGCAATCTTTTTTAACTGTTTCTGATAGTTCTTACTGTGAATATCTTTGTTCTTTAACTTTCGTTGTCGTTTTACCAGTCGCTTTTGTGCCTTCTGAAAGAACTTTGGCATATCTCCCAATCTGCCGTTACTGTCCATGTACAGTCCATCCGACTTGTAATCCAGTCCAAGAACTTTTTCATCAAAAACAGGTAATGGAGTGATCTCTTCTTCTTCTTTTTCGCAAAGGAGAGAGATATAATAGCTACCGTCACTTTTTTGTGATATGGTCGCAGATTTAATGATCCATTCCGGTCCGGGCAGCCGATGCACAATAGCATGAATCATACCAACCTTTGGAAGCTTGATCCCATGATCCATAATCTGTATCGTTCCTTTTTGATTATTTGTCGTATAAGATCTTCGGCTTCTTTTCTTTGATTTGAATTGTGGAAACCGAAAGTTTTTCGGATTTTCAAAAAAGTTTTTGAATGCCCGATTTAACTGCATCTGTACATTCGCCAGTGCTAGACTGTCCACTTCTTTTAGAAATGGATATTCTTTTTTGTATTGAGCCGGTGTCGGATGTAATGTCTTTCCGGTCTCTTTGTAATGGTTATTTTTATCTGCTAACATAAGATTCCATGCTTTTCGACAACAGCCAAAACTTTTAGCAAAGAATACTTTCTGTTCTTCTGTCGGATAAACCCGATATTTGAACCCAAGATGCATATATTTACTCCTTTCTTTGATATTCTTACTTTTCAGATTCATCCCCTACCTACAGAGGAAGGGGACTTTTCTTAACCATTGTTAAATCACTGTGCATTCATTACTTAATTACCACTGGCTTTGTATTAATGACCTGAAAAAAATCCCGGTTCCATACCAATTTCTTTGAGGTAGTCCATGACCAATTGTTTTAGCTTCTCTTGATATTCCAAATATTTTTTCTTATCATGATTCGGATATTCGATGGTCCAATCATATGCAAGTTCTCCAACTTCTTCATACATTTCATCATGGATACTTTCTAACACATTTCCTAAATCAACTCCTTTTATTGGTACTTTTTTTCGCTTCTCCAACGTAAATAACATCTCCAACCTATTGGGCTTTTTGAAATCCAATATTTTTATGTTTCCAAGATCTTTAAATATTGCCCTATGATTCTTGAAATTTTCTTTTTGTTTTTCCAAATTCATGTAAAAATGTTACCTTTCTAATCACATTTTGTTCCATTTCAAAATTAATTAGTACGAACGTTCGTTATAATTTAATTATACAATAACCTTGACAAATTACAAGCGAAAATATGTAACGCTCCCATATTTTTTAGCTTTATTTGAACATATTTCAAGAATAACATTATAATTATGTGGGAATATTACATATTTTAAATTATTATTTATAATTTATTCCAACTTCTAAACAAAAAAATAAGCCCCGTTATCCGTTAAGATTTTGGGGCTTTTATTCTTATACTTTATCTTCTTCCAGCAAGAAGACTCCGACCTCTAAGGTGAGAGATGAATTGCGTCTGTTAAGCACTTGATATTGTATTCTGATCATAGTATAATATATTTAAAAGAATAATAAAGAAATGATAAAATATAATAAATTGTTAAAATGATCAAAAACACAAGCAGAAAACTAAGGGAGTGATACCATGGCAAACAGAGCATATAAATTCAGAATATATCCCAATAATGAGCAGATGATTCTGTTTGCCAGGACTTTCGGCTGTGTCAGAATGGTGTACAACCATTGGCTTAATCGAAGGATCAGGCAGTATAAGAAGAACAAGACAAATATAACATATACTGTCTGTGCGAAAGAAATGGCTGAAATGAAGAAAACGGAAGAATACGCATTTTTGCGGGAAGTCGATAGTATATCCTTACAGCAATCACTCCGACACCTTGATACAGCATTTCAGAACTTTTTCAAACGGCCGAAAACAGGATTTCCAAGGTTCAAATCAAAAAAGAATCATAAAAACAGCTATTCAACCATATGTATCAATGGCAACATCACCATATCGGATGGGTATCTGAAACTGCCAAAGATCGGACAAGTCCGATTAAAGCAGCACAGATCTGTTCCAAAGGGATACAGGTTGAAATCAGTGACGATCAGCCAGACACCAGGCGGAAGATACTATGCAAGTATCCTTTTTGAGTATGAAGATCAGATACCAGAAAAGGAGATGCACAGTTTTTTAGGTCTGGACTTTTCCATGCACGGATTATATCGTGACAGTAATGGCAATGAACCGGCATATCCAGGATATTACCGGAACGCAGAGAAAAGATTAGCAAGAGAACAACGCAGACTTTCCAAGATGCAGAAAGGTTCGAACAATCGCAGGAAACAGAGAATCAAGGTAGCCAAACTTCACGAAAAAGTTTCCAATCAGCGAAAAGATTTTCTGCATAAGCAGTCAAGACAGATAACCAATGCCTATGATTGTGTATGTATAGAGGATCTGGATATGAAAGCAATGTCTCGGTCGTTGAAATTGGGAAAATCCGTTTCGGATAATGGATGGGGAATGTTCACAGCCTTTCTAAAGTATAAACTTGAGGAACAAGGGAAAAAACTTGTGAAAGTGGACAGATTTTTTGCAAGCAGTCAGATGTGTTCTGCCTGTGGTTACAAGAATGCGAAAACAAAGGATCTTGCACTCAGGCAGTGGGATTGTCCGCAGTGTGGAATCCATCACGACAGAGATGTAAATGCAGCGATCAATATCAGAAATGAGGGAATGCGGATAGTAACTGCATAACCACAATTTCACATAATACAACCGTGGGACACACGGGGTTAGCTCGCTTAAGCTTAGCACATTGGTGCTATCGAACGAGAACCAAACCTGCCGAGGTTAGGGAAGCTCCCACCTCTATAGATGGGAGAGGATGTCACATAACAATGTTTCCGTTTGCATCGGCTTTTTTGGTAAATACAGCAATGATCAATTCTACCCATGCAACAAAACTTGGAATCGCTGTCCAACAAAACACAATATAGAGGATTCCCATCCCAGTCTTTCCACTGTAAAACTTATGAGCACCGAAACCACCAAGGAAAAGTGCCAGTAAGCAGTAAGCTACTTTATTCACTACTTTCTTTCCATTTCCTGCTGCCACATCAGATGCATTGTTAATACTGTTTGTCATGTTAATATTGATTCCAGCATCGTTGTGATTCTCAGGCTCTTTTTTTGCCTTTGTCACAATGATCTGATCTTCATTCTCGAAAATTTCCACCAAATCTCCAAGAACAGGATCAAATCCAAGATCACATCTTCGAACTTCTTTAATGGAACCATTGTTCATCCCGATCGTTACAATATCATTTTCTACTCTAATCACTTTCCCTTTTTTCATCTACATCTCCTCCTTCATCATTCTTACTTTTATTAAGATCATATACATACATGGTGCCATAATGTGGTTCTTCTTCTGGATGTTTTTATAGTAATCCTTTCGGATCATACGAAATACAAAGCTGCAAACCACATGAATCATACATGCAGCAATTACAAATGTCACCCATAAATGCTCATATGTCTTAAAATACATTAAATCTGCCACTGTTTTTCCGCAGGAAAATACATATAAAATAATCAATCCAACGATAAATGGAATGATAGCGATTGCTTCTTCTATGACGATTGACTGATAAAAACGTTGGGAAAAATTAAACATCATGTTATACACAAGATCAATTGCGATTACATATGCAGCAGCAGTCAACATGACATTTAAAATTGTACGAAATGTATGAGATTCATACAATGCTCCAGGTCCTGCATTAACACTTACTAAACCAGTAAATGCTGTAAATATCACAAAACATAATGCAAATGCTTTTTCTCCAAACCATAGTCTGGATTTCCATCCTCTCTGTAAATTCAAGATTTTTTCCATAATTTAAATTCCTTTCTTTATTTGATACTTAACAGTTACTTTTCTGTCTCTTGACAGATCTGCTCTATTTTAGCAGCACTATTCTTTTTTAATTTATCATTTTGATAAAATAAAGTTCTGATTAGACTCTGTCTTAACATAAACTTCATTCCTGCAGATACTTCCATTGGTGAAGGTCTTTTAGCAACCCATTTCGATCTACGCTCTACGTTTACAACGATAATACCCACATAATATGGAATCTGTTCTTTCCATTCATACAAGGATTGCTTTAAATATAACTCTCTTGGAATAACCAAATAATTATAATTTCCAATCCATGTTTTGGCAGCCTTACTCTTAAAATCGGCCATGCTGACTTTAATCTCATAGCATCGAAATTCATCTTTTTTTGCGTTATAGCTTAGAAAATCAACGATTTCCTTTACTTTTTTCTCCTTGAGAAGAGTTACGGTAACTTCCTTTGTTCCATACTCTCTTGCAAGGCATGGGTTGGATCCAAACAGGTTTTGATATAAGACATCTTCAATGATCAATGTTTCTTCTGTTTTTGCCATATATTATATTTAGTAGAGGACTGTATTATAAGTTGTAAAGTATTGATAAATAAGCATTTCTTACATTCTTTACACGAAATACTGTCCACTACGTTC
>SKEV01000938.1_pt1 | contig 10023 bp, 7 predicted proteins | sample 4819531 | NCBI WGS metagenome assembly SKEV01 (sample SAMN11008800, study PRJNA524170) | human gut metagenome | biome: Human fecal sample; material: Feces; isolation source: fecal sample from pouch patient p9, p28 | host: Homo sapiens | place: Israel: Tel-Aviv | collected 2016-08-01 | reverse complement strand
TATTGCGCATCAGGTTGCAAAATCAACCTGGTGGTCGATAACGGCAAAATCGTTCGGGCTGAAGCGGCGCAGGGGAAAACCAACCAGGGAACCCTGTGCCTGAAGGGCTATTATGGCTGGGACTTCATTAACGATACCCAGATCCTAACGCCGCGCCTGAAAACCCCCATGATCCGCCGTCAACGCGGCGGCAAGCTGGAAGCCGTCTCCTGGGACGAGGCGCTGGATTACGTCGCCACCCGCCTCAGCGCCATTAAAGCCAAATATGGCCCGGATGCGATCCAAACCACCGGCTCCTCCCGCGGCACCGGTAATGAAACCAACTATGTGATGCAAAAATTCGCGCGCGCCGTTATTGGTACCAATAACGTCGACTGCTGCGCTCGCGTCTGACACGGCCCTTCGGTTGCAGGTCTGCACCAGTCGGTCGGTAACGGCGCCATGAGTAATGCCATCACGGAGATTGATAACACCGATCTGGTGTTTATCTTCGGTTACAACCCGGCGGATTCCCACCCTATCGTGGCGAATCACGTCATTAACGCTAAACGCAACGGGGCGAAAATTATCGTCTGCGACCCGCGCAAAATTGAAACCGCGCGCATCGCCGATATGCACATTGCGCTGAAGAACGGCTCGAACATCGCGCTGCTCAACGCCATTGGCCACGTGATTATTGAAGAGGATCTGTACGATAAATCCTTCGTCGCCAGCCGTTCCGAAGGCTTCGAGGAGTATCGCAAAATCGTTGAAGGCTATACGCCGGAGTCGGTGGAGGAGATCACCGGGGTCAGCGCCCAGGAGATCCGCGCCTGCGCCCGGATGTACGCCAGCGCCAAATCCGCCGCCATCCTGTGGGGCATGGGCGTCACCCAGTTCTACCAGGGCGTGGAGACGGTGCGGTCGCTGACCAGCCTCGCGATCCTCACCGGCAACCTCGGCAAGCCGAGCGTCGGCGTCAACCCGGTACGCGGCCAGAACAACGTTCAGGGCGCCTGCGATATGGGTGCGCTACCGGATACCTATCCGGGCTATCAGTACGTCAAGTTCCCGGAGAACCGCGAAAAATTCGCCAAAGCCTGGGGCGTGGAAAGCCTGCCTGCGCATACCGGCTATCGCATCAGCGAATTGCCGCACCGCGCGGCGCACGGTGAAGTGCGGGCGGCGTACATTATGGGTGAGGATCCGCTGCAGACCGACGCCGAACTCTCGGCGGTCCGCAAAGCGTTCGACGATCTGGAACTGGTTATCGTCCAGGACATTTTCATGACCAAAACCGCCTCCGCGGCTGACGTCATCCTGCCGTCCACCTCGTGGGGCGAGCACGAAGGCGTGTATACCGCAGCGGACCGCGGCTTCCAGCGCTTCTTTAAAGCGGTGGAGCCGAAGTGGGACCTGAAAACCGACTGGCAGATCATCAGCGAAATCGCCACCCGGATGGGCTATCCGATGCATACAATAACACCCAGGAGATCTGGGACGAGTTGCGGCATCTGTGCCCGGACTTCTACGGCGCCACCTACGAGAAAATGGGTGAGCTCGGCTATGTCATGTGGCCGTGCCGCGATGAGTCCGACGCCGATCAGGGGACGTCGTATCTGTTTAAAGAGAAGTTCGATACCCCGAACGGGCTGGCGCAGTTCTTCACCTGCGACTGGGTCGCGCCGATCGATAAGCTCACCGACGAGTACCCGATGGTGCTGTCGACGGTGCGCGAAGTCGGCCACTACTCGTGCCGTTCAATGACCGGTAACTGCGCGGCGCTGGCGGCGCTGGCGGATGAACCAGGCTATGCGCAAATCAACACCGCCGACGCCGAACGGCTAGGCATTGAAGATGAAGAGCTGGTATGGGTCAATTCGCGTAAGGGGCGCATCATCACCCGCGCGCAGGTCAGCGATCGGCCGAATAAAGGCGCGGTGTACATGACCTACCAGTGGTGGATCGGCGCCTGTAACGAACTGGTCTCAGAGAACCTGAGTCCGATAACCAAAACGCCGGAGTACAAGTACTGCGCGGTCAACGTTGAGCGGATTGCCGATCAGCGCGCCGCGGAACAGTACGTGATCGACGAGTACAACAAGCTGAAATCCCGCCTGCGCGAAAGCGCGATGGGTTAAGGTTCGGCGGTCTGACCCGGCTCGCGCGATGCGTAGGCCGGGTCAGGCGCAGCCGCCACCCGGCACACAAGCGGCTCCGTGTCCGCAGTCTGTCGCCCGGCGGCGCTGCGCTTGCGCGGGCCTACGGTCAGGTAGCGCAAATCGGCCTTACCTACCGATACCCGCCATTTTCTTCTTTTTCGCCTCCCTTTATACTGCGCGCTATGTTCCTTACTGATAATAAATACAAATGAAATACCTCTTTTTATTTCTACTGGTTTTCACCAGCGGCGCAGCGGTGGCCACCGAACCTGGCAGTCAGTATCAACAGCAGGCCGAAGCCGGCGATCGACGCGCGCAATATTACCTTGCCGATACCTGGGTCAGCTCCGGCGATTATCAAAAAGCCGAATACTGGGCGCAGAAGGCGGCCGCCCAGGGCGATGGCGATGCGCTGGCGCTGCTGGCGCAGCTCAAAATCCGTAACCCCCAACAGGCGGACTATCCGCAGGCCCGCCAGCTGGCGGAAAAAGCCGTCGAGGCCGGCAGTAAATCCGGAGAGATCGTCCTCGCGCGGGTGCTGGTCAACCGTCAGGCTGGCGCCACCGACGTAGCGCACGCCATCACGCTGCTGCAGGATGCTGCCCGGGATAGCGAAAGCGATGCGGCGGTAGATGCCCAGATGCTGCTGGGGCTGATCTACGCCAGCGGCGTACACGGCCCGGAGGATGATGTGAAAGCAAGTGAATACTTCAAAGGCAGTTCATCACTTTCCCGCACCGGCTATGCCGAATACTGGGCCGGGATGATGTTCCAGCAGGGAGAGAAAGGCTTTATCGAACCGAATAAGCAGAAGGCGCTGCACTGGCTCAACGTCAGTTGCCTGGAGGGGTTTGATACCGGCTGCGAAGAGTTTGACCGGATTAGTAAAGGATAAGAAAAAGCCCGGCGCTATCGCGCCGGGCTTTGTGTTTTATTGGGCGGTTTTATCAAACTTGCCCAGCACTTCGCGTTCATAGGCCAGCGCTTTTTTGCGATCGAACTTATGCTCCCACTTGGCGATAACCAGCACCGCCAGCGCATTACCCACCACGTTCAGCGCGGTACGCGCCATATCGAGGATACGGTCGACGCCGGCAATAAAGGCAAGCCCTTCCAGCGGGATCCCGACGCTACCCAGGGTGGCCAGCAGCACCACGAAGGAGACGCCCGGCACGCCGGCGATCCCTTTCGAGGTCACCATCAGGGTCAGCACCAGGGTAATCTCCTGCCAGATAGAGAGGTCAATACCGTACAGCTGGGCGATAAAGATCGCCGCGATGCTCTGATACAGCGTTGAACCATCGAGGTTGAAGGAGTAACCGGTCGGCACCACAAAGCTGGTGATCGACGCCGGCGCGCCGTAGGCTTCCATCTTCTCAATAATGCGCGGCAGTACGCTCTCCGAACTGGCGGTAGAATAAGCCAGAATCAGCTCATCTTTCAGGATGCGGATCAGGATCCAGATGCTCAGACCACACAGACGCGCGACAATCCCCAGCACCACCAGCGCGAAGAACAGGATCGCAAAGTAAACCAGCAACACTAGCTTGGCCAGCGGCCACAGCGAGGCGAAACCGAAGGTGGCGACGGTTACCGAAATCAGGGCGAATACCCCGACCGGCGCATAGCGCATCACCATATGGGTGACTTTAAACATGGTCTCGGAGATAGAGCGGAAGACCGTCACCAGCGGCTCACGGTGGGTCGCCGGCAGCGAGGAGAGCCCCAGGCCAAACAGCACCGAGAAGAAGATAATCGGCAGCATATCGCCTTTCGCCATCGATGCCACGATATTGGTCGGCACCAGCGACAGGATGGTGCCCATCAGGCCGTGCGCATGGCTCTGCACTTCGGCGGTGGTGTTCTGATATTTCGAAATATCAACTGCCGCCAGCTGCGACATATCAATGCCCGTCCCCGGCTGGAAGACGTTGGCCAGGGTGATACCCAGCACAATCGCCACCGTGGTGATCACTTCGAAATAGATAATGGTTTTGGCACCGATCCGCCCTAACTGTTTGGCGTCACCCACGCCGGCAATCCCGACCACCAGGGTCGAAATGACAATCGGGACCACGATCATTTTAATCAGATGGATAAAGATATCGCCCGCCGGCGTCAGCAAATTGCTAATTAACCAATCGCGACTTTCAGCGTGGTAATGCAGATAACTGCCCAGAAGGATACCCAGCACCAGGGCTAGCAAAATTTGCCAGGCCAGACTGACTTTTTTTGTTTTCTTCACTACTGACTTCCTCAATGAAAGGCACCATTCCTTTTCGTCATGGTACCCACTGCAGGGGGTATGAATTGTGTTGCGTTGCTTTGTGGGGTTATTTAACGCGCAATATCAGTATCATTTGCACGGCATGCTGCGCAAGCCTTTAAGAACAGGGCTTTCCTCTGCTTTTCTGCATAAAGCAGCGAATTTCCCCCAGTTATATTGCATAAGTATTTGTAATAAAAAAATTTTCACAGCTTCCGTTTCTATAAATTCATTTGCGTAATTATTTCGCTTCAAAGTTTCATTTGATGAAATTTCACCCAGTTTAATCATTGCGTGATCTGCCCCCCAATTAACAAACAAAGCTGTCAAAACCCCTACTCTTAACGTTTGTTTGACATATATTTAACAAGTTCAAAGGAGAAAAAAAGCCATGAGCCAAATTCACAAACACCCTATTCCCGCTAATATTGCGGAACGTTGCCTGATTAACCCGGATCAGTACAAGGCGCAGTACCAACAATCCATAACCGACCCTGATACATTTTGGGGCGAGCAGGGCAAGATCCTTGACTGGATGCGGCCCTATACCCGTGTAAAGAACACCTCCTTCGCACCGGGTAATATTTCCATCAAATGGTATGAAGATGGCACCCTGAACCTCGCCGCTAACTGTCTCGACCGCCACCTCGCCGAACGCGGCGATCAAACCGCCATCATCTGGGAAGGCGACGACGCCAGCCAAAGCAAGCACATCACCTACCGTGAACTGCATGCCGACGTGTGCCGTTTCGCCAATGTGCTGCTCGACCTCGGGATTAAAAAAGGCGACGTGGTCGCTATCTATATGCCGATGGTGCCGGAAGCCGCGGTGGCGATGCTGGCCTGCGCCCGCATCGGGGCAATCCACTCGGTCATTTTCGGCGGCTTCTCGCCGGAGGCGGTGGCCGGACGCATTATCGACTCCAGCTCACGCCTGGTGATCACCGCTGACGAAGGGCTGCGCGCCGGTCGCGCCATCCCGCTGAAGAAAAACGTCGATGACGCGCTGAAAAACCCGAACGTGAAAAGCATTGAACACGTGGTGGTCCTGAAACGCACCGGCGGCAATATCGACTGGCAGGAGGGCCGCGATCTGTGGTGGAGCGACCTGATTGCGAACGCCAGCGCCGAACACCGGCCCGTCGAAATGAACGCCGAAGATCCGCTGTTCATCCTCTATACCTCCGGCTCCACCGGTAAACCGAAAGGGGTGCTGCACACCACCGGCGGCTATCTGGTCTATGCGGCCACCACCTTTAAATACGTTTTCGACTACCATCCGGGCGATATTTATTGGTGCACCGCCGACGTGGGCTGGGTCACCGGCCATAGCTATCTGCTGTACGGCCCACTGGCCTGCGGCGCCACCACCCTGATGTTCGAAGGGGTGCCGAACTGGCCTACGCCGGCGCGCATGTGCCAGGTCGTCGATAAGCATAAGGTCAGCATTCTCTATACCGCCCCGACGGCTATTCGCGCCCTGATGGCGGAAGGCGACAAAGCTATCGAAGGCACAGACCGCTCCTCGCTGCGCATTCTTGGCTCGGTCGGCGAACCGATTAACCCGGAAGCCTGGGAGTGGTACTGGAAGAAGATCGGTAACGAGAAGTGCCCGGTGATGGACACCTGGTGGCAGACCGAAACCGGCGGCTTTATGATCACTCCGCTGCCGGGCGCGATTGAGCTGAAGGCCGGCTCCGCGACGCGTCCGTTCTTCGGCGTCCAGCCGGTGCTGGTGGATAACGAAGGCCTGCCGCTGGATGGCGCCACCGAGGGCAATCTTGCCATCGCCGACTCCTGGCCCGGCCAGGCGCGTACCCTGTTCGGCGACCATGAGCGCTTTGAGCAAACCTACTTCTCCACCTTCAAAAATATGTACTTTAGCGGCGACGGCGCGCGTCGTGATGAAGATGGCTATTACTGGATCACCGGCCGGGTGGATGACGTCCTGAACGTCTCCGGACACCGTCTGGGGACCGCCGAGATCGAATCGGCGCTGGTGTCGCACCCAAAAATCGCCGAAGCGGCGGTGGTGGGGATCCCGCATAACATCAAAGGCCAGGCCATCTATGCCTACGTGACGCTCAATCACGGCGAAGAACCGACGCCGGAGTTGTATGCCGAAGTGCGTAACTGGGTACGCAAAGAGATCGGTCCGCTGGCGACGCCGGATGTGCTGCACTGGACCGATTCGCTGCCGAAAACCCGCTCGGGCAAAATCATGCGCCGCATTCTGCGTAAGATTGCCGCAGGCGACACCAGCAACCTCGGCGATACCTCGACCCTCGCCGATCCTGGCGTCGTGGAAAAACTGCTCGAAGAGAAGCAGGCCATTACCATGCCATCGTAAGTAAGGACCGATTCCCTACACCCTCTCCCCTTCCGGGGAGAGGATAAAAATAAGTCCCTCCCCCAGGATTTCACTCGCAGGAACGCCGTCAGCAACACCTGTCCCGGCTCCGTCGCCGGAGGGGTTGCTGTCGCCAGCGTCCGCCGAGTGGATGACGAAAGGGAGACCTCTGGAGACGCTAAGATGAATGAACAACTTTGTCAGCGGATAGAAAATAGTGCGCATTTCAGGGAGTTAGTTGCATCACGGCAACGGTTTGCCGCCATTCTGTCAGTGATTATGTTAGTGATCTACGTGGGCTTTATTTTGCTTATCGCCTTTGCACCCGGCTGGCTCGGCACCCCGCTGCACGCCGGAACCAGCGTCACCCGCGGGATCCCGCTCGGCATTGGCGTGATCGTCATTTCGTTTATCCTGACCGGTATTTATGTCTGGCGAGCTAACGGTGAATTCGACCGTTTGACCAAAAGCGTTCTCAACGAGGTAAAAGCATGATCAAGAGAGTCCTGACGGCGCTCGCCGCCACGCTGCTGCCCCTCGGCGCTCACGCCGCAGACGCTATTACCGGCGCGGTACAGCGCCAGCCGACCAACTGGCAGGCGATTGTCATGTTCCTGATTTTCGTCGCCCTGACGCTGTACATCACCTACTGGGCCTCAAAACGGGTGCGTTCGCGCAGCGATTACTACACCGCCGGCGGCAATATTACCGGCTTCCAGAACGGGCTGGCGATTGCCGGCGACTTTATGTCAGCGGCGTCGTTCCTCGGTATCTCCGCGCTGGTGTATACCTCCGGCTACGATGGGCTGATCTACTCGCTGGGCTTTCTCGTCGGCTGGCCGATTATCCTGTTTCTAATTGCTGAACGTCTGCGCAATCTTGGCCGCTATACTTTTGCCGATGTCGCCTCTTACCGCCTGAAGCAGGGGCCGATCCGCACCCTCTCCGCCTGCGGTTCGCTGGTGGTGGTGGCCCTGTATCTGATTGCCCAGATGGTGGGCGCCGGCAAGCTAATCCAGCTGCTGTTCGGCCTTAATTACCATGTCGCCGTAGTGCTGGTTGGCGTGCTGATGGTGCTCTATGTCCTGTTCGGCGGCATGCTGGCGACTACCTGGGTGCAGATTATTAAAGCGGTTCTGCTGCTGTGCGGCGCCAGCTTTATGGCCTTTATGGTCATGAAGCACGTCGGCTTCAGCTTCAATAACCTGTTTACCGAGGCGATGGCGGTCCACCCGAAAGGGGCGGCGATTATGAGTCCCGGCGGACTGGTGAAAGATCCGATATCCGCGCTCTCTCTGGGTCTGGGTCTGATGTTCGGTACCGCTGGCCTGCCGCATATTCTGATGCGCTTCTTTACCGTGAGCGACGCCAAAGAAGCGCGTAAAAGCGTCTTCTACGCCACCGGTTTTATGGGCTATTTCTATATCCTGACCTTTATCATCGGCTTCGGCGCCATCATGCTGGTCGGCGCGAACCCGGCGTTTAAAGACGCGGCCGGACAGCTTATCGGCGGCAATAACATGGCGGCGGTGCACCTGGCGGATGCGGTTGGCGGCAACCTGTTCCTCGGCTTTATCTCTGCGGTAGCCTTCGCCACTATCCTGGCGGTGGTGGCGGGCCTGACCCTCGCCGGCGCGTCAGCGGTGTCGCACGACCTGTACGCCAACGTCTTCCGCAAGGGCGCGACCGAGCGTCAGGAGCTGAAGGTCTCCAAGATCACCGTGCTGATCCTTGGGGTGGTGGCCATTCTGCTGGGTATTCTGTTTGAAAATCAGAATATTGCTTTCATGGTCGGCCTGGCCTTCTCCATCGCCGCCAGCTGTAACTTCCCGATTATTCTGCTGTCGATGTACTGGTCGAAGCTGACCACCCGCGGCGCGATGGTCGGCGGCTGGCTGGGCCTGCTGACTGCGGTCATTCTGATGATCCTCGGCCCCACCATTTGGGTGCAGATCCTCGGCCATGAGAAAGCGCTGTTCCCGTATGAATATCCGGCGCTGTTCTCCATTGCCATCGCGTTCATTGGCATCTGGGTCTTCTCCGCCACCGATAACTCACCGGAAGGGATGCGCGAGCGCGAGCAGTTCCGCGCCCAGTTTATCCGTTCACAAACCGGGATCGGTATCGAACGCGGCCAGGCGCATTAATCGTCCTCTCCCTTCCCCGGCATCGTTCGGGGAAGGGATTCTCCCCTCAGTTATAAGTAAAGGTGATCACCCCGGTGGCGTTGGCTGTCCCCGCGGTCACCGCGCTCCCCGTCCTGTAATAGTTAGTGGATAAGGCGAGCGTCTGCATGGCCGCTGCGCCTCCGGGGCTGTCGGGGTTGGTGAAATAGCTGTAGCTGGCATCCGCGCCGCTGTTGGTCACCGTCGCGCGGCTCGAAGTATAGAGGCTGATATCGGTATTTAACGGCAGTGCTTTGCCATTCAAATTTAACTGCACTCCCACGCCAGTGGCGGCATTCTGTTCCGCCGTGAGGGCCATCACCGTATTGTCAGGGTTATCCCCGCTTGCAGAAGCAGCCGCCACACGCATCGAAACGTTAGTTCCCGGCTCGCAGGAGAGGCTCAGAGACTGCCGCGCGCTACCCACCTTCGTCGCGGTATTAAACTCACTGGCATTGATGCTGCCCATGGAAAAACTGAGATTATTGCTACCGACAATACACCCCATCGGGATTAGCTGGATGCTGGTGGTGCCGCTGATGTGCAGTTGTGAAATAGCGATGGTCCCCTTTTTATCCTTGGCCGATACCGTGGCCACCGGGTCGCTGAACGATAATTGACTCTTGCTGGCGATGGCGCCGCCGGTGGCCACCAGCTGCAGCTGATACGCCGGGGTATAATGAGTCGACGCGAAAGAGTCGAAAAGACCTGTCGGCTTTCCGAGGTAATAATTCACATCACCAATATAATGCACCTGCGAGTCGGGGCTGAAATCATCGGTGTCATCGCCATATTCACCGCTGATATTGAGCCACACCTTGACGCGGATACCGATCCCCTGCACCGAGGTGGCATAGATATTATCCCCTATCAGTGCCCCGGCATTGTTCGAGGACCAGGCAAAAACCGCGTAGGTGCTCCCCTCACAGTTAAGCAATTCCGTTTGCGAGCGCGTAATCTTCCCCGTGTCATACAGTACCGTCCCTGCGGTATAGCTCCCGGCATTGACCAGGATCTTTTCCGGCAGGTTGGTCATCGAGACATCGCCATAGTTGGTTCCCGTGCAGGCCGCCCAGCTATAGACGGGACACAGTGCCAATA
>SKEV01000936.1_pt1 | contig 10039 bp, 9 predicted proteins | sample 4819531 | NCBI WGS metagenome assembly SKEV01 (sample SAMN11008800, study PRJNA524170) | human gut metagenome | biome: Human fecal sample; material: Feces; isolation source: fecal sample from pouch patient p9, p28 | host: Homo sapiens | place: Israel: Tel-Aviv | collected 2016-08-01 | reverse complement strand
TATTTAAGACATTTTTAAAGGATAAGGACAAGGTTTTAAACGCCATGGAATTGCCTTATTCCAACGCCAAACTGGAAGCTACCAATAATCTCATCAAAGTCATTAAGAGAAATGCCTTTGGTTTCAGGAACTTTGAAAACTTTAAAAAACGGGTTTTGATTGCTTTGAACATAAAGAAAGAGAGGACGAAGTTCGTCCTCTCTAGGTGTTAGCTTTTCATCTACCCACTACAGTTGACAAAGAGCCAAAGAAACTGACCAACGACCTTGCCTTGCACGTAAGCACCAATTGCTGCTGGGGCTTTATCTGTATGAATGGTTTTTGCCATAATGAACTCCTTTTCTTCATTCAGTAGGATTATTATAACAAAATATTCTGAATATTAAAATATCTTATAACTAACTTTTTGCTAAGAAAAAAAGAGCCAAATGGCTCTTTTCTGTTATTCTAATGTTAATCACCTTATGGTTTCAAACGATGAAGCATACGTGGGAATGGAATGGCTTCACGAATGTGTTTAGTACCAGCAACGAAAGTCACCATACGTTCGATACCAATACCAAATCCAGCGTGGGGCACTGAACCGTATTTACGAAGGTCAAGGTAAAATTCGTATTCTGATTTGTCCATTTCAAGAGCATCCATTTTAGCTACAAGAGCATCGTAATCGTCTTCACGGACAGAACCTCCGATGATTTCACCGTAACCTTCTGGAGCAAGCAAGTCCGCACAAAGAACGCGGTCTGGGTTACCAGGAACGGGTTTCATGTAGAAAGCTTTGAAACTTGCTGGATAATTGATCACAAAGGTTGGCATACCAAAGTAGTTTGAAATCCATGTTTCATGTGGTGAACCAAAGTCATCACCGTGTTCAAGGTGTTCGTAATCAGCATCTTCGTCTTTTTCATGTTCTTGAAGAAGGCTAATGGCATCATCATAAGACACGCGCTTGAATGGCTCTGCAATGTATTTTTTAAGCAAATCAACATCACGTTCCAAGATTTCAAGGGCTTGTGGTGCACGGTCAAGCACACCTTGGATAAGGGCTTTAACGTAAGCTTCTTGCAAATCAAGTGATTCTTCATGTGTCAAGAATGAATACTCAGCATCCATCATCCAAAACTCTGTCAAGTGACGGCGGGTTTTTGATTTTTCAGCACGGAAAACAGGACCAAAGTCAAAGACACGACCAAGTGCCATAGCCCCAGCTTCAAGGTACAATTGACCTGATTGGCTCAAGTAAGCAGGTGTTCCAAAGTAGTCTGTTTCAAACAACTCTGTTGAATCTTCTGCTGCATTTCCTGACAAGATTGGGCTATCAAACTTGATGAAACCATTTTTGTCAAAGAAGTCATAAGTAGCATAAATGATAGCGTTACGAATTTGCATGATAGCCATTTGTTTACGAGAACGCAACCATAAATGACGGTGGTCCATAAGGAAATCCGTTCCGTGTTCTTTTGGTGTAATAGGGTAATCTTCTGAGTGCCCTACGATTTTGACATCTGTGACGTCCAATTCATAACCAAATTTTGAACGTGAATCTTCTTTGACAATCCCTGTGATAAGGATAGACGTTTCTTGGCTAAGGTGTTTGATGGTATTGAATTTTTCAGTTCCTTCTTCTTCACCAAATTTTTCGATAAAGTTTGGTTTGAAGGCCACGGCTTGGAAAAATGCAGTTCCGTCACGAAGTTGTAAGAAAGCAATTTTTCCTTTTCCTGATTTGTTAGCAACCCATGCACCGATAGTCACTTCTTCGCCAACATGGTCTTTAACATCAATAATTGATACGTAATCTGTAGACATATTTCCTCTTTCCAATGTTTCCTCTCATCATCTGAGCAAGACACTATGCTTTATTATAATTTGGAATCCAATTTCATAAACAATTTCAATCGATTCACAGCTTCTTTTAAAGTTACCAAATCGGTCGCATAACTCAAGCGAACATTTTCAGGAGCTCCAAAACCAGCACCTGTTACCAAAGCCACCCCAACTTCTTCAAGAATGTCATTGGTAAAATCAGTAACGTCTGTGTAACCCTTCAATTCCATAGCTCTTTTCACATTTGGGAAAAGATAGAAGGCACCTTGTGGTTTAATCACGTCAAAACCAGGAACTTCACACAAGAGTGGGTAAATGGTATTTAGACGGTCCTCAAAGTCACGACGCATGCTTTCAATGGAATCTTGTGGGCCTGTCAAGGCTTCAATAGCTGCATATTGTGAAACGGTGGTCAAATTTGAAGTGGTTTGGCTGATGACTTTTGCCATACCAGCGATAATGTCTTCATTACCAACCGCAAATCCCACACGCCAACCTGTCATAGCATAGGTTTTAGACAAGCCATTAACAACAATGGTGTGTTCTCTGATTGCCTCAGAAATGCTTGAAATAGGGGTAAAGACATTGCCATTGTAAACCAAACGACCATAAATGTCGTCAGCTAGAATTAAAATACCATTTGCTACTGCCCAGTTACCAATTGCTTCTAGCTCATCACGGGTATAAATCATACCTGTTGGGTTAGAAGGGGAATTGAGCAAAATCACTTTGGTTTTATCTGTGCGAGCAGCTTCTAATTGCTCTACTGTGACTTTAAAATGATTTTTTTGTGTCGTAGCCACTGTCACAGGTACCCCACCAACCATTTTCACTTGGTCCACATAAGATACCCAACATGGTGATGGAATAATCACTTCGTCACCTGGATCAAGAACCGTTGTGAAAAAGGTGTATAGGATGTATTTGGCACCTGTTCCCACAACGACTTGATTACGAGAAACAAAGTAGCCGTAATAATTTTTCATGTATTGACCGATAGCGTCTTTCAACTCAGGAAGTCCTGAAGCTACGGTATAAAAGCTGGCTTTCCCATTTTTGATGGAATGAATAGCTGCTTTTTGAATGTTTTTAGGGGTTTCAAAATCTGGTTCCCCCAAGGTTAGTGATAAAATATCACGTCCTTCTGCTTTTAAGGCTTTGGCACGTGCACTAGCTGCTAAAGTCACACTTTCGTCCATGTTTAACACACGTTTTGATAAGTTTGTCATACGCCCTCCTTTTTAATAAGCTCACCTGTTTTGAAATTCACAAGATAGTAACCGTTAGTAGCCGTCACCTCCCAAACAGGGGATTTGGCATAAATCCCAAAAACCACCTTGGAAATATCTGTTGCACCGTTGCTTGCGGCTGTTTCTTCGGCTTGTTGGCGACTAATCCCGTCACTTTCGGCATATACATAAACCTCTCGGTTATCCTCACCAACTGAAACAATGCGCTTACCACCTGATTCGGTAGTGCCATAAACACTATAAAAGGTGTTCGGTCCATTATAGAGTTCCACAGAGGAAGTTTTTGATAATTTAGCGGCTTTGATAGCGACCTGGGTAGCTGTTCGTTCTGCATCCAGTTTTGGTTTCATTGAGAGATATAAAACCATCCCTGCAGAAATCAAGAGAACTAAGAAAACCATGCCAAAACCAAGTAAATATTGTTTTACTGGTGTTAATTTTTTCATTTACTTCTCCCCTTTGAGTTATCCTTTTTATTATACCAAAAAATCCTTCATTTCTGTTAATGACTTTGCAAATTTTTGGGAAGAAAGCTGAAATTCTTCTGCTAAGGAATCGGTCATCAATTTACCATAAGACTTGGTTAAAAGGCGGTTATCCAAAATCAAAACAGCTGAGCGCTGGTTTTCTCGCCTCATGGTTCTACCGATTGCTTGCTTGAGTTTTAAAATCGTCAGCGGCAAAGCATAATCGTAAAATGGTGATTTGGCTTGTGCCAGCAAGTGATTGCTGACTTTTTGGAAAAAGATATCTTTAGGATTGTCAAAAGGCAGGCGGGTAATCACTTCAATCATCTTATCGGATTGCACAAAGTCAACCCCCTCCCAAAATGAGCCTGTCCCTAACAACATCCCACTTTCCTTGCGTTCAAAACGCCGTTTGACATTATAAGCCATACCGTTTTTATCCTGTGTCAAATGGGGAACGTCCTTATCATCAAGGTAATCTGAAACTGCAAGCATCGTCGCTCTGGCATTAAATAAAACCAAGACCTGCTCACCTAAGTTTTGAATCTGACAAAGACGCTCAGCAATAGCTAAGGCATAAGCTTCCTCAGACACTTGGGTGACATTTGGCATCTCTTCATCAATCCACACGCGCTGGCCACTGCTTTTTTCATGAGCCAAACTCACAAAATGATAAGAGTCAAAGCCCAGCAAATCCGCTAGACTGACTTGGGGACTGATGTGCAAGGTTGCTGAAATCATATAGGTTTTGCGTGTTTCAGGCAAAAACTCTTGAAAATTCAACAACTCATCATTACTGGCATTGAGGTAGGTTTGGCGCTTGTCATTTTCAAGCATTGACTCCATCCAAAAATCCGTAAAATGATGGGACAATAGCAAACACAAATCCTCTAAACCATTGAGGCGCCACTGAGGATTGACCGCCAAAAGTTCCTTGACCGTCTGCTCGATAGCTGCCATGGCCTCGGTCGTGACAAATGTTTCTTGATTTTGGTAGAAACGTGTCACCAAATGGCTCAACTGGAAGGACAGGTTTTCAAGCAACCGTTTTTCCAGCACAGGCAATTTAGATGTCAGGTGTTTTTCTAATAAGGTCACTAACTGAGTGACATTTAGCTGACGACGAGAGAAATGCTCAACATTTAGCATCAGCTTTTGCGCCTCGTCAAAAACCAAAATCTTATTGGCCGCGAAAGCCTTGTCGTCTTGCACTCGTTCTAAGAAATAAGCGTGATTGACCAGCAACAGCTTGCTGTGCTTGGCCCTTTCATAGGTTACCTGCCAAAAATCGACTTCTTTGTAAAGGCTCTTCTCACTCAAATCCCCATCGTGTTTGATGGAGTCAAAATAAGCGGAAAAACGTTGTTTTTGCTTGATTTCATCCAAATCACCCGTTTCTGTTTCGGTCAGCCAGACCAGCAACTGCATCTTGTAGCGATTGATAAGGCGATTGTCGTCTTGATGATGCAAACTCTCGACAAAGGCATCTAGTTTTAGGTAATTGCTAGGCCCTTTGATGGATTGGCAAGAAATATGAAAAACATCTTGAATGCGTTTGGCTTCGTTGGCCATAATTTGGTCTTGTAAGATTTTGGTGGGAACCGATACAATCACCTGTTCATCTTGTGCCAAATGCAAGAGAGGCAAGAGATAGCCGTAGGTTTTACCGATCCCAGCTTGAGCTTCTAAAAACGAAACGGCTGATGAGGCAAATTCATCCTTGACCAAAGTAGCAAACTGAGCCTGCTTCTCCCGATTGTCTAGGCCAAGCAGAGCCACATTAACCGCAAAATCATCTGACAGGCAACGCGGCTCGGTTATCGCCTGCGGTCGGCGTAAAACCAAATCCCCCACCATCTGAAAGGTCGCTGGCGAAAACGGTTTGGCCTGTGAAAAGCCCGCTTCAATGAGCATACCCGTTTCAAAGATCAGATTATCAGAAAAAGGCAAAAGCTTTTCCAAAACTTCTTTTGGCAATTGATTGATTTTAGCCTGCAAGCGCAAAAAAAGCTGCGCTGTCGCATAGGCATCTGAAATAGCTGTGTGAGCATCTGTCAAATCCAAATCCAAGGCCTTAGCCAAATGCTCCAAGGTGTATTTTTCAAAAGTTGGGTAAAAAACCTGAGCCAATTCGACCGTATCCACGCGCGGTGTTCGCAACTCAAAACCTTGCCAAAAAAGCTGTTCCGCCAAAAGATTGGCATCAAATTTGACGTTGTGAGCCACAAAGACACAATCTGCTATCAAGTCGTAAATTTCGCCCGCCACCTGAGAAAAATCAGGGGCCTTGGCCAATTGATCATCGGTAATACCTGTCAGCTGGATAATGTGCTCTGACAAGGGTTCATGCGGATTGACATCCGTTTGATAAGTCTTGGTAATCTGATTATTTTCTATAATCACGATACCCACTTGAATAATTTCTGCTGCGGCATGGGCTCCTGTCGCCTCTAAGTCCACAACAGCGTATTTTAGGAAATGTTCATGCTTCATAACAATCCTATTATATCACAAACCACTCTTCTTGTATTTGTGTGGAAGCTTTATGAGCAGTAAACGAGCTGGCTTTTAGTATGACTTTTTACCAAAATTTTGATACACTTTTTTTATGAAGATATTTAGAATAGTTAATCGCGTTGCGCGTGAAAATACTTACTTGTTGGTCAATGACCAAGCCATTATCGTTGTCGATCCTGGAAGTGATGTGGATATGATTCTTGAAAAAATCACGTCACTGAACAACCCTGTGGCGGCTATTTTACTGACCCACGCTCATTATGATCACATTATGAGCTTGGATGTGGTGAGAGAGCATTTTGGACATCCTCCTGTTTATATTTCTGAAAAAGAAGCGTCATGGCTCTATTCACCAAAGGATAATTTTTCAGGTTTGGAGCGCCATGCGGATTTGCCTGATGTTATTTTAAAACCTGCTGAACATCACTACCAGTACGAAGACGATTATCACATCGCTGGTTTTCATTTTTATGTTCGCCCAACGCCAGGACACTCTTATGGTAGTGTATCGCTGATTTTCCCAGATGACCACGTCGTTTTGAGTGGTGATGCTCTTTTTAGAGAAACTATCGGACGAACAGACTTGCCAACTGGAAATAGTGAGGAACTCCTAGCTAGCATTCAGCGAGAATTATTTACCTTGCCAAATCATTTTGCGGTTTATCCAGGGCACGGCTCTGATACCACCATTGCCCATGAAAAAAACATGAACCCTTTCTTTAACTAAACCAAAAACAACTTCTGCAAAAGCAGAAGTTGTTTTCTTGTTTTAAATTTTAAGATAGCGGCGCATTGAAATCACTGAACCAAGTGCTCCAATGATAATACCGATTAAGAACATACTACCAATAACTAACGGAAGGAAGTTTTCCGCTGGGTATAATGATAGGCTTTGCATTTCAAATTGTGGATTGAAAGCACCGTAAACATAGTGGTAAGCAAAGTAAACAATCACTGATGGCAAAATGGCACCAAGAAAGCCAACCCATGCTCCTTCAAAGAAGAATGGTCCACGGATGTAAGAATTCTTTGCACCTACCAAACGCATGATCTCAATATCGCGTTGACGTGACATAATGGTCATACGGATAGTATTTGAAATAAGGAAGATTGCGACAAGCACAAGAAGGACGATACCAGCAAATCCCCATGTTCGAATGTATTTTGCAATTTTGAACAATTGGTCTGAATCTGAACCACCGTAATCAACGGATTCAACACCACTGATTTTTGAGATTTTATCAGCTACTTTTTTAACATGAGATGGTGAGTTAGCTTCTACGATATAAACATCTTGTAGAGGATTAGAATCGCCATCAAAGAGTTTCCAATCGTCCCCGTAGGTTTCTTGCAATTTAGCTAGCTGTTCATCTTTACTTGAATAAGTAACCTTCTTAACACCTGAAATCTTGTTGATTTGGTCATAGACTTGGTGGTAAGCATCATTTGAGACGGTTTCGCCAGCTTCATTAGTCTTAGTTTCAAAGTTATCTGTCGAATCCACATCAAGGTAAACATTGATTTGAATGTTGTTTTCAATACCTGATGCCAAACGCTCCACATTTAATAGCACTGCTGCAAAGACACCGACAAGTGTCAAGGTAATGGCAACCGTACTAACCGAAGCAATTGTCATCCAAATATTACGCTTTAAACTTTTTATGGATTCCCACAAATGACGGAAAAAATTTCTAATCATCGTAACCGTATTCTCCTTCCTCTTCATCACGAACAATGCGACCATTCTCAATCGCGATAACACGATGGCGAAGGGTATCAACAATTTGCTTATTGTGAGTAGCCATTAAAATGGTTGTTCCTTGAAGATTGATACGTTCTAACAACTGCATGATTTCCCATGAAATTTCAGGATCCAAGTTCCCAGTCGGTTCGTCAGCGATCAAGACTTTTGGATTGTTAACAATCGCACGAGCGATAGCAACACGTTGTTGCTCACCACCTGACAATTGGTGTGGGAAAGAACGCATTTTGTGTTTTAGACCAACCAAGTCTAACACTTCAGGAACACGTTTTTTAATATCACGTGGCTTTTCTCCAATAACTTGCATGGCATAAGCCACATTTTCAAACACAGTCTTTTTAGGAAGGAGTTTGTAGTCTTGGAAAACCACCCCGATACTACGACGTAGCATAGGAATATCACGTCGTCTTAATTTATTCAAATCAAATTTGCCGACCTTGATTGTCCCTGCTGTCGCTTTTTCTTCACGATAGAGTAACTTAATAAAAGTAGACTTACCAGCACCTGAAGGACCAACAATATATACAAATTCACCTTGGTTGACTTTTACATTGATATCTCTCAAGGCAGTGGTTGATCGGCGATACTTTTTGTCCACACCATTCATTTCAATTAGTGCCATTTATATTTTCCTTTACGATTTAATCATCCTAAAAAACTTACTGTTTTCCTAGTCAATACGCCATTTCAGATAGGCATCAATGAAACCATCAATGTCACCATCCATCACTTTATCAACTTGTGCCACTTCATATCCTGTGCGATGATCTTTAACCATCGTATAGGGGGTAAACACATAAGAACGGATTTGACTTCCCCATGTGATTTCTTTTTTATCACCCTTCAAAGCATCAACTTCTTGTGCTTTTTTCTCTTGCTCAAGCTGATAAAGTTTCGCCTGCAACATCTTCATCGCACGGTCACGGTTACCATATTGAGTACGATCAACGGTTGACGACACCACGATTCCTGTTGGAATATGGGTCAAACGAACCCCTGTTGATACCTTGTTGACGTTTTGTCCACCAGCACCACCAGAACGGAAAGTATCCATTTTGATGTCGTCATCACGAATTTCCACTTCAATCGTATCATCCAATTCTGGCATTACTTCGACTGAACTAAATGACGTGTGGCGACGTTTGGCTGAGTCAAATGGAGAGATACGCACCAAACGGTGTACACCCATTTCAGACTTCAACAGTCCGTAAGCATTTGGCCCTTCAAAAAACAAAGTAACAGACTTAATACCCGCTTCATCCCCTGCTTGGTAATCAAGCGTTTCAACTTTAAAGCCTTTGGCATTACCATAACGGGTGTACATACGAAAGAGCATATCTGCCCAATCCTGCGCCTCGGTACCACCTGAACCTGGGTGAATTTCCAAAATCGCATTGTTGCGGTCATAAGGCTCTGATAACAACAAGGTCATCTCATAGCCTGTCATGATTTTATCAAGCTTTTCTAAACTTTCTTCTAAATCAGACTGAACCGAACTATCCTCATCCAACATTTCCAAATAAAGCTCTGTTTCATCAGACAACTCTTGCATGGTATTAAAAGTGTCATATTTTTGCTTGAGTTCGTTGAGTTCTTGAGAGGTTTTCTGGGCTGCAATATTGTCATCCCAAAAATCAGGCTCCGTCATTTTATTTTCAAGAAGTGCGATATCTTCTTCCAGACGGTCTAAGTCAAAGAGACCTCCTGAAGCTAGTCAACTTCTCTTGGTTTTCTACTATTTTTTGGCGAATTTCAGCCACTTCCATGAGCATACTCCTTTATTCATTACTTCTTCCTATTCTATCACAAAGGAAGCAAAATTACCATTATAGGTGCCAGAAAGGGTTTTCCTATTGACTATTTAGCTGCTAATTCAGCAGACTAACACAATAGTACCAAAAAGGCATTTGGCAATCACAACAAGAAAATGACAAATGGATAACAAAACATCACACCACCATGACGACACCACTAACCACCCGCATAGCGGGTGGTTTATTTGTCACGCACCTTGCGGAGCGTGACGGACTGAAAGTCACATAACAAAAGAATCAGACTGCTAAGCAATCTGATTCTTTTGTTATTATTTAGGCTCTATAATTTCTGTAGTGGGTAAATCCACTGTAGAGATTATGGAGCCTTTTTTAGTGTAGAAAAAAAGTCCCATATGACCTATAATGAAAAGCGACGAAACTCACATTAGAAAGGGTTCATAT
>SKEV01000932.1_pt1 | contig 10064 bp, 8 predicted proteins | sample 4819531 | NCBI WGS metagenome assembly SKEV01 (sample SAMN11008800, study PRJNA524170) | human gut metagenome | biome: Human fecal sample; material: Feces; isolation source: fecal sample from pouch patient p9, p28 | host: Homo sapiens | place: Israel: Tel-Aviv | collected 2016-08-01 | reverse complement strand
ATTATAATCAAGGAGTTTATATACCTACTTTAAAACAAGAAGAAGTCACAACGTTTGTGAAGAATATAGGTAAGGAAATTTATCTAAAGCAAGAGGGGCAGTTTAAGCCCTTTGAGATAAAAGGTGTCAACATGGGAGTGGGTATACCTGGACACTTTGCAACAGAGTATGCCATAACCCGGAAAGATTATATGAGATGGTTTAAGTCTATACAGGATATGGGTGCGAATACGATTAGAGTCTATACGATTTTATCGGATGATTTCTATGAAGCAGTTTATCAGTATAACAAGAATAATGATAATCCACTTTATATCATTCATGGTTTGTGGGTTAATGACTATGTACAGAATTCTCATATGGATGCTTATGCGCCAGATTTTGTAGATACCTTTATAAAAGATGGTAAGAATTTGATTGATATTATACATGGTAAGAAGAAGCTTTCATTAGGAAGAGGGCTAGGAAGTGGTTTTTATAAAAGAGATATATCACCTTGGGTGATAGGCTATATCTTAGGTGTAGAGTGGGAAGATGTGACAGTAGCTTATACCAACCATATGCAGAAAGATAAAAACGACTATAAAGGACCATATATGTATACGACCGAAGAGGCGAGTCCTTTTGAGGCTATGTTAGCTCGGGTAGGAGATGAACTTATTGCTTATGAAAGTAAAAGGTATGGCGAGCAGCGTTTAGTAGCTTTTTCTAACTGGGCTACAACAGATCCTTTTGATTATGGTGAAGTTGTTACAGATCACTTTGATAAGATTGCTAAGGTAGATGTAGAAAAGCTTCAAACAACAGAGGCATTTATCTCAGGGACTTTTGCTTCTTATCATATTTATCCTTATTATCCAGATTATTTAAGTTATGAGGAAGATAAGACGGCTTATGTAGATGAGTCGGGTAAGATAAATACTTATAGGGCCTACTTAAAGAAGATTAATGACCATCATACCATACCTGTTATCATTAGTGAGTTTGGAGTACCATCCTCTAGGGGAATGGCCCAAAGGGATATACATACCAATCGTAACCAGGGTAAGATGTCAGAAGAGGATCAAGCCCAGGCATTAGTAGCCTGTTATGAGGATATTAAGGCAGCAGGGTGTGCGGGTTCTATTGTATTTACCTGGCAAGATGAATGGTTTAAACGTACATGGAATACTATGCACGCAGTAGATTTACAGAAGACACCTTACTGGAGTGACTATCAAACTAGTGGGCAGTATTTTGGCCTACTTTCCTTTGATCCTGGTAAGGTGCAAAGTATTTGCTATGTAGATGGCGATCTATCTGAGTGGACAGAAAAAGATAAGGTAGTTCAAAAGGAAGATTTAGCACTTTCAGTTAAGTATGATGAAAAGTTTATTTACTTACTTGCTTATAAGAAAGGGTTAAGTGAGACGGATAAGTTGTATATTCCTATTGATACAACACCTAAGTCAGGAAGTACAAATGAGGAGAAGAGTGGCTTAAAATTTGATAGACCAGCAGACTTTATACTTGAGATAAATGGGAGAGAGAATAGCCGTGTATGGGTACAGGAAAGATATGAAGTTTTAAGAGCCATGTTTTATGGGGAGACACATGGGATTAATGCCTATGAAGAACCTCCAGTTAAAGATAGCAGTGTATTTAAACCTATTTATATGATTTTGCAAAATATAGATCTTTTAAGTGATGAGAGAAAAGAAGGTGAGCAACAAGCCGAAGTGTATGAAACAGGGCTTTTGACATATGGTCATGTTAATCCTTATAAGGAGGGGTATAACTCTTTAGCAGATTTTTGCTTTAGTGAGGATTATGTAGAGATTAAGTTACCTTGGCAGCTCCTTAATTTTTCTAACCCATCTGAGATGATGATTCATGATGATTACTATGAGCATTATGGTGTGGAAGAAATACGTATTAAGGAGATGTACTTGGGAATAGGTACCAAGTATGAAGCGGAACCCATTGCTATGGAGCCACTCAAGTTAAAGGCATGGCATAGTAGTATCACTTATCATGAAAGACTTAAACCAGCTTATTTTGCTATGCAGAAGTTATGGCGTGAGGAGGATAAGTAGAGGATGATTGAAAGACTGACCTTTTTGTACATGTATGTGTGCCTATGCATTATACTTTTTAATATGATCTTTAATTTATATACAAAGATTCAGCCTCGCGCTCTGTATCATAAAAAGAAGGTGTTAAAAGAACTTTTAACCCATGAGATCTATAGGGAAGATGAGGCTAAGAGGCAGGTTCTTAAAACGAAGCTTACAAAAAGATTGAAAAATACAGACTATTTAAAGGCTTTTCATGAGGCATTAGTGGATATGGAGGCTACCAAGTTAAGTATAGACTGGATTCTAATAGGAGAAGTCATCAGTGACTTATCCTACTTGTATAGGGATAAAAAAGCTGAGAAAAAAGCTTATTTTGCCTATTTAGTTTATTTTTTTGATTTAAACCATAAGATTGAAACGAATACTTGTAGTCTTAAGGAAGCTAGAGCAAGACTTAGTAGAATTTTAATGACTTTTCTCTGGGAGGATTCAATCTATGCAAGGGACAATGCTTTTAAGGCTGTAATGAGTTTAGGCATAGAAGAAGATGCCTTGAAAGCATTAAAAATTATGGATAAGAGAACGGGGCAGCATAATGGAAAACTTATACAAAATCATTTATTAAACTTTACAGGTAATCATCAAAAGTTAGCAGATAGCCTTTATGATGATTTAGAAGCATTTACATGGTCTATACAAGCGGCTGTGATTAATTATCTCAGGATGGTGCCAGCAGAATATGTTAGTCATGAAGCTTACTGGGAGGGATTATACAAATTACTGTGTGATGAAAAGCAGCATAAAGAAGTTAGGTTAGCCCTTATACGTTACTTTAAGAAGTATTACTACTTGCCAGTTCGAGAGACTTTGATTGAATATGTACAGTCTAAAAAGGAAGAAAAATGGGAGTTTGCAGCAGTAGCAGCTATGGCTTTAGAGAGTTATGAAGGAAATGAAAAGGATGAGGCGTTGACAGAAGCTTTAGCTTCATCTAATTGGTATATACGTTTAAATGCAGCAGAGAGCCTAATCAATAAAGGGTATAGTTATGAGCAGCTTATGCAAAGTGGGTTAGATAAGTATGCTTGTGATATGCTTACCTATAGGAGACAGCTTAGGGATATGAAAGAGAGGAGGGTTATATAGGAATGGTGGATTGGATAAAAGATGTTCTTTATGGCATAGATATATTTTTTGTTATCTATTTATTAGGATATTCTACTTTCTTACTTTTATCTATTACGATAGGTTCTATTGCACTCTATGAGCAGCAGAAGAAGAAAAAACTCTATAACTTTATTGAGCAAGATCACTATGTACCAGTTTCTATTATTGTACCAGCTTACAATGAACGGTTAACGGTTATTGATACAGTAAAGTCTCTACTAGAGCTAGATTATGCCCTATATGAAATAGTCATAGTAGATGATGGGTCAACAGATGGGATGAGTGAGCGTTTAGTAGAGCACTTTGATATGAAACGGTTATATAGGCCCATAAGAAAGAAAATTTTTTGTGAAGAAGAACAAGCTATTTATACAACCTATGAACAAAAAGTGCCTATCACGCTTATATGCAAAAATAATGGTGGTAAAGCGGATGCTTTAAATATGGGAATCAATGTATCACAATATCCTTATTTTATTTGTATGGATGCAGACTCTGTACTCCAATCCGATGCGCTAAGAAATATTATAAGGCCGATTTTGGAAGAGGAAAATGTTATTGCCTGTGGTGGGCTTATTCGAATTTTAAATAATGTTATGCTTAAAAAAGGGAAGATTGTAGATTATGGCCTACCTAAAAACCCTCTTGTAGGGATGCAGATGTTAGAGTATGATAGGACCTTCTTAGCTTCTAGGCTTCTGTTTGATAAGTTTAATGGGAACCTTATTATTTCGGGTGCCTTTGGATTATTTAGGAAGGATGTGGTCATGGCAGTAGGTGGATATGACAAAGATACTGTAGGAGAAGATATGGAACTTGTTGTAAAGCTCCATGCTTTTTGTAGGGCAAACAAAATACCTTATCAAATTAAATATGCTACAGATGCAGTATGCTGGAGCCAGGCTCCTGAGACTGTAAGAGATCTTATGAAGCAAAGAAGAAGATGGCATAGAGGCTTATTTCAAAGTGTATTCGCACATAGACAAATTTTCCTTAATGTAGACTATGGAGTAGTTAGTTTTGTTTCTTTTCTATATTTTACCATATATGAGCTCTTCTCTCCGTACATAGAACTCCTTGGCCTTTTATCTATCCTTATGGCAGTCTTATTAAGGATTGTGAATTTACCTTTTATGATTCTTTTCTTCCTAATCTATATGCTATTTAGTATTTTAATGTCTTTAACTGCTTTTTTATCACGTATTCATGCTATGGATATTCAACTACAAGCAAGGGATATAATGAAATCAATCGTTTTATGTTTCCTAGAAAGCAGTATGTTAAGAGGTATTTTATTTTGGACTAGGTTAACAGCCTTTGCAGGATATAAGAAGAAGAAACTTCACTGGGATACGATTACAAGGCAGGAAATAAACAGGAGCGATGCGATGTAATAAATAGGAAAGGCTGCCAAGAGAAAGAAGGCCAAGTCTATTCAGTTTGTAAAAGGATTAACTGAGTGGACTTGGCTTTTATGTCTAGCAGAACCAAGAGCATTTGACAAAGGAAAATAGAGATTTTATAATAAAATTTACGATATAAGGAGGACAGTGTGATGGGTATTTGTTTTAAAAATTTTTCATTTCAATATGATAATCTCAAAAATCCTACCTTAAAGCATATTAACCTGGAGATAGGAACTGGCGAGAAAGTATTAATCGCAGGACCAAGTGGAAGTGGAAAATCGACCCTTGCACATTGTCTGAACGGTCTTATTCCTCATGCTTATAAAGGAAAGATGTCAGGTGAACTCTTATTAGACGGTGAGCCTTTATATGGCAAAAGCTTAGAGGCAATTAGTAAAAAGGTAGGAACGATTCTTCAAGATGCAGATGGTCAGTTCATTGCACTAAGTGTAGGCGAAGATGTGGCCTTTGCCTTTGAAAATGATAGTATGCCTGTACCCCATATGCATGAAAAGGTAGAAGAGATTCTAAAGAACTTTAGTATGGAGGCTTTTAAAGCACAGAGCCCTCAGAATTTAAGTGGTGGTCAAAAGCAAAAGGTAGCTATGGCAGGGGTTATGGCTATGCAAACAGATATTTTGCTATTTGATGAGCCTTTAGCTAACCTTGACCCTATGAGTGGTCAGCTTGCTATGGATACCATCGATGCCCTTCATAAAGGAACGGATAAAACAATTATTGTAGTGGAGCATCGTATTGAAGATGTACTTTCGCATCATTTTGATCGAGTGGTACTCGTAAGTAAAGGTGAAATCGTCTTTAACGGCACACCAGATGAAGTGTTACGTAGTGGTGTACTTGAAGAAAATGGTTTAAGAGAGCCCCTTTATATAGAAGTACTTAAAAACTGTGGGATTGATTTAAAGGAAGAAAGCGCGCTAACAGATATGAGTACGCTTACAAAATATAAAGATAAAGTCATGCAAGTATTAACAGACTTAAAACCTATTCAGGAAAAAGATGAACATGAAGTTTTACTTGAATGTAAAAATTTACAGTTTGCTTATGATAAGGAAAGAGGTAATATCTTAAAGGATATTTCCTTTAACGTATATAAAGGAGAGTTCCTAGCTATTCTCGGCAATAATGGGGCAGGAAAATCTACCTTATTAAAGGCCCTTACAGGTTTCTGTAAGTTAGATCAAGGTGAAGTGCTTTATGAAGGTCAGAATATAACCAAGTGGTCTATTCGTAAACGTGCGGATGTGATTGGCTATGTGATGCAAAATCCAAATCATATGATTACGAAATATATGATTTATGATGAAGTAGCCTTTGGACTTCGTAACTTTGGATACTCTGAAGAAGAGGTGAAAGTAAGAGTTACGGAAGCCTTAGAAAAATGTGGACTTGCGCCTTATAAAAAGTGGCCAGTAGCTTCTTTAAGTTATGGTCAGAAAAAGCGTGTAACCATTGCTTCGATCTTAGCACTTAAACCTAAAGTGATTGTGCTCGATGAGCCTACAGCAGGCCAAGACCATAAAAACTATACAGAGTTTATGAACTTCCTTATGACGCTTAAAGAGGAAGGCATTACAGTGATCATGATTACACATGATATTCAGCTTGCTTTAGAGTATGCAGATAGAGCCATTGTTTTATCAAGTGGACAGATTTTAGCAGACGATACCATTTATCATGTGCTCAGCCAAAAAGAAGTTATGAAAACGGCTAACTTAAAAGACACTTCTATTAGTACATTAGCAAGACTTTATGGTGTAGAAGATGAAAGTACATTCTTAAAGCAAGTGATTCAAAAAGGGAGAGAACATTAACCCATGAATAATACAGGTTCATTATATATTGATAAGCCTTCTTTCCTTCATCAGTTAGATGGCGGTGTGAAGCTCATATGGGTTGTCTTATGGAGTATTTTTACTTTCATGTTTATGGACATCCGTATCTTTTTAGCCCTTATTGTCATTGGGGCTATCCTTTTGTACTGTTCCAAAATAGAATTTAGACGCATGCGCGTACTGATTGGATTTATTCTAGGCTTTACCGTGTTTAACTCCATCCTGCTGCTTATCCTGACACCTAACCATGGGTCAGAGCTGGCAGGTTCTACAACAGTACTTTTTAAAATAGGTTTTTATACCCTTACTTTAGAAAACTTATTTTATGTCCTTACCATTTCATGTAAGTATATTGCCTTACTGCCGATTACGCTGATTTTCTTATTTACAACACATCCAAGTAAATTTGCAAGCAGCTTAAACCGTATTGGTGTACCTTACAAAGTGGCCTATACCGTAAGTATTGCACTTCGTTATGTGCCAGATATTCAGGCAGAAGTAAAGCACATCATTATGGCCCAAGAGGCAAGAGGTGTAGCCTTTAAGAGAGGTGATGCGCCTGTTATGACCATCTTAAAGAATTACATGAGCGTCCTTATACCGCTCGTACTTGGGTCACTTGATCGTATTGAAGTGGTTTCTAACGCCATGGATCTACGTGGATTTGGTAAAGATAAAACAAGAACATGGTATGTAAGAGAACCTTTTACACGCTTAGACATTGTAGCTCTTGTAATTGGAATTCTCTTCATTGCTGTTGGACTTATTTTAAAAGCGAATATAGGATACTTCTGGTATCCATTTTAAATGAAAAAAGAAGGAGTCGTTGTATAACGATTCCTTCTTTTGCGTATGGAGAGTATAGGGCTTTTAGGAAGGGGCGTCGTGGTAATTGAATTCTCCTTCACCTGCTTCACTCCACTTTCAGAGAAACACTGTTCATTCAAAAATGATAACGTCACAAACTCGCTACGTTTCTCTTCGCTCAAACAGTGTGACTAAGTACATCATTTTTTTCATTTCATGTGTTTCTTAGCTGAAAGTTACGTAGGCAGGTTCCAGAGAATCCATTACCATTTTGGCCTTGTTGCCATGTCCTCTTTCTGCAATGTAGCGAAGATGGAGGGATGTGGGCTGCTCCTACGTAGCTTCTTTATGGAGGTGTGCTTAGAGTGCGTTAGTGAGTGCGTGAACAAGGTACTTAGCGAATTGTTTGACCGAACGGACATACACATTCTTAGCTACTGGAAGTGAAGTCGCAGTAGGAGAAGACGGAGCGTTAATAAGCTTAACCCCTATACAGGATAGGTGGGATATTCTGTAAGCTTCCTTTGAAGGAATGCCTAGAATCTCTTTGTGAAGATAGATGCATGGTTTTTAGCTGTATGTTTGAGGCGTAGCCGAGTTTGCAGCGTTCATGCATCTATCAAGCTTAGAGATTCTTAGCGTTCTGGAAACAGAAGCTGGAAGAGTATCATCACCTAGCCTGGACGGGATTCTTGGTTATGCCTCTAATAGCACCCTATTTTCTTTATAGGCGTAACCAAGGAGTTTAGCATCTTTCATTTTATGAGCAATATAAGCATCGCTCGAGCAAGTGGCGAGAGTTGTGCCATCAGTAAAAGTAATGACACCATTTTGATAGCTTTTGATGGCGCTAAGAAGAACATAACCGAAGGCACCATCTTGGCGTCCAATAGGTCTACGCATCTTAACGGGAATAAAAATATAGGCTGGAGAAAGTAAGAGAGGCAAGTTACCTTTTGAATGAAGAATGCGGCTAGAGCAGTTCCTAACAGCTACAGGGTCTAGATAAAGTTGGTAGAACATACGGTAAATGTAGTTCTTAATAGGAAAGCAGTAAGTAGATTTTGTGCCATCAGAAAGTAAGGTGTAAGTCATATTATGACCGTAATCATCGTAGAAAGGAACGATAGCCTGACATAGATAATACATCTCATCATCTCCTTAAATTATAAATTGGAACATATGTTCGATATTAATAGTATTATAGTAAGTCTTCTTATAAATTGCAAGAATATTTAGGATAAAAAGTTAAATTAGTATAAGAATTTAACCAAGTATGGATTCTTTTTTTGAAAATGAATTTGATAAAGTAAGGGTGCGCAAATTAAACAAGCTGCAGCGGAAAGGTTTGTTATGACAAAAGAAGAAATCTACATATTGTGGAATAAGTTTGCTCCTTTGTGGAAAAGTTGGGCTAGAAAACTAAGTTATGTGCATGGTGAAGTAGAAGATTTATACCAAGAAAGCTATTTGCTTTTACTTGGGGCATTGCAGCATTATGATGACAAAAAAGGTGTACCCTTTGAGGCTTACTATAAGATGGTGCTTTATAGATGGGGGAAAAGGTATAGTACAAGACAAAAGGCTACTCTTATGGAGGATCAAGACTTAGAGTGGTACAGCGACGACATAGGTAGCAGTTTTATAGATATGAGTAAGGAGCTGATTCATAAAGAAGATCTGAGAAGATTGATGGAGGTACTGGAATTACTTTCACCTTTAGAGCAGATTATTATAAGAAGATTTTACTTTGAAGAGAAGACACTTAAAGAGATAAGTATCGAATTAGGGCTTGCATTAAAGAATGTTGCAACACGTAAAGGTAGAGCACTTAAAAAATTAAATGAAATTTTTTGAAGAATTTTACCTACTTGCGACTATATATAAGGTGTAAGCACCGGAGCTTAATAAAAAATCAAGGAGGAATGCAAAATGGCAGTAAACACTAAAAAAGACGAAGTAAAAGTTGTATTAAAATTTACAAAAGGATCTCAGACACTGGCTCATTGTAACCAAAGTGCAACAGATGAATCCCTTTATAACTTAGGGGAAGCGATTGGCAGCTTAAATGCAGAAAGCTTAGAAGAGATCATGAAGGTAACAGAAGAGCAGCTTATTAAGACCGTTTAATAGAGAAAAAACAGAGTACATGGAATAAATCAAATTTAGGAGGTAGGAATATGGAAATTACAAAAAGAAGTTTAGTACTTGTATTTGGTACACCAGCAGGTAAAGAGGAGACAATCACGATTGCGAATCCAGGCGAATCACTTGAAGGGACTCAGATTAAGGCCGTTATGGATACAGTACTAGCAACTGGAGCCGTTGGCGAAAAGTCAGCAGTAGATAGCATTGTAGGTGCTAAATATGTGATTCAACAAGTGGATGAAGTGGATTTAGAGCAGGCATAAGATGCAAGATGGCTTAGGGATATAGGTGGGGGAGGCACTCCTACGTATTCGTGTCAGGATTTTGGAAAAATCCTTCCAATGAATACTACGGAGTCCCTCTCCCACCTTTGGACTTCTAAGGATATCTTGCATACAGAGATGCTTGAGTAGGGAAGAGAGGTAGAATATTATGAAGTTCCCCTGCCATTTCTGAAGCTTTAAGGATACCTTGTGCATAGTAATGCTTGTTTAGGGAACTAGGTGGGAGAGATCTCCCACCTTTGAGCTCCTAAGGATATAGGAAAGGTAAAGGATAAAGATAAAAAAGCATGGGATGAAGGGAGGAAGTACAGATGGAAGAGATTTTAAGTGGTATTAGTA
>SKEV01000929.1_pt1 | contig 10083 bp, 10 predicted proteins | sample 4819531 | NCBI WGS metagenome assembly SKEV01 (sample SAMN11008800, study PRJNA524170) | human gut metagenome | biome: Human fecal sample; material: Feces; isolation source: fecal sample from pouch patient p9, p28 | host: Homo sapiens | place: Israel: Tel-Aviv | collected 2016-08-01 | reverse complement strand
GGCGGTGTGAAAGATGTACTGTTAGAACTGTTCAACAAGATTATCGGTGCATAAAATTTTATTGTGATGCTGATATGAGAATGGTATAATGTGGATATATAAAATTCTGATTTATGGGGGCGTTATTTTGAAGAAAGCAATGATATATGTTCATGGTAAAGGTGGAAGTTATCTTGAAGCTGAACAGTTCAAAAATATTTGTTTAGATTTTGATGTTTTTGGAGTAGATTATAATGACTATTTCCCGTGGATTGTAAAAAATGAAATTATGGAAGTCTACGATAAAATATCTGAAAAATATGACTATATATATGTACTTGCTAATAGTATCGGAGCTTATTTTACAATGCACACATTACAGAATTTCAAGATTGAAAAAGCATTATTCATATCGCCTATACTTGATATGGAACAACTTATAGTAGATATGATGAGCTGGGCGAATGTGTCTGAAAAGGAACTTTCTGAAAGAAAAGAAATACCAACTGATTTTGGCGAAACATTATCGTGGGAATATTTATGTTTTGTTCGGGAAAACCCGATAAATTGGAAAACGCCTACCGAAATTTTGTATGCTGAACATGATAATCTTACATCACGTCAAACGGTAGATAAATTTATTGATAGACATTGTGCAAATCTTACCGTTATGAATGACGGAGAACATTGGTTTCATACTAACGAACAGATTTTCTTTAGAGATAATTGGCTAAGAAAAGTTATACAATAGAATTTAGATTTTATATCCATATACACAAAGCAGTTAGTCTTAGGATTGACTGCTTTTTTCTTACCTAAAATCAGATTGGAGTGATGAAATGAGCGATATTTTTAAGGATATGCAGGCAAACGTCGGCTGTGATTATATTTCTAACCTGCCCTCTTACAAGCGTAAAGTGTGGCATGAAATGAAGCGATTACCGCTTACGAATTATGATATAAAACAGTTAGAAGATTTTTCAAAGTATGTGTTTGGTATGTCGTACCAGAGCTTAAAAGATGTGATGAAACAACAGAAAGGACGTGAGGAACAATGCAGGAAACAAGGGTGCTGGTGGAAACGAGAGGAACAACTGGCAAAGAAACAACATCATACTGGTTCGACCTGCCGATAGATGTTGCCGAGTTTGAAGAAAAGTTAGGTGTCGGTGCAGAAAGTCAAGATTACCGCATTATCGAAAAGGTGTTGCCTTATGCTGATGAAGTCCACGAACAAACAAGCGTGTACCAGCTCAATGAATTAGATTTTATGTACCGCCAGCTACCAGCCGATATGCAGGAAGAATATATAGCACTTCTTACCGTGTTTGAAAACTTAGAAGCACTTTATATTTGCAGGAACGTGATTACAGTTTATCCAGACTGTAAAAGCATGATAGATGTTGCAAAACAAAAGCTGATGAATGACCCGACATTCAAACATCTGTCCGAGGACTGTCAAGCATACTATTTTGACTTTGAAGCCTACGCTTCTCACTTGCTGGAAAATAGACGCTATCTTGTAACGGAACATAGTGTCTTTGAACTGCCAGAGTAGGAAATGAGGTGGTGCTTATGATTGATGATATGGCAGTTTATATTGCTAATCTTGGCAAATACAACGAGGGCTATTTAGTGGGTGCTTGGTTTACATTTCCCATTGACGAGGAAGATGTGAAAGAAAAAATCGGCTTGAATGAACAGTATGAGGAATACGCAATCCATGATACCGATAACTTCCCTATTTCGATTGGCGAGTATGTTTCCATTGAAGAACTGAACTCTATGTATGAAATGATAGAGGAACTTCCCGACTATATCGTAGAGTGTCTGGACGAATTTATCAGCCACTACGGGACGCTGGAAGAAGTCGTGGAACATAAGGACGATATTTATTATTATCCAGACTGTGAAACCATGACAGATGTTGCCTACTACTACATAGACGAATTGCAGGCATTAGGCGACATTCCACCCAGCTTGCAGAACTACATTGACTATGAAGCCTACGGGCGAGATTTGGATATGGGAGGTTGCTTCATTGAAACAAGCCGAGGTATGTGCGAGATACCATATTAACGCTGGAAGATCAGCAACAAGCATTGTTGCTACTGACAGCGTATTTCTCTTTAAGGGACGGTCTGAAAATGGCTGTCCTTTTCTCTTTGAAGAACTTACGAAAGGGGCTGAAAGAACTTGAAAAAGATTAAAAGCTACACGGGTATCTGGAACGTGGAAAAAGTCTTATATGCAATCAATGACTTTAACTTACCCTTTCCCGTTACCTTTACACAGATTACATGGTTTGTGATTACGGAATTTCTCATCATTCTGTTTGGGGATATGCCCCCACTTTCCATGATTGAGGGAGCATTTCTCAAATACTTCGGTATTCCCGTTGCTCTCACTTGGTTTATGTCGCAGAAAACCTTTGACGGAAAGAAGCCGTACAGCTTTTTGAAATCACAGATAACCTATGCCCTGCGACCTAAAATCACTTATGCAGGAAAAGCCGTAAAACTGCATAAGCAGATATTGAATGAAACAATCACGGCAGTAAGGAGTGTGAACTATGTTCCCGATAAAATATATTGACAACAACCTTGTCTGGAACAAGGACAATGAGGTGTTCGCCTACTATGAGCTGATACCGTACAACTATTCTTTTCTATCCGCAGAGCAGAAATTTATCGTGCATGACAGTTTTCGACAGCTAATCGCACAGTCCCGTGAGGGTAAAATTCATGCGTTGCAGATTGCCACAGAAAGCTCAATTAGAAGTATGCAGGAGCAGTCAAAGAAGCTGGTAACGGGAAAATTAAAGGAAGTTGCCTACCAGAAGATAGACGAACAGACCGAAGCGTTAGTATCTATGATTGGGGAGAATCAAGTGGACTACCGCTTTTTTCTTGGCTTTAAGCTCATGGTTACGGAAGAACAGCTCAATCTGAAGAACATCAAAAAATCGGCATGGCTGACGTTCAAGGAATTTCTCCATGAAGTGAACCACACGCTGATGAATGACTTTGTTTCCATGCCGAATGATGAAATCAACCGTTATATGAAAATGGAAAAGCTATTGGAAAATAAAATCTCCCGTCGCTTTAAGGTGCGTCGCTTGGAAATCCATGATTTTGGGTATCTCATGGAACATCTTTACGGCAGGGACGGTGTCGCTTATGAAGATTATGAGTACCAGCTACCAAAGAAGAACTACAAAAAAGAAACGCTGATAAAATACTACGACCTTATCCGTCCGACAAGGTGTGTGATTGAGGAAAGCCAGCGGTATTTACGCTTGGAACATGAGGACAAGGAAAGCTATGTGTCCTATTTTACCGTCAATGCGATTGTCGGGGAGCTTGATTTTCCGTCAAGTGAAATCTTCTATTTCCAGCAACAACAATTCATATTCCCCGTTGATACTTCTATGAATGTAGAAATCGTGGAGAACAGAAAGGCTCTTACCACAGTACGAAACAAGAAAAAAGAATTGAAAGATTTGGATAATCACGCCTATCAAGCAGGAAATGAAACCATTTCAAACGTGGTGGACGCTTTAGACAGCGTGGACGAGCTGGAAACAGACTTAGACCAGAGCAAAGAAAGTATGTATAAGTTAAGCTACGTGATACGGGTGTCTGCACCCGATCTTGACGAGCTGAAACGCCGTTGTGATGAAGTCAAGGACTTTTACGACGACCTCAATGTAAAGCTGGTGCGTCCTGCTGGGGATATGCTGGGGCTTCATTCAGAATTTTTACCTGCCAGCAAGCGATATATCAATGATTATGTGCAGTATGTAAAATCAGATTTTCTAGCAGGGCTTGGTTTTGGTGCTACACAGCAGTTAGGAGAAACTACGGGTATCTATATGGGCTATTCCGTTGATACGGGAAGAAATGTGTACCTGCAACCGTCTTTAGCTTCGCAGGGCGTAAAAGGAACAGTTACAAATGCCCTTGCTTCTGCTTTTGTCGGTTCGCTTGGTGGTGGGAAGTCGTTTTGTAACAATCTGCTTGTATATTATGCGGTGCTGTTTGGCGGTCAAGCACTTCTGTTAGACCCTAAAAGTGAGCGTGGAAACTGGAAAGAAACACTTCCAGAAATCGCCCATGAAATCAATATCGTAAACCTAACAAGCGATAAAGATAATGCAGGACTTCTTGACCCGTTTGTGATTATGAAGAATGTAAAAGACGCTGAAAGTCTGGCAATCGACATCTTGACATTCCTTACGGGTATTTCCTCTAGGGACGGCGAAAAATTCCCCGTACTTCGTAAGGCGGTTCGTTCCGTTACCCAGAGTGAAAATAGAGGACTGTTACACGTTATTGAGGAATTGCGAAAGGAAGATACTGCTATCTCACGCAATATCGCAGACCATATCGACAGCTTCACGGACTACGACTTTGCACACCTGCTGTTTTCAGACGGTACGGTGGAAAATGCTATCAGCCTTGATAACCAGCTCAATATCATTCAAGTAGCGGACTTAGTATTGCCAAATAAAGATACCACCTTTGAGGAATACACGACCATTGAATTATTGTCGGTGTCTATGCTGATTGTGATTAGTACCTTTGCCCTTGATTTTATCCATTCGGACAGAAGCATTTTTAAGATTGTCGATTTGGACGAAGCGTGGGCGTTCTTAAATGTGGCACAAGGAGAAACACTTTCAAATAAGCTGGTTCGTGCTGGACGAGCTATGCAGGCAGGTGTTTATTTCGTTACACAATCCTCTGGCGACGTATCAAAGGAAAGTCTGAAAAACAATATCGGCTTGAAATTCGCTTTCCGTTCTACTGACATCAACGAGATAAAACAGACCTTAGAGTTTTTCGGTATCGACAAGGACGACGAGAACAACCAGAAACGCTTGCGTGATTTAGAGAACGGACAATGCTTATTGCAGGACTTATACGGGCGTGTCGGTGTGGTGCAGATACACCCAGTCTTTGAAGAACTGCTACACGCTTTTGATACCAGACCGCCCGTACAAAGAAATGAGGTGGAGTGATGAAAGAAAGGCTAAAGGGGCTTCTGACAAAACGGAAGCTCTTTCATTTTGTCAAAGTGGCTGTGCTGGCAATCTTTATCAGCATAGTGTTTCTCTCTCTGCTTGGGACGGTGGCTCATGCGACGGGGCTTGTGGACGACACTGTCAATACAGAAAATCTGTACTCAAAATATCCGCTTTCCAATTACCAGCTTGATTTCTATGTGGATAATAGCTGGGGCTGGCTACCGTGGAACTGGCTGGACGGTATTGGAAAATCGGTGCAGTACGGGCTTTACTGTATTACCAACTTTGTCTGGACGATAAGCCTTTATTTGAGCAATGCAACGGGCTATGTGGTGCAGGAAGCCTATAAACTGGACTTCATCAACGATATGGCAGACAGTATCGGACAGAGCATACAGACCCTTTCAGGCGTTACCGAGAACGGCTTTTCTTCTACGGGCTTCTATATTGGTTTCCTGCTTCTCATTATCTTAGTGGTGGGAATTTATGTTGCTTATACGGGACTGATAAAAAGAGAAACCAGCAAGGCACTTCACGCTGTTATCAACTTTGTGGTGGTGTTCATTCTGTCCGCTTCATTTATTGCCTACGCTCCCGACTACATCAAGAAGATAAATGAATTTTCATCAGACATCAGCACCGCTTCTTTGGACTTGGGAACAAAAATCATGCTCCCCAACTCTGACAGTGAGAGTAAAGACAGCGTGGACTTGATACGAGACAGCTTATTTTCTATTCAAGTAGAACAGCCGTGGCTACTCTTACAATTCGGGAACAGCAACGCAGAAGAAATCGGTACAGACCGTGTGGAAGCTCTGGTATCGGCAAGTCCAGAGGACGAGGATGGGAAAACCAGAGAGGAAGTCGTGAAAACAGAAATTGAGGACAACGACAACAACAATCTGACAATACCGCAGGTAGTGAACCGTTTGGGTATGGTGTTTTTCCTCTTGTTCTTCAACTTAGGTATCACGATATTTGTATTCTTGCTTACGGGTATGATGTTGTTCAGCCAGATACTTTTTATTATCTTTGCAATGTTTTTGCCTATCAGCTTTCTACTTTCCATGATACCGAGCTATGAAAGCATGGCAAAGCAGGCAATCGTGAGGGTATTTAATACCATAATGACACGGGCAGGAATAACGCTCATTGTAACGGTGGCGTTCAGCATTTCCAGTATGTTTTATAACATTTCCACAGATTACCCGTTTTTCATGGTAGCGTTCTTGCAGATAGTGTGTTTCGCTGGTATCTATATGAAGCTGGGCGATTTAATGAGTATGTTCTCTCTTAATGCTGGCGACAGTCAAAGCATGGGACGCAGGATATTCCGCAGACCATATCTGTTTATGCGACATCGGGCTAGACGTATGGAACACCGTATTGCAAGGGCTGTAAGTGCTGGCGGTATTTCTGGCGGTGTTGCTGGTGCGGTGGCTGGAAGTGCCGTTGCTGGCAAAAGAGCCGAAAGAAAAAATACGGCTTCTAAAGAAAATCGGGGTAATACCACTTCCAGCATGGGACAGCGTGCAGGCTCAAAGGTGGGTGCTGTCTTAGACACGAAAAATAAAGTGAAAGACAAGGCAAACGCTGTCAAAGAAAATATCAAGGATATGCCGACACAAACAGCTTATGCGGTATATTCTGCAAAGGAAAAGGCAAAGTCCAGCGTATCAGACTTCAAGCGTGGCATGGTGCAGGAACAGCAGTCCAGACAGACGGGACGTTTGGAAAAGCAGGAACAGCGTAAGAAAAATATTGCTGACAAGCGTATGGAGCTTCAAAAGGCACAAGAAGCAAGGCAGGCACAGCGAAAGGCTGACGGATCAGCGACAACGGGAGCTACCCGTCCCCATGAGAGACCAGCCACAGCTTCAACCATTCCAAAACCGAGTGCTGAAAAAATGCAGGAAGTCAAACGCCCTGCCACAGCGACCACTTCAAAAGCAAGTGAGCCAGTCAAGACAAATGTTATCAAAGAGCGTCCGCTATCTTCGGGTGCTTCTGATAGAAAAGCGACCCAGTCGGCACAGCCAGTACATAGGCAGAATGTAGAAAAAGTGGTATCGCAGGAAACACGCCAGAATGACACCAAAGACCGCAGAATAAAGGTTCAGCAGACGCAGAGCGTCCAGAAGAACCAGCAGACCACAGAGAAAAGCCGTAACCTTGTAACAAAGAAAGGACAGAAGAAAAAATGAAATTGAAACATATCGCTCTTATTGGAAGTCTGTTTCCTATTCTCTTTTCTCTGGTGCTTTTCTTTGGTGTCTTGATTAGTGCGGACAGCGACGACGAGAACAGCAACTTTTCTTCTAGCATTACGGGTATGAACCTATCCGCAGAAGTCTTAAAACATCAGCCTATGGTAGAAAAATACGCCAGAGAAAACGGTATCTCCGAGTATGTCAATGTGTTGCTGGCTATCATTCAAGTAGAAAGTGGCGGTACGGCAGAAGATGTTATGCAGAGTTCGGAAAGTCTTGGTTTACCGCCCAACTCTTTAGATACGGAAAGCTCAATCAAGCAGGGGTGTAAGTATTTTGCGTCCCTGCTTTCTTCCTGCAAAAATCAAGGTATGGACGACTTGAATGTAGCGATACAGTCCTATAACTATGGCGGTGGCTATGTGGGATATGTGGCAGGAAACGGAAAGAAACATACATACAATCTTGCAGAGAGCTTCGCCCGTGAGAAATCGGGTGGAAAGAAAGTAACTTACACCAACCCGATAGCCGTTGCGAAAAATGGTGGCTGGCGTTATCAGTATGGCAATCAATTTTATGTGGAATTAGTCAATCAGTATTTAACTGTTCCGCAGGTATCGGGAGAGCTGGCACAAAAGGTCATGAATGAAGCGTTGAAATATCAAGGCTGGAAGTATGTGTATGGCGGTAGCAATCCCAACACTTCCTTTGACTGTTCGGGACTTACGCAATGGTGCTATGGAAAAGCTGGTATCTCCTTACCGAGAACGGCACAAGCCCAGTATGACGCAACCCAACATCTGCCACTCTCGCAGGCAAAGGCTGGCGATTTGGTATTTTTCCATTCTACCTATAACGCTGGTACTTATGTAACGCACGTTGCAATTTATGTAGGGAATAACAAGATATATCATGCAGGCGACCCGATAGGATATGCAGACCTAAATAATAGTTACTGGCAACAGCACTTAATCGGTGCAGGACGAGTAAAACAATAGAAAGGACTTGAAAAATATGTTTAAGAAGAATAAGAAACAGACAGAAAATGTCAAAGAAAAAAAGGTGCGTACTGTCAAGGTAGGCACACATCAGAAAACCGTAATTGCGTTGTGGGTGGTGCTTATCGCAAGCGTGAGCTTCGGGGTGTATAAGAATTTTACGGCTATCGACCAGCACACGACCCATGAAAAAGAAATCATTGAACTTCGCTTGCAGGACACCAACGGGATAGAAAATTTCGTGAAGAACTTTGCGAAGTCCTATTACACATGGAATAACAGCAAAGAAGCGATTGAAGCAAGAACGCAGGCAATCAACGGTTATCTGACAAAGGAATTGCAGGACTTGAATGTGGATACCATTAGAACCGATATACCGACCAGTTCCACGGTTACAGATGTGATTGTGTGGAATATCGAACAGTCGGGAACGGACACTTTTTCTGTCACCTACGAAGTAGATCAGCAGATAAAAGAGGGAGAACAGACAACAGCAATTAAAGCAACCTATACCGTGAAAGTCCATGTGGACGCTGACGGGGATATGGTAATCGTTCAGAACCCTACCCTTGCACCAGCAATCGAAAAATCAGACTATGAGCCTAAAACACCAGAAGCAGACGCAAGCGTGGACGCTGATACCGTAAATGACGCTACCTCATTTTTGGAAACATTCTTTAAGCTCTACCCGACAGCCACAGAAAAAGAACTTGCTTACTATGTATCGGGAAATGTGCTTGAACCTATCGGCAGGGACTACTTTTATTCTGAATTGGTAAACCCTATCTTTACAAAGGACGGGGACAATGTAAAAGTCAAGGTTGCCGTGAAGTTCCTTGATAATCAGACAAAAGCGACGCAGGTATCGCAGTATGAACTTGTGCTACATAAGTATAATAACTGGAAGATTGTAGGATAAGCAAATATGGCGTGCATTTCTATAAGAGATTTGCACGCTACCCATGTTATAAGGAATTGACAATTCTTATTTTTCGCATTATACTATTTATGTAAATATGAAAAATATGATTCGTAAATAAATATGATAAGAAGGAGATAAATGATGAAAAAAGGACAACATATTTTTGGAACGGTAAAAGTTGGAGAACGGGGACAAATAGTTATCCCAAAAGAAGCCCGTGAAATTTTTGATATTAACGCTGGCGATACACTTTTAGTTCTTGGCGACGAAGAACAAGGAATAGCGATTGTCAAGGCAGATGTAATGAAAGAACTGGCAGTAAAAATTTTAAAAGGGCTTGGTAATTTGAGTGGTGGGTTTAATGATGAAAAATAGCATTTCTCTATTCTTGCCATTAGCCTTATTGCTGGATTTAACTATCCCTTTTTTCCTCGCTCCGTTTTATAAAGGTTATAGTCATTCTATGCAGGTAATGAGCGTGCTTGGAAATAACAAATCTCCACTACATTTTATATACAACTTATGGCTAGTTTTATGCGGTATCATTCTTTTAATGAGCGGTTTTAAGGTTTATGAAATTGTTTCGCAGAAATCAAAAAACATCGCTGTTATTTTGTTTATAGTCATATTGATATATGCGATAGGTGGCTGTATTCTCTCAGGGATTTTTTCGGTAGGAGAAACAAAATCTCTCAATACTATCCCTGAAAAAATACATGGTTACGGGGCGGTTCTTGGATTTATATGTTTAACTTTTGCTCCGCTTTTGATTAGCTTATATTGGTTTCGGATTGAGGAAATACCACTTGCACTATTTTCAATGATTTGTTTTCTTCTAGCATTTATCTTTTTTACGATTTTTGTGATGGCAGATAAACCAAACTACAAAGATACAATCATAGCTTTTGAGGGCTTATGGCAACGATTATCACTACTGTTTATGTA
>SKEV01000922.1_pt1 | contig 10136 bp, 6 predicted proteins | sample 4819531 | NCBI WGS metagenome assembly SKEV01 (sample SAMN11008800, study PRJNA524170) | human gut metagenome | biome: Human fecal sample; material: Feces; isolation source: fecal sample from pouch patient p9, p28 | host: Homo sapiens | place: Israel: Tel-Aviv | collected 2016-08-01 | reverse complement strand
ACCCGTCCCTGGGATGAGTGTTCGCAGACCACCGCCGGCGGCCGTGGGAAGTCCGATGCCGACGATTACCGTTACTTCCCGGATCCTGATCTGGTGATGCTGCACATCACCAAGGAGCACATCGAAGAGATGAAGGCCCAGATGCCGGAAATGCCGCGTGAGCGCCGCAACCGCCTGAAGGGCGAGTGGGGCTTCAACGATCTGGAGATGCGCGATGTGCTCAACGCCGACGCTCTGGATTTGCTTGAGGAAACCGTCAAGGCCGGTGCCACTGCAGCCGGTGCCAAGAAGTGGTGGCTGGGCGAGCTCTCCCGCGAAGCCAACAACAAGGGCGTGAGCCTTGAAGAGCTGCCGATCACCCCGGCCGACGTCGCCGAGGTCGAGAAGCTCATCGCCGACGGCAAGCTCAACGACAAGCTCGCCAAGCAGACCGTCGCAGGCGTGCTCGCCGGCGAAGGCACTCCGGACGAGGTCGTCAAGAAGCACGGCTTCCAGGTCGTTTCCGACGACGGCGCGCTCGAAAAGGCCGTCGACGAGGCACTCGCGGCCAACCCGGACATCGTCGAGAAGCTCAAGAGCGGCAACATGAAGCCGATGGGCGCGATTATCGGCGCTGTCATGCGCGCCACCCGCGGCCAGGCCGACGCGAAGGCCGTCACCAAGATCGTGATGAGCAAGATCAAGTAACGTTTACAACGATTACTCGCGATTGCTGAACCGCATGAAAACGCACGTTCCAAAAAAACTTGGAACGTGCGTTTTCTTATCTTTCCGAAAGAAAGGGAAGAACATAATCGCCAGTTGTTTTTTCTTACGATTACCGCCGTGTCTTTCAATACCAAGTTATGCTGATAGAGGAAGATGCACAACGATTGCCGCCGCGCCCATTCACAGCTGACGTACAGTCGGGTACAATACCCTCGGTATGGGTGCGGCGACGGTCGTGCCTGCAATGACGTAGGGGACAGGAAAAATGCCAGAGAATCTTGAGGCTGCAGCACAGGGGCAGTCGGACCAGCAGTCACGTGAGCTGCCGAAGCGTATCGTTGTGCCGCCTATCAAGGGCGAGATGGTGCATCTACGCCCGGCCGTGATCGAGGATCTCGACCGCATGGACGCCATCGAGGCGTATGTCGGCGCTTCCGGAATCACCGGTAAGGACCGGGTTGCCGAGCGTGGCGCGGTGCGTGCGTGGGTGCGTCGTTCCGTGGCATGGTCCCAAGGCGAGGCTCCGTTCGAATCCGGTGTGGGGGACCCGGAATCACGTCGCACGATCGCATGGTCCATCGTCACCGAAGCCGATCATGATGGCGATGGTAAGATTGACGCCGCGAATTCCGACAATGTGATTGGCATGATTTTCCTGATCGATATTGACGGTTGGGCCCGTTCCGCCCGCATTCAGGTGGTGCTTGGCAAGGATTATCGGGGCCGTGGCTATTCGCGAGACATCATGCCGCGCGTGATGACGTACGGTCTTGCGCCGGAGCCGGCAGGCCTTGGCATGCATCGCATTTGGGTCGCCGTGCCCGAACAGAACACGCGTTCCGTGTCCGTGTACCAGTCGTTGGGATTCGTGCCTTCCGGCCGCTCCCGCGACGCCCTGTGGAACGCCTCTCAGAACCGTTACCAGGATCTGATCGTTATGGATACGCTGGTTGACGAGTTTGATCCGATCCGCTCGCTTGACGCGTTCGGCATGCACGTGATCGAAGACAATCCGGGCGTCAAGGAGGCCTTGAGCGCACGCGAACATTCGATTGCCATTCGACTGAATGAGAAGGATGCCGCGAAACCTGATACGGAAGGTGTGGGTGCCGACGATGCTGCGGCGGTTGCGCAATCCGTGCAGGAAGTTCTTTCTGACGGTGCGGATGATGTGGCTGCGTCCCAGCGGAAGAACGTCGAAGGCGTGGATGCTGTGCGGCAAAGCGAGCGTGACGATCGTAAGTCCGTTAACGGTGATGCCGATGTCGAAAACAGCTGGCCGTATACGGCTGGCGAGCGCAAGACGTCGAAGGAAGCTTGGTGGCGTACGCTCGGTCGTGGTCGCAAGCGTGATGTGGAAGGTAAGTGATGAGCGCCGAGGATCTCGATAATTACGAAACCGACGCAGAACTGGCTTTGTATAAGGAATATCGCGACGTTATTAAATTATTTACTTACGTTGTTGAGACGGAACGTCGTTTTTATCTGGCAAATAAAGTCGATTTCAACGTACGTTCCGCCGGTCAGGACGTGTATTTCGACGTGCGTTTGACCGACGCGTGGGTGTGGGACGTCTATCGTTCCAGTCGTTTCGTCAAGAACGTGCGTATCGTCACTTTCAAGGACGTCAATGTCGAGGAAGTGCAAAAAACCGATATCGACATTCCTGATTCCATATAGCCGATATGGTCGAGTATCGCTTTGCTCGGCCTGATATTGCCTTGCTTGTTTTATACGGCTCGGCTTGGTATTGCCTGACTTGGCTTGATTTTGTAAGCATTCGCACAAGATGCGATGTTCGTTTCCCTACCCTCGGGTAGACTATCAGGGATTTTTGTTTTCATAAGGAGACCTCAAAGTGACGCAAAAGCAATCCGTGGTGATTATCGGCGGTGGCCCTGCGGGCCTGACCGCCGCTTGGGAGCTCGTCAAGGACGGTGGCTCTGAGAACTACGACGTGACCGTGTTGGAAGCGACCCGCGAATTCGGCGGCATCTCTCGCACTGTCAAGCATGATGGCAACCGTATGGATATTGGCGGCCATCGTTTCTTTTCGAAGGACGAACGCATCATGGATTGGTGGAAGGGAGTCCTTCCATTGCAGGGCGCGCCAAGCTATGATGACAAGAAGCTCGGTCGTGAGCATGATATGGAACCGGGCGGCCCGGATCCGGAAGTCGAAGACAAGGTGATGCTCAAGCGTCATCGCGTGTCTCGTATTTACTGGAACCGCCACTTCTTTGACTATCCGATTTCCCTGAGCGCCAACACGTTGAAGGCCATGGGGCCGAAGCTTACGTTGGTTGCCGGTTTCAGCTATCTGAAGTCCATGGTGCACAAGCTGCCGGAAGACAATCTGGAGAACTTCTACATCAATCGTTTCGGCCGCAAGCTGTATTCCATGTTCTTCGAGGGGTACACCGAGAAGCTGTGGGGGCGCCATCCGTCCCAGATTTCCGCCGATTGGGGTGCACAACGCGTCAAAGGCCTGAGCATTATGGGCGTGTTGAAGAACGCGTTCCAGAAGCTCCTGCCGAAGAAGCGCAGCAATGCTGAGGTCGAAACCTCGCTGATCGAGGAATTCTGGTATCCGAAGTATGGTCCGGGCCAGCTGTGGGAAACCGTTGAGGCCAACTGTGAGGCGGCTGGCGTGAAGGTCATTACCGACGCGAATGTGGTGGAGATTCGCCAGAACGACGGCAAGATCGCTTCCGTGGTGTACGAGGATTCTGAAGGCAACCGCATCGAAATGACGGCGGACGACTTCATTTCCTCCATGCCTGTCAAGGACCTCATCAACGCAGTGGACGCTTCCAGCAAGCCTGCGCCGAAGGACATGACCGAAATTGCCAATGGTCTGCCGTACCGCGATTTCGTGACCGTAGGCCTGCTCGTCAAGCACCTGCGTCTGTCAAACACCACTGACATTCCTACCCTCGGCAATCCGCCGATCGTGCCTGACTGCTGGATTTACGTGCAGGATCCGGGCTACAAGGTCGGCCGTCTGCAGATCTTCAACAACTGGAGCCCGTACCTGGTCAAGGACGTAGACAACACCGTGTGGATCGGCCTTGAATACTTCTGCGAAGAGGGCGATTCCTTCTGGAACATGTCTGACGAGGAGGCGAAGAAGTTCGCCATCCAGGAGCTCACCCGCATGCAGATTATCAACGGCCCGCAGGACGTGATCGATTCCCATCGTGAGCGTGTGAAGAAGGCATATCCGGCCTACTTCGACACGTACGACCGTATGTCTGAGCTCGTGGAATACCTCGATTCCTTCGGTAATCTGTACTGCGTCGGCCGTAACGGCCAGCACCGCTACAACAACATGGACCATTCCATGGCCACCGCCATCGAGGCCGTCGGCAATATCAAGAATGGCAAGACGTCCAAGAAGAACGTGTGGTCCGTCAATACCGACAAGAGCTACCACGAGGAAAAGTAAGCTTCGGTAAGTCCGACATACTGTTGTTGCAGGCAAAGACCCGTCGTGTGATCACACGACGGGTCTTTTGCATTGTGATTTGTGATTTGCGGTTGGCATGAATACGTTGGCGCACCTGCGTTGCGTTGGTCTGGATAACGTTGTATGGTTAGGAAAGTTCGAAAACCGTGATATTTCGCGGCGGACTTTCAGTGGCGGAACATTTCCGTATCTCTTTTTACAGCTGTCGCGGGCGTGTGCCTGCGGAAGCTAGGGGAAAGGCAAAAACCAGTGGCAACCAGCCCGAATCTTGAAGACATGAAACTGCCTGAGCTCAAGGAGCTCGCCAAGCAGATGGGCCTTCGTGGCATCTCCACCATGCGTAAGCCGGAACTTATAGCGACGCTTCAGGCCGCCCGTTCCGGTGGCGAGGCGCCGGCCGGCGTGACCGTGCGCGCTCCGAAGTCCGCAGCGTTCGCCGCTGCGGCAGCACCGGCAGCTCAGGCCGAGGAGGTCGGCAAGCCTGTTGAGGTTGCCGAAGTCAAGGCCGATGATGCTGAGAATTCTGAAAAGCCGGCTTCCAAAACCTCTGGAAGGGCCCGCGTCGAGCACACTGAGCGTTCCAACCGCCGCAAGCAGGCCGAAGCGCCGGCAGGCGAGGATGCCGCGGACGTTATGGCCGCTGTGAACGCTTTGGATAGCCTTGACGAGGCTCCGAAGCGCCGTCGTCGCCGTGACACGGAAGCGGCCACCGATCTGCTCGCCGAATTGGGACTGGATGATGCTTCGCCGAAGCAGGACGACCGTCGTCGCCATCGCAAGGACGATGAGGTCGATGCCGAGCCGCGCCGTCGTCGCCGTGCGGTGGAGGAGCCGAAGGATGAGGATGTCGTGCGCGATCTCGACGACATTCTCGCCACGTTGCCTTCGCAGGGCAACGAGGACGACGAGCGCCATGGCGAAACCGAGGATGGCAATTTTGCACGTCGTGTTCGTGGTCGTGCCAGCGACAGGGACGATCGTGCGGATCGTCGCGGACGCCGTCTGCGTGGACGTGACCGCGATTATGACGAGCGTGACGATCGTCGTGGCCGTAACAGCGATCGTAATGATCGCAATGATCGCAATGATCGCAATAATCGTGCCGACCGTAACGATCGCACGGATCGCAATGTCGAACATGAACAGCGCCACGAGGAGCCGAAAGAGGATCTCGTGCCAGTCGCAGGCATCGTCGACGTGCTCGATTCTTACGCTTTCGTGCGTACGTCCGGCTATCTGCCGGGGCCGAACGACGTGTACGTCTCCATGGGCCAGGTCAAGAAGTACGGCCTGCGTAAAGGCGACGCGGTGCACGGTTCCATCCGCACCCCGCGTGAGGGCGACCGTCGTAACCAGCGTCAGAAGTTCGTACCGCTGCAGTCCATCGACTCCATCAACGGTATGACCGTCGAGGCCGCGCAGAACCGTCCGCAGTTCAACAAACTCACCCCGCTGTACCCACAGGAGCGTCTGAAGCAGGAGACCGCGCCGAGCAAGCTCACCGGCCGTCTCATCGATATTGTGGCGCCGATCGGCAAGGGTCAGCGTGGTCTGATCGTGTCTCCACCGAAGGCCGGCAAGACTATCACCTTGCAGAACATCGCCAACGCGATCGCCACCAACAATCCTGAAGTCCACCTGATGGTCGTGCTCGTGGACGAACGTCCGGAAGAAGTCACTGATATGGAACGTACGGTGCAGGGCGAGGTCATCTCCTCCACCTTCGACCGTCCGGCATCCGATCACACCACGGTCGCCGAACTCGCCATCGAGCGTGCGAAGCGCCTCGTGGAGCTCGGCCAGGACGTGGTGGTGCTGCTCGACTCCATGACCCGTCTGGCCCGCGCCTACAACATCGCGGCCCCGGCTTCCGGCCGTATCCTTTCCGGCGGTGTTGACGCCCAAGCGCTGTACCCGCCGAAGAAGTTCTTCGGTGCCGCCCGCAACATCGAAAACGGCGGTTCTCTGACCATCATCTCCTCTGCTCTGGTGGAAACCGGTTCCAAGATGGATGAGGTGATTTTCGAGGAGTTCAAGGGCACCGGCAACATGGAACTGCGCCTGAGCCGCGAACTGGCGGACAAGCGCCTATTCCCGGCCATTGACGTGAACGCTTCCGGCACCCGCCGCGAGGAGCTTATCACCGATCCGCAGGAACTGCCGATTATCTACCGTCTGCGCCGACTGCTTGGCGGTCTCGAACCTGAGCAGGCCTACCAGACGCTCGTGCCACGTCTGAAGAAGACCGCGACCAACCGTGACTTCATGGCGTCGCTGATTCAGCAAAGCAGCAATAACGCGAATAACGGCAGCAATTGATCGCAATTAGTCGCGAGTGATCGCAATTTGCGGTAAGCAAGCCAAGGGTCGTATGGCAATCGTCATACGACCCTTTCGCATATCCTCAGGGCATTGCAGATGCATGGGTGATCACGTTGTGGACATGCGATACATAAATTCCGACATGCTAAAAAATACGAAAGCAAAAGTTGAAAGACGAAAATCATATTGCCTTACAAGGGGAGATATGTAAAAAATAAAAGACAAGTGATTGAAAATCGAAATTCGTAGGAAATGTTACGAAAATGCGGTTGGCGGATTGTGTGTTGGGGTGGGTATGGTAATGGACGAACTGTGAGCTGCATAGGGGAGTCGGTCCCGCCGGGCCGATGCAGAATGCTTGTTGGAAAGGGGTATGTATGACAGGCAACGGCAACGAACCCGACACCACGCACGCGAACGTGGCCCAATTCGACGATATCGACGAGACCATTCTCCGCATGTTGGAGGAGGATGGCCGCGCCACGCTGTCCCAGCTTTCGGACGCTACGGGACTGTCGATTTCCGCGGTGCAGTCGCGCGTACAGAAGTTGGAACGTCGCGATGTGATTCTCGGCTACAAGGCCGTCATCGACGATGAGAGGCGCGGGCTTGCCGTGCGCGCCTATATTGCGGTGACGCCGATCGACTATTCCAAGGAATCCGAGATTCCCGACAAGTTGCAGGATATCGACGGCATTATGTCGTGCGATTCCGTTGCCGGTTCTCCCAGCTACATGCTGACGGTGCGCACGGCCTCGCCAGGCAAGCTTGAGGATCTGCTGAATGTCATTCATCAGACGGTGCCGGTGAGCACTGAAACCACGATTGTGCTGCAACGGTACTTCTCCAAGTGACATTCGCGCGGTAGTCTTGTATGCATGAGCGATAGCGAACACGACTGGCTTCGGCCAGAAGAAGAACACGAAACCGAAACCGTCATCGATGCGAGTACCGCGCAAAGCAATCCTGAGGTCGCCGACGCCGTGGCGAAAATCGCCGCGTTGCGCCAGTCAATCGACAATGTCGATACGGCCATCGTCTCCCTGCTGGCGGAACGCTTCAAATACACGTCCCAAGTGGGCGTGCTGAAGGCGCGTGCAGGCTTTGCGCCGGCCGATCACAAGCGTGAGAACTACCAGATTGAACGTCTGCATCGCATTGCCGTCGACGCGGGTCTTGACCTTGATATCGCCGAAATGTATCGCGAATTCGTGGTGACCGAAGCCAAGCGTAGGCATAAGCGCATTGCCGAAAACGGTGGAGATCCAGGCGTGCTCGACGTATTTGCCTGACCTGTCTGTTTTCGGCGGAAAACAAGTATTTCGGGGCATGCCGGGCATTACATTGAATGCTTTGGAATGGAATTACGATTGCGATTGCGAGGTCCGGCATGCGTCACTCACTTATGATTCATCCACGGGACGTCCGTCGCCATCTTTCCGCAGCTACTGCTGTGGCGCTTGTCGCCGCGATTCCGGTCGTGGCCGTCGATGCGGCCAATGTGGCGACGTTCGTGCGGCAGAACAGGCAATATGCGGTCGAGACGACGCAAAGTGACGTGATGAGCGCATATGAATCCATCGACAAGCCTGGCCGTCTTTTCCTGACCCAAAGCGGAACTTCTACATCGCACGCATCACAGCGCGTTCCCAAAGGCACTGTGTCAATGCCGTGGAAAGTGTCCGCCACATTCACTCTTGACGGTCCCAATGTGAGCGCTTCCGAAATTTCCGGCGCTTCCGGAATGGTTGGCGTGCGCATCTCCCTGCATGCCGTTGATGCCGACAAAACGGCCGATTTGACGCCGATCGTCGCTTTCACCATCCCCAGCCGCGTCGGCAATGACGTGACCGCTGATGACGGTGTGGCCGTTTCGTCAGGCAACACTTCGACACTGGTGGCCGCAGTCGGCAAACCCGGTGAGGATCTGACATTTAACACGTATGTGACGGCGAATCGCTTCTCCATGAGCTCGCTGGCCGTCGCCGCGGTGGATGGCGATGCCGGCCAATCGCTGCCTGATCTCACCAAGCGTGCGGCGACGCTGGTGGACGGGTTGACCAACGTTGGTTCGCAGCGCAATCGTAAGCTCATTTCTCAACTGAAAAAGCTTCGGGACAACGAAAAAGCGATCGCCAAACAGACCATCTCAACGCGTTCCAAAGCGCATGAGCAGGCGTTCGACACCTATGTTGAGGCGTATGTCGGCTCGTATACCACGCATCTGTCCGGCTCGCTCGGCAATTCCACGCAGCTGCCTGCCATTCTCGGCACCGCATCCGAGTTGAACGGCGACACCCCTGTAGCAAAGTCCGTGGCGGATCTTGCCAACGTCGTCAACGACGTGAGCGCCGCCTACCGACATATTGGTGCCGCTGATGCGGTCGACGAGGTGATCCGCACCATCGAACAGCGCGGCACATCCGGGCTGGTGAGAGAGCTCGACAAACGCGCGGGTGAGGAGCAGCAGCGCGGCTCCAAGGATTACAGCGTCGGCCAGTCACAGCTGTCCTCTGCGATGATTCCGTATTCGATGGACTTCACCGACGCATACACGGCTCGACTCAAGGAACTGGGCGCCACCACCAGCACCGCGTCCGAATACGAAAACCAGGCGATTGCCGACGTGCGTGCCGGCATCAAGGGCAATGAGAAGCTCAAAACCGCATCCGACAAGGTCTCCGCCGCGATGACCGCGTTGGCGGATGCTAGCGAGCATATCGGGCAGGCCGGCGCGTTCCATCAGATTATCGTGCGGTTTGCTGACCAGCTGGATTCGGATGACGAGACATCGGATTCCAACGCTGCTGACGGCTCTTCGGTGCTTGATTCAATGCGCGCCGTTTCGGCTGGGCGTGCGTTGTGCGCGAAGGCCGAGAAGTCGCGCGCCAGGGCTCAGCGCAAGGCGGAACGGGTGCAGGCCAAGGGCGATGCCGCCGATTCCTCCAGCTTGGTTGACGACAAGAATGCCATCAGCATGGACGATGTGATGAGCTATGCGGGTGGATTGCGTCCGTCATTCGGTGCGGCCGCGGACGCCACGTCGAAGAACGTGGCGAAGGTTGGAGGAGTGGATGGCTCCACGAAGAAGGGCGATTCCGCCGCTTCGGATGGCGGTTCCCAATCCGCCGGCTCGATGCCGATTTCGGGCTACGGTTTGTCGAAAGGCGAGTTTGCGCCGAATAATGGCGATTTGATCGACGAGACGGTTGAGTTGGCTGCCGCGGCCGAGATTTTGGACGGTGCGATGCAGTCTGGACTGTCTGCTGGCTCCGCAAAGGCGACTGGCGTCGCGCAGTATTTGCTGGCTGTCCCGATACTGTAGATTGGCTGTTTCCGCTGGCGGGTGCGATTTGTGGTTGTTTTGGCGCGGCCCCCGTTCATGAATAAGAGCGATTTGGATTGGTTTTCCCGGTTTTTTCGGATACGGGGGTACGTATTTCGGCTTGGAACACCGCTTTGATGCCCTCTTTCGTGCGTTGACTACGATTGCGCATCGGGAATGCGGCTTTTTCGAGTACGGGGGTACATACTCTGGCAGGGAATGTGATTTTCCGGTTTTTCGAATACGGGGTTCATATGCCCGTCATATCTCGCCAAAAGCATAAGAATACGATAAAACCTCCTTTTGCGATAC
>SKEV01000918.1_pt1 | contig 10148 bp, 5 predicted proteins | sample 4819531 | NCBI WGS metagenome assembly SKEV01 (sample SAMN11008800, study PRJNA524170) | human gut metagenome | biome: Human fecal sample; material: Feces; isolation source: fecal sample from pouch patient p9, p28 | host: Homo sapiens | place: Israel: Tel-Aviv | collected 2016-08-01 | reverse complement strand
AATGTAACGATTAACTGTATAGATGGAAATCGGGATGAGGGGAGTTCCTCTTAGATGTCCTTACCATTTATACCAAAAAAGAATAAGTCTGTAAGCTGTTTTTCTTGCTTACAAACTTATTATACGAGGAGGAATCGCTATGTTCAAATTGTTCCCGAGAAATCATAAACTTCTCACCCTTGATGACTGTACCTACATTAAGCAGGCCCTGAATGAAGGCAATTCCTTCCAGGAGATTTCCAGATATCTCTGACAAGACTCTTCCACCATTTCTGACGAAATGTTTAAAAACAGGGGCGCCAATGCCAGGAATCACAGCAACTTTTGTGTCTACCTTTTCCACTGCGGAAAAAACCCATGCCTACCACAAGCTGTTCTTCTGCAATACCTCATGCCACTCCTTCAGCATCTGCAACCGGGCCTGTAACGGCTTTTAGTTAGAACAGTGCAGACGAATCCAGAAAGTTCCTTTCTCTGCAGTGGATGCAGGCAGTAAAGAAACAGGTACCCTTTTCCACCAAATACGATTACAAAGCCATTGCTGCCCACAGAATGTATTCCGAGCGGCTTTCCATTTCCAAGCCGAAGTTTTTCCTCTCAAGCTCAAAACTTCATGCAATTGATTTCATAGTAAAGTCATTGGTCATGCAGTGCCAGCCCCTACATGATTGTATCCAGCCATCCTGAATTGGATATCTCGAACAGGACTCTCTTCAATAACATCAATCAAAGAGTCCTATTCACCTGGAATATCGACCTGAAACGCAAGGTAAAATTCAAGCCAAGGAAGATTCACCACACGCAGATTAGAAACCGCGAGGTCTTTGTCTGAAAGACCTACCACGCTTTTTAAGCAGCCCCATACGGATGAGCTGGACTTTGCGGAAATAGATACGGTCAAATCAGCCAAAGACTCCTACAAATGTATCCTGACGTTCTACTTCCCCGAAACAGAACTATACGATGACCATCTGCTTTGCCACTACACTCCCGAAGCCGTAAGCGCTGTATCTGACAAACTATCGGGAGCTTGGGTGGTGCATATGAATTTTCCTTTCTATTTTCGGTCATACTGAGCGACTGAGGCATGGAGTTTGGAGATCCAGATAGTTTAGAAACATCGCCGGATGGAATCCGCAGAACCAGTATTTATTACTGTGATCTCATGCGCAGTAACCACCACCCCCATATACAGAATCCCACAAATGGTATGATGAAGAAGCTTTGAAAGCGCTGCAGCTCCGGTGTGTCGCCCCCGACCAGGTAATGTTGACGCCCAAGCTGCAGAAACACTAAATACATAAATGTACGAACCATCACAGACCGGGCAACTTTCACAAGAACCGTGGCGGCCCGTAGGAGTTAGTCTTAAAACGGCCAATCCCCAGGGGACATTTTAGTACTCCGGGATTTTGAGGTTATTCATAAATTCGAACTCATTGTACCACATATTTAAGCCCAGAAGATAAAAAACGTTTAAAATCATCACGTTTTTTAATAGTGTGTAGGATTTACCTGTTCATACCGTGGTTGACTTTGGAATTGCACCGGTTAGAAACGAGAGCCGCCAATCACCCCCAAATAATCAAGTCGGAATTTCAACAAATCCCACCCAGCTATTGACAAAGAGCCTGATAGCAAAAGTACCCTAACAGTAAAATACAGCTCCTTTCTCTGTATTTTACTGTTAGGGGTACAATCTACTTATCTAAATCATTTTGACATACCAATAACAACTTCCATATTTATTCATTCACGGCCCATGCGCCATCTGCACCTACATAATATCCGTCTGGCGTAGTCTGGCTGGTAACCATAAGAGAATCTTCGCCAAAATAATACCATTTCCCGTCAGCATTCTGTTTCCAGGCATTTGTAACATAGTTTCCATCTGACAACTTATATTTCCAAGTATCTCCCGATTGCTCCCATCCTTCCTGCACGGTATTGGACGTGTTATACTCACCAGGCCCACCGCTCTTTTGATTAACAATAGTGGAAGCATTTCCATCCCACACACCGTCAGCATTTACATAATAACCATCAGGGGTTTCCTTGTCGGTTACCATATATCCCCCTATATTGAAATAATACCACTTTCCGTCAGTATTCTGAAACCAGGTATTCGCAGCATAATTACCCGTTCCAGTAAGATAGCGCCAGCCTTTTTCGTCCTGTTCCCACCCAGGCATATAATTAGTCTTTTCGCCCTTCGCATTAACATAAATCCCATCAGGGGTGACCGTATCCACCAACATGAAACCTTCATCATTCATATAATAGGATTCACCGTCTACCCTGAGCCATCCACCTGTTACAAAATTCCCGTCCGGCTTTCTATATTTCTTTTGATTACCCTCGATTACCCATCCGGCAGTAATTGTACCATCATATGCTCCTGCATCTGAACCATCTACATTTATAAGGTATTTTCTAACTTCCGGAGGAAGCTCGGAAGTCGATACTCCGTTTGGCAAATGCACAACATCAACAAAACGTTCATTACTTGTGTAATTTTTATTGTTCGTAAGCAATACAATACGAGTTGTTGGCTGTACCCCTTCGGGCAAGGATGACCAGTTATCCGGTATTGCCCAGACTCCGTCTACATTAACCAAATCCGGCACTTCTCCCCATGGACGGGAATACTTAGTTGGCTGAAATGTGTAGCCATAATCATAGCCACGGTTCAAAATGACATCACTCTCATTAATAGTGTTCCCACCTACGAGGATTGCAAATGACTGACCATTTCCATAATCTACCGGACGCCATGTAAAGAGGTAAGCACCACTGTTTTCCATTGTTATGGACGGGGCTGTCTCTGCTAAGGTGGGAATTGCACTTGACAATCCCATTAGTACTGCAGTCCCTAATACAAGAATTTTTTTTCTAATCATAAATACCTCCAGAAACATCATTCCCTATATTTTATTTTTATACAACTTGTCCTTCATATCAAAAAAGAGAAAGCGTTATGACTAATACTATATATCAGTCACAACGCCTTCCCCCCTAAAGTCAGACTACACTGACTTATTTATTAAAATTAATCCTCTACATAGATGCCAAGAATCTTACCGCCCTTAGCTACTACATACTGGAAGTCATTGCCGTCTTTGTTCTTAGACTTACTGTCAATCACTTTACCAGATGTATTCACCAGGAAGTAGTTATCAGTACTCATACCCTTGCCATCGTTGATAATATATAATTCCTTAATATCATCAACCTTCTTGTTAAGGCCAAGTTTAGCAATATTATCTTTATTAACAACTGAAGAGGTTACATTAGCTCCAAGATCAGCAACAAAGTCATCTGCATCATCCAGCTTTACGTAACCCAGAGAAGTACCATCGTTAATAGCCTTAACTACCTGATATTTCTCATCGGAACCAGCTCTTAACAGCTTACCAGACTGATAATACTTATCATCCTTCTCACCTGTACGACCAGCTCCCTTGCTTCCGCCAGACTTCTCGAAGTAGAAGCTAAAGTTATCGCCATCAATAGCAACAGTGGTCTTGTTGGTTCTCATAGCACCATCATTTCCATCACCGAAGTAGTAGCACTTGTAACCAAGCTTATTAAGCTTAGGTGCATTCTCATCAAATCTGTCTTCATCATCAAATGGATAGGTATCATCATCATCAGCAATTACACTTAAGCCACTGCCAGTGTCATTGATAAACTTAAGTCCATCAACCATACGTCCATCATCACGGAATGCATATTTCTTGCCTTTAATGGTCTTGAACTCGCCTGAATACAGGTTGCCGCTTCCATCTGCATAGTACCATGCATCTTCATCGTCATTATACTTATCATAGTTCAGATACTCAGCTGCTACTACCTTGAACCAGCCCTTGCTTACACGTGAACCGTCCTCAACGCTATTGAAGTATCTCCACTGCTCAGCATACTTAGCAGGTACACTATTTGTTGCTGATGTACTGTAGCTATCTTTTACGCTATTGCTAGAAGCTGCCTCAACATCCAGAGACCACTCTGCTGTCATAGCGCCGTACTGATCAAACTCATATTTCTTGCCATTAATAGTCTTGCTCTTCTGAACATCGCCATCCTTAGCCTGTACTTTCTTACCATTAGACTGGAAGTAGAACCAACGGCTCTGATCCTCATCATCATTAAATACAGGAGCAATCTCATAATCATTGGTTGCTTCATCATATGTGATGTCCATCTGCAGCCAGCCAACAGTCATTGCACCATCATCTTCGCCGCCGAAGTAGTAGGTACCTTCCTTAAAGCCGTCGCCGTCTGTATCATCTACGCGCTCTGCATTATCCTCAGAAACCCAGCCATACAGCATCTTGCCTTCATCATCAAAAGCATACTTCTTGCCATTAACAGTCTTCAGTGCAACCTTAGCATTGTCGCCATTCTTTAAAGCTTTACCATTTGCCTGGAAATAGTACCAGTAATGATCCGGCTCATTGTCCTGTCCAGCATCCTCGTTGTCGATAGCTACCCACTGGTTAGCTGCCATAACACCGTTAATGTCCACATAATAATAGTTGTCGCCGTCCTCAATCAGCTGGTCGATGGCCATTTCACCATCGCTGTTTAACCAATACCAGTTATTGCCGGATTTCTTCCACTGATCAGTTGCCCTCTCGCCGTCTCTGTTGTAATATACCCAAGTACCGTCTTCCTCAGCCCATCCTGTAGCTGCGAAAGAAGTCATGGATGCACCAATAGCGAGCAGTGCTGCTGTTGATAATACAGCAACTAACTTTGTCTGCTTTCTCATAATTAATGCACTCTCCTTTTTCTTTTTGAAATACTTTTTGAAATTCCTTTTTTGCATTACGAGTTGATTATACTTCGGATAAGGAAAAGTATAGACGGTCTTTGGCCATGGACCCATACGGCAAAAAAGGGGCTGTCCTGAAAACGTAAATCAGAGATAACCTATAAACAAACATTCTAAATAAGCTCGCCTTTTGGCGGGCTTATTCCTTTACCCGTGATAAAATTTGAGAGAATTTATTTCGGCTGAATGATTACATCTACCCCTAACTTTTCTAATGAACGTAGATTCCTTTTTATTAACTTATCATGTTGAATATTCGTATAGTAATCTGCCCCTAAATCGCAATAAGGAACTTTTTCTTTTAGCATATGATAAATGGCTGTTAACATTGTATGGGCGATCGCTATTAACGCTCGCTTCCCTCCTCTTCTTGCTGCTATTCGTTGGTATCGCGAATATAAGTAGCTCTGTTTATTTCGTATGGCTGCACGGGCACATTCCACTAAAGTTGCTTTCAAATATTTATTCCCTTTTCGGATTCGGCTGCTCATTTTTTTGCCGGCACTTTCTTTGCATTCCGGTACAAGACCTGCCCATGAACTAAAACGGGATTCATTTTGAAAATGTTCCATTTCTACTCCTGTCTCTGCAAGAATTCGTTCTGCACTTTGTCTCCCAATTCCCGGAATTGCATCCAAATCCTCAATCGCCCAATTTATGGAATCTGTTTTTTTTAATATCTTCATCTAAATCCATGATTAAAGAGGTAAGACTTTCTATATGCAAAAGTTGATGTTTTAACATTAGTTGTTGATGTTCTAAAACCCGGCCATGCAGAGCCCTGCGTATTTCTTCAAGCTTATCTCTGGCCCGCCCTTTTGCCAAATCACTTAAAACAACGGGATCTGTTTCTCCAGATATAATTGCCTTTAAAATGGCCATCCCGCTTTTTCCGCTAATATCAGTAATAACACTGCCTAATTTAATGTTGCAGCCTTCCAGCACAGCTTGGATTCGGTTTAATTCACGGGCACGTTCTTCTATCATTTCCTGACGGTAACGGGTTATTTCCCGCAATTCTCTCTGTTCCCGATTTGGTATATAACTTGCTTTTACTAATCCATGACGTACCAAATCAGCAATCCATTCTGCATCCTTCACATCTGTCTTGCGTCCAGGAACACCTTTGATATGCTGTGCATTAACAACCATAATCGGGATATGCTCCTCTTCAAATATGTTATAAAGTGGTTTCCAGTAGGAACCCGTACTTTCCATGGCAGCCATTTCACAACCGGTTTCTTTCAGCCATGAAACCAGTTGAAGGATATCTTCCGTCATCGTTGAAAACTGACGGATTTCTTTTTTTCTGACACTCGTAAAAACACAGGCCACCATCATGTTTTTGTGAATGTCAATCCCACAACACCGCTTATACAAAACTTCCATAAAACAAACCTCCTTCGCATAAGCCGATGCAGCTCCTTGCTAAACTGTTGGCTGTCCTGCGTCCTCATCAAACTACGATGGAAACAAAAAGTGGTACACCTAAGGAGCTGAAAATCAGTCTGTCGCACGGGCTTGAAAACACCAATCCCCTTCCGACTTTATTCGGCACCTTAAGTATACCACGACATAGCGTATAGCCAGTATCCAGTTTTCATTGATTGTGGTGAGATTCTCTCATGATTGTCTGTCGGTTAATACCGATTTTTAACCTCTGACAGCCAGTGAGGAGACAATCCCATAGAATCCAGGCTTTTTAAGCCGGATTTCTCTCTGGGATTGTCTCCTCCTTTTTGCAGCTTCTATTTTAGGGCGCAAAACCCCCTTGTCTGGATTTTTTGAAGCACATCTTCTGCTAAGCTGCTTTCTGCTCCTTTTTCCCTTCATACGTTTCGATTTCATGATGTAAGAAACGATGGTATTTCATGATGTTCCGTCCTATCGCATACAGCATGAACTCTTTATAAACTTTCTCCCCTGACCGGTAGTTGAACCGCCGGAAACTTTCGTTTTCCTTGATATCTCCAAAGTGACCTTCTGTCTGGATGGAACGTATCTGCCGTTTCAAAATCCCTTCCTCACTCTCGATATTTGCGTTGGATTCTTCCCGCAGTTCTTCCCAACGTTCGTTGATCTTCATCACTTTATTCCGGTCTGGGTTCTTTTGGGCATTGTACTTATAAAGACATTTGGATTTATGCCCACACCCGCCGCAGTCCGCACAGCCATATACTTCTACCGTCTGAGTATAACCGTCCTGCTCTTTGCTTTCCGTCCGGATATGGCGCAGTTCCCTTCCGTCATGACAGATGTAATAGTGCTCATCCTCAAAGACGGCGTATGTCATGTTGTAATACTTCCCGATATCTTCTTTATAAGCCCGGGTTTTCCGCTTCTCATGATCCTGAAGCTTGATATAGCTTCGGATCCTGTTCTCTTTGAGATACAGCAGGTTCTTCTCACTGCAGTAGCCGCTGTCAGCAGTTACCGCCTCCAGAGCATCTCCAAACGCATTCTGATGCTTTTTCAAAACGGGAATCAGCGTATGGTAGTCTGTCCGGTCATTACTTACATATCCGTGGACTATAAAGTAATTCTCTACCGCGATCTGGACATTGTATGCCGGCTTTAGCTGCCCGTTCAGCATATGATCCTCTTTCATCCGCATGAATGTTGCTTCCAGATCCGTCTTGGAATAGCTGTTCCGGTCCTTACCCATGATCTCAAAGCATTCCTTATACCCCATCAGGCGGTTTCCGCATTCTTCCAGTTCCTCATAGAGTTTCTGGATCTCCGGCTTATGTTTCCCTTTTCCGAAAACGAATTCGATCCCTTCCCCTTGCGCAATCCACATCAGGTTTTTTTGCAGTTTCAGGATCTCAAGGGGCGAACAGTGATCGATCTCAATAATGGTGTTATTGGAGATTTTTTTATGCTTTGTCAGCTTCCGCTTCCTGTTTTCTTCGATGACCTTCCTGACTTTGTCCATTCCTTCGATTACGAACATATGGGCATCCCCGAGATCGTATTTCGTCCCGTATCCATTCTCCAACAGGAATGCGTTGTACTTTGCATAGAGGGAATCAATGGCATCCAGCAGGCCGGCAAGGTGATAGTTGAGACTGCCCCGCCAGACGAACGTGTATCTGTTTGCGTTTGCTTCAAGCTTTGTCCCGTCAATGTAAAGCTCTTTCAGCGTGATAAGGCCTTCCTTCTCCAGGCGGCGCATGAACTGGTAATTCAGTTCATCCAGGACTTCTCCCGTCAGCTTTTTTCCTTTAAAATCGTAAAAAACATCCCGCTGAGGCTTCTGCCCTTTGGTCAGCCAGATAAAAGCAAGATCTCTCTGGCATAAGTCTACAATACGGTCAACAGCTCTTACCCCGCGCATGTTTGCATAGGTAACAACAGAATACAGCATGATTGGGTTAAACCCGGTTCTTCCCTTATCTGAATAACAGGCCAGCAGGCCTGAAAAATCTAATTCCTCCATCACTTTTTTCAGGGTATAGACTGGATCGTCATCGGGTAGACTCAATTCGAAGAAACTGAAATTAATTTTCTGTTGCCCAATTTCAAAAAAGTCGTTATAATAATCTTGTTTTTGCATAGTTCCATTATAACATGGAACGGAGAGAAAGATGGTTGTCGTTAGCCATCTTTTTTTCTTTTTGAGAAAATATTTCAGGGGCCGGTGTGACTCGGGCGAGTCACACCGGCCCCTCTCTGGGACTATCTATTTCCCGACAGCCCCATTTCCAATACCGAAGCCATGTATTGATTATGGATTACTTTTCGTCTATACTAAAAATAGATACAATGTGATGTCTGCCGGACCCACGGCAGGTCATGAATCAAACCAGGTCAGGGGGTACCGTCATGAGGGATAAAATGAAATCTGTTTTCAATTCTGAGAAAGCAATGGCTGTTGTAAACCTGCTTTTCCTCTTATCTTTGCTGATTCCCAACAGATGGATCATTTTCATTGCCCTGGCTATTTTTATGATTGCAGTTAATCTGTACTTTCTGTTGGGATATTATGCTGCGGGCTGAACTATCATGGGCGGGATTCACATGAATCGGTTCTTTGGCATAGTATCTGTTTCCATACAGATAGATAGTTATTCCGCCAGCACATAGGTAAAGTACTGGTCCCTGATCCGTTTCCGGTCCCGTACCTTAATGGGAATCCTGTCGCCGTTATCCATTGTAAAATCCTTATCCGCCCGGATAATATAATCCATATTGACAATGTAACTCTGATTACACCTCAGGAATCTTGGCTGGGTCAATTCTGTCTGTACTTCATCCAGCTTTTTGCGTATGGTATGTTCCACACCATTGTTACAGACAATCCTCAGATTCATCCTTTGGCTCTCAATGTACAGGATATCATCATAGGCAATCCGCCCGCTGGAACTCCCATTCACCATCAGCAGGCTCTTTTTTATTTTTGGGTACCGGCTTTCCATAAAGCGGTTCAGGACAATATCAACTTTATCTCCTGCAATCGGTTTCAGCAGGTATCCGCCAGCCGCTGACTCAATATACATATCATGATAAGAGCCACTGGCAATTGTAAGGTATGACTGGTTTTCCGCTATAACGCCTCCTGTCATGCCCCTGGAATTTCCCAATGAAAGACTGGCAGACGAATGGTTATTCAGATTAATGTTTCCAATGATATCCGAGTCCTTGATAGACAGGGACGCCCCGTCAGCATATACAGATCCGTCAAGCTTACACCCGTCAGCTGTCAGGGATGCTTTATTGCCTGCTGTAAGTGTTCCTTTAAACCCGCCGTCTCCCTTAATGCTAATATCGGAATCTGCCAGAGTCAGCCCTGAAGCTGCTTCCAGGTCATATCCGTTTAAATCCAATACTAAATCCAGATTGGGGCAACCCCATTCAATTGCCTCGCCGTAAGTTACGTCATCTGTTAATTTTATGGATGCCGTGCCTGAAAGACCGGACTCCAGCTTCTCCAAAATATATAGCGCTCCCTCGAAGCTGGTGGGCTGGCTTTGAAAACCCGGGATGGACAATTCCACATTATCCGTACTCAGGTCATAGGCGCTGATACTGTTAAGCATCAGGGAATCTGACATGAAAAAGCTCATTTCCATGGCATCCTTTAATTCCTGGTATCCTGTATCAAATGCTTCCTTTTCAACATCTGACAGAGCCTCATACTCATCAAATATTTCATTGTACAGCTGTCCCAGGAACCCGCAGACCACTTCATCATCCCCCGCAATGTCATACAGGGAATACAGCTTGTCAATCTGCTTATATATGGCTGTCATCCCGTCAGTGGTCTTAAAATCTTCTGGTATTGCCGGTTTCTTTATTTCACTATCTATCT
>SKEV01000916.1_pt1 | contig 10173 bp, 7 predicted proteins | sample 4819531 | NCBI WGS metagenome assembly SKEV01 (sample SAMN11008800, study PRJNA524170) | human gut metagenome | biome: Human fecal sample; material: Feces; isolation source: fecal sample from pouch patient p9, p28 | host: Homo sapiens | place: Israel: Tel-Aviv | collected 2016-08-01 | reverse complement strand
CCTCACGCCCCAGCGGCGACTGCGCCGTTTCCGCGCTTGCCACAGCGCGCAGCGCCGGCGCCGGCGGTACGCTGAGCGGCGGCTCTTCCCCTTTGCCGACCCAGGCCGTTTCGCTACCTACCCGCTTTTGCCGATCGTCGATAAAAAACAGAGCCGCTTTCAACCCCTGCAGGGAGATGGTCTGCAGGCCATTGGCCAGCGAGAGCGCTTTACCCTCCTGAACCTGCTGGAGAAACGCATCGATCGTCACGCTGTCGGCGGTTTTAATGAGCTTATCTTCAATGTGCCAGCGCTTGTCGGTCAGGGACAGCGGTTTACCATCCAGCAGCAGGCGCGGCGCTATCGGCGCGAGCGTCGCCACTGGATTGCCGGTGCCGCCCAGCTCGATACGCAGACTGGCGTCAGTGACTGCCCCAGCGCTGCGGCTGAGGGTCATCACCAGGCCATGATGCAGCCCCACGTTACGGGTGACGCAGAAATTTTGGTTGTTACAGGTGACCAGCCAGTCGTTGAAGCGCTGCTGCGTCGGTGCCGACCATGCCTGCGAGCAAGGCAGCACCGCCAGAAAAAGGAAAAAGATGACGCGAAAAAGCATGAACCGCCCGATCCCAGATAAACCCGACCACGGCGCCTATCCTGGACAACGGCAGCGGGTTACTCAATCGGATTTGTCAGAGTTCCCCGACATCAGGCCGGAGGTTTGCAGATATTGCAGCAGAATGACCGCCTTACCGTCGCGGATCTCCCCGTCAGCGACCATCTGCAGCGCCTGGCTAAAAGGCAGCTCCAGCACCTCGATGGCTTCATCATCTACCCCGCCGCCGCTGGTGGTTCGCTGCGCGTCGCTGTACTCGGCGATAAAGAAATGCACTACCTCGGTGACGCCCCCTGGCGACATAAACAGCTCAAACAGCTTTCTCACCTCGCCCACTTCGTAGCCGGTCTCTTCCACCGCCTCTTTACGAATGCAGGCTTCCGGCTCGTCGTTGTCCAGCAGCCCGGCGCAGGTTTCAATCAGCATGCCGTCATGATTGCCATTGACCCAGGTGGCGACACGGAACTGACGCACCAGGACCACCGTCTGCTTATGGCGGTTATACAGCAGCACGGTGGCGCCATTGCCGCGATCGTAGACCTCGCGCTTGTGGCGCACGACGCTGCCGTCCGCCCGCGTCAGCTCATAGGTCATGTTGCGTAGTACGAACCAGTTCTCAGAGAGGATTTTATCTTTAATGACGTGAATATTGAGTGACATACCGACCCCACAGCGTAAAAGGACGCCCTCATACTACGCTGCGGAGCCGGGTTTGTCGTCAGTGAAGCGGCGTCGTTTTCCGCGCCAGATAGTCCAGGATCCCCTGCGCCGCGTGACGGCCTTCCGCCATCGCCGTCACTACAAGGTCTGCGCCGCGCACGGCATCGCCGCCGGCAAAGATCTTCTCCTGACTGGTCTGATAACGGTAACGGCTCTCCACTCCGGCTTTAATACGCCCCTGGCTGTCCAGCGCCACCCCCGCCGCTTCCAGCCAGGGCATGCGGTGCGGGTGGAAGCCAAAGGCCATGATCACCGCATCTGCCGGCATAACAAACTCGCTGCCGGGGATCGGCGTCGGACGGCGTCTTCCCCCGGCGTCCGGAGCGCCCAGCTCGGTGCGCAAAAAGCGTACCCCGTTAACCCGCCCGTTCTCGTCCAGCTCAAGCGTCACCGGCTGGACGTTAAACTCAAAGAGCGCCCCCTCTTCGCGGGCGTTTTTGACCTCTTTTTTCGAGCCCGGCATGTTGGCTTCATCTCGCCGATAGGCGCAGGTCACCTGGCGGGCGCCGTGGCGCAGCGCGGTGCGCACGCAGTCCATCGCCGTATCGCCGCCGCCCAGCACCACCACGTTCAGCCCGGCGGTGTTGACATAAGGCTCTTGCGCCGATGCCGCCAGCCCCATCACCTGTTTGGTGTTGGCGATGAGGAACGGCAGCGCATCGTAGACCCCGGGGGCCTCTTCGTTCGGCAGCCCCGCCTTCATGGAGCGATAGGTTCCGGCGCCGACGAACACCGCGTCATACTCGGCCAGCAGTGTCGCCATGGAGATATCTTTCCCCACCTCGCAATTGAGCTCAAAGCGGATACCCATCTCGCTGAAGATCGCCCGCCGCCGGGCCAATAGCGATTTATCCAGCTTGAACGCCGGAATGCCGAAGGTCAGCAGACCGCCAATCTCCGGATGACGGTCGAAGACCACCGGCTGGACGCCGTGGCGCACCAGCATATCGGCGCAGGCCAGCCCGGCAGGCCCGGCGCCGATAATCGCCACCCGCTTGCCGCTCGGCTTAACCTGCGAAAGGTCCGGACGCCAGCCGCTGGCCAGCGCCTGGTCGGAAATATAGCGCTCAATATTGCCGATGGTGACTGCCCCGCTTTCATCGCGCAGGGTGCAGGCGCCTTCACACAGCCGGTCCTGGGGACAGACGCGGCCGGTGATCTCCGGCAGGCAGTTGGTCTGATGGGAAAGCGCGACCGCGGCGGCGATATTCCCCGCTTTAACCAGCTCGATCCACTGCGGGATATGGTTATGCAGCGGGCAGGTCCATTCGCAAATACTGTGCTCCCCACACGTGAGACAGCGGGCGGCCTGCTGCTGCGCCTGCGTCGGGGTGAACGGCTGATAGATCTCCTCAAAGTGGCTCTTACGCACCTCCGCCGCCAGCTTATCCGGCTCTCCGCGCGGGGGCGTCATCGCCATTTGCCTGACCTTCGCGCCAGCATTGGGCTGGCTGCAGAGCGGCGTAGCGCGCTGCCACGGCTGCACCTCCTGGCATGCCGAGCGCAGTCGCCGCTGCTTCGCCAGGGTGATCAACGTCTCATCGTCGGCGAGGGTCAGCGCCTGCGCGGGACAGTTTTCCACACAGGCCGGTCCCGCCTCGCGGCCCTGGCACAGATCGCATTTTTGCGCGCTGGCTTTCACCAGGCCTGCGGCCTGCGGCGTCACCACCACCTGCATCACCCCGAACGGGCAGGCCACCATGCAGGATTTACAGCCAATGCATTTCTCCTGACGGACCTGAACGCTGTCGCCGGACTGGGCGATGGCGTCGTTGGGACAACTGCGGACGCAGGGGGCGTCCTCGCAGTGGCGGCAGGTGATGGCGTTACGCTGGCCCTCCGCTTTGATCACGGTGATACGTGGCAAAAAGCGCTGCGGGGTCAGCACGTGTTGCTCCTCGTTATGCGCCATCACGCAGGCCACTTCGCAGGCCTGGCAGCCGATGCACTTTCGGCTATCGCTCAAAATAAAGTGGTTCATGGCTTCCTTTTGTCTTCTTGGTGAATAACCCCTCAATGCGCATGCCTATTTATTACCCGACAAGATGCCGCCGGAACAATGTCCAATTGCCCAGGATAAACTTTTTCTGGAGAGAATCCGTTTTGGATCAATTTTTTTGACTTAAATGAAATCAGGTTTCACACCGGCAAGGAATAATGCGTCCCCGGGTGCTGCGGGCGAAGCGGAGTGGCCGACCCGGCGGCAGGAAAGTTCGATGTTTCTTTACGATACGGCAAAAGCAACATGATAAATTACACTATCTCCTTAATTTCTCCACGATTGCCGGAGGCGCTGGCGCTAAAGTGGCACAGGCTGTGCAATAACAAGAAAATGTGCATATGAGGTTTTTATTCTGATGGCGAATTTCTTTATCGATCGCCCCATTTTTGCATGGGTGCTGGCAATCCTGTTATGCCTGACGGGCACCCTTGCCATTTTGTCGCTGCCGGTTGAACAGTATCCCGATCTGGCCCCGCCGAATGTGCGGGTCACAGCCAACTATCCCGGCGCCTCCGCGCAAACCCTGGAGAATACCGTCACTCAGGTTATCGAACAGAATATGACCGGCCTCGATAACCTGATGTATATGTCCTCCCAGAGCAGCGCCACCGGCCAGGCGACGATCACCCTCAGCTTTACCGCCGGTACCGACCCGGATGAAGCCGTGCAGCAGGTTCAGAACCAGCTACAGTCGGCGATGCGTAAGCTGCCGCAGGCGGTGCAAAACCAGGGGGTGACGGTGCGCAAGACCGGTGATACCAATATCCTGACGCTCGCCTTCGTCTCCACTGACGGCAGTATGGATAAACAAGATATCGCCGACTACGTCGCCAGTAACATCCAGGACCCGCTCAGCCGCGTCAACGGCGTGGGGGATATCGACGCCTACGGTTCGCAATACTCAATGCGCATCTGGCTCGACCCGGCGAAGCTCAACAGCTACCAGATGACCACCAAGGATGTTACCGACGCCATCAGTTCGCAGAACGCCCAGATTGCCGTCGGCCAGCTTGGCGGGACGCCTTCGGTCGATAAGCAAGCGCTGAACGCCACCATCAACTCGCAATCTCTGCTGCAAACCCCGGAGCAGTTCCGCAATATCACTCTGCGCGTCAATCAGGATGGTTCAGAGGTGACCCTCGGCGATGTCGCTACCGTGGAGATGGGGGCGGAGAAGTACGACTATCTTAGCCGCTACAACCGCCAGCCGGCCTCAGGCCTCGGGATCAAGCTGGCTTCCGGCGCCAACGAAATGGCCACCGCGGAGCGCGTGATCGCTCGCCTCAATGAGCTGTCGCAGTATTTCCCGCACGGTCTGGAATATAAAGTCGCCTACGAGACCACCTCCTTCGTGAAGGCTTCCATCACCGACGTGGTGAAAACCCTGCTGGAGGCGATCCTGCTGGTCTTCCTCGTGATGTATCTGTTCCTGCAGAACTTCCGCGCCACCCTGATCCCGACCATCGCCGTGCCGGTGGTGCTGATGGGCACTTTCGCGGTGCTGTATGCCTGTGGCTACAGCATCAACACCCTGACGATGTTCGCGATGGTGTTGGCGATCGGCCTGCTGGTGGATGACGCCATCGTGGTGGTGGAGAACGTCGAGCGCATCATGAGCGAGGAGGGCCTGTCGCCACGCGAGGCGACCCGCAAATCGATGGGACAAATTCAGGGCGCGCTGGTGGGGATCGCGATGGTGCTGTCGGCGGTATTTGTGCCGATGGCCTTCTTCGGCGGCACCACCGGCGCCATCTATCGCCAGTTCTCAATCACTATCGTCGCGGCGATGGTCCTCTCGGTGCTGGTGGCCATGATCCTCACCCCTGCCCTTTGCGCCACGCTGCTTAAGCCGGTTAAGCCAGGTGAATCCCATGAAAGAAAAGGCTTCTTCGGCTGGTTCAACCGCACCTTCAACCGCAGCGCCAGCCGCTACGAAACCTTCGTCGGCAAAATACTGCACCGCTCGCTGCGCTGGATGCTGATCTACGTCCTCCTGCTCGGCGGGATGGTGTTCCTGTTTCTGCATTTGCCGACCTCGTTCCTGCCGCTGGAGGATCGCGGGATGTTCACCACCTCGGTCCAGTTGCCGAGCGGCAGCACCCAGCAGCAGACGCTGAAGGTGGTGCAGAAGGCGGAAGATTACTTCCTCAATAACGAGAAGCAGAACGTCGAGTCGGTGTTCGCTACCGTTGGCTCCGGCCCCGGCGGCAATGGGCAGAACGTGGCCCGTATGTTCGTTCGTCTCAAAGACTGGGACCAGCGCGACCCGCAAACCGGCACCTCCTTTGCCATTATTGAACGCGCCACCAAAGCGTTTAATCAGATTAACGAAGCGCGGGTTATCGCCAGCAGCCCGCCGGCGATCAGCGGCCTCGGCAGTTCGGCAGGCTTCGATATGGAGCTGGAGGATCATGCCGGGAAGGGGCACGATGCGCTGATGGCGGCGCGCGATACGCTACTTGAGCTGGCCGGGAAAAATCCGCTGTTGACCCGCGTCCGGCATAACGGGCTCGATGACAGTCCGCAGCTGCAGGTCGATATCGATCAGCGTAAAGCGCAGGCGCTGGGCGTCTCCATTGACGACATCAACGATACGCTGCAAACCGCGTGGGGGTCGAGCTACGTCAACGACTTTATGGATCGCGGCCGGGTAAAGAAAGTCTACGTCCAGGCGGCGGCGAAATACCGGATGCTGCCTGACGATATCAATCTTTGGTACGTGCGCAACAGCAGCGGCACGATGGTGCCATTCTCGGCCTTCGCCACCTCGCGCTGGGAGACCGGCTCGCCGCGGCTGGAACGCTACAATGGCTACTCAGCGGTCGAGATCGTCGGTGAGGCGGCGCCGGGTATCAGTACCGGTACCGCGATGGACATGATGGAGAAGCTGGCCGCGCAGTTACCCACCGGCTTTGGCCTCGAATGGACCGCCATGTCCTACCAGGAACGCCTCTCTGGCGCTCAGGCGCCGGCCCTGTACGCGATTTCTCTGCTGGTGGTGTTCCTGTGCCTGGCGGCGCTGTACGAGAGCTGGTCGGTGCCGTTCTCGGTGATGCTGGTGGTGCCGCTGGGGGTGATTGGCGCCCTGCTGGCGACCTGGATGCGCGGGCTGGAGAATGACGTGTACTTCCAGGTGGGTCTGTTGACGGTGATCGGCCTGTCGGCGAAAAACGCCATTCTGATCGTCGAGTTCGCCAATGAGCTCAACGAGAAGGGCCAGGATCTGCTCAGCGCCACGCTGTCGGCTTGCCGTCAGCGCCTGCGCCCCATCCTGATGACCTCGCTGGCGTTCATCTTCGGCGTGCTGCCGATGGCGACCAGCACCGGCGCCGGTTCCGGCAGCCAGCATGCGGTCGGCACCGGGGTGATGGGCGGGATGATCTCCGCCACCGTGCTGGCGATCTTTTTCGTGCCGCTGTTCTTTGTGCTGGTGCGTCGCCGCTTTCCGCTGAAGGAGCGTCCGCAATAAACCGACGAGCTTCGGCGGCGAGGCGTAATAACAGAAAAGGCGACCACGGTGGTCGCCTTCTTTATGTGTTCAGAACCCTAGCGCGCTTATTTACTTCGCGTTATTCCCCTGCTCACATTGCGGAAATTTATTTACGAAGCATGCCTTCAATAAAGTCTTTCCAGTTCCCCAGTTCATGTTCAATCATAATAGCCTCTCTTATTATTATGGTCGATTCTATATAACTTCATTACCGATGGGAAGTTGTGCTCCCCTATTGCTCTGATTGTCTTATGGACCGCTGACAGAGATAAAACCTCTGGTTGTCGCTACTATGCCGCTTCGTATGTAAACATAATGTGACGTAGAGCAACCTCAGACAACATTTTTGCAATAATGTTAAAGCCCTCACATCATGCCCACAGGTGGCCAACATTTAACCACCCGATATATCGAATGAGATCCCCGGTAAAAAGTTATATTTATTCATCTGAATCACGTATTATTTCAGTAAGACTTATATATTCGGAAATATCTGAGTTAACCGCTTAATTGAATGTAAAAGGTTTATCTATGCTCACCATGTACGGAATTAAAAACTGCGATACCATTAAAAAAGCCCGCCGCTGGCTGGAAGCGCATCAGATTGAGTATCGCTTCCATGATTACCGCGCCGATGGCCTTGAGCGTGCGCAACTGGATACCTTTATTGCCGAGCTGGGCTGGCAGGCGCTGCTGAACACCCGTGGCACCACCTGGCGCAAACTCGACGAGTCGCTGCGCAATAGCATCGATAATGCCGACGCCGCTGCCGCATTGATGCTGGAAATGCCGGCAATTATCAAACGCCCATTGCTCTGCGCGCCCGGTCGTCCTATGCTGCTGGGTTTTAGTGAAGCAAGTTATCAGCAGTTTAACGAGGTATAGTCTATGTCTTGCCCGGTCATTGAGCTGGCTCAGCAGCTTATTCGCCGCCCTTCCCTTAGCCCCGATGATGCGGGATGCCAGGCGTTAATGATTGAACGCCTGCGTGCGATCGGCTTTACCGTTGAGCGAATGGATTTTGGTGACACACAGAATTTTTGGGCATGGCGCGGAAAAGGTGAGACCCTGGCATTTGCCGGTCACACCGACGTAGTGCCTGCCGGCGATGTCGATCGCTGGATCAATCCACCGTTCGAACCAACCATTCGCGATGGCATGTTGTTCGGGCGTGGCGCTGCCGATATGAAGGGTTCACTGGCGGCGATGGTCGTGGCCGCAGAACGTTTTGTCGCCCAGCATCCAAACCATCAGGGTCGTCTGGCCTTTTTGATAACGTCTGACGAAGAAGCCAGCGCCAAAAACGGCACCGTCAAAGTGGTGGAGGCGCTGATGGCGCGTAACGAGCGTCTGGACTATTGTCTGGTCGGCGAACCTTCCAGTACCGAAGTGGTCGGCGATGTGGTGAAAAACGGCCGCCGCGGCTCGCTGACCTGCAACCTGACTATTCACGGCGTGCAGGGCCATGTCGCCTATCCGCACCTTGCCGATAACCCTGTCCACCGCGCGGCGCCGATGCTGGCGGAACTGGTCAATATCGAGTGGGATAAAGGCAATGAGTTCTTCCCGCCGACCAGCATGCAGATCGCCAACGTGCAGTCCGGCACCGGCAGCAATAACGTGATCCCCGGCGATATGTTCGTCCAGTTCAACTTCCGCTTCAGTACGGAGCTGACGGACGAGATGATCAAATCCCGGGTGATCGCCCTGCTGGAAAAATACCAGCTGCGTTACAGCGTGGAGTGGTGGCTCTCCGGCCAGCCGTTCCTCACCGGACGGGGCAAGCTGGTGGATGCGGTCGTCAACGCGATTGAGCACTATAATGAGATCAAACCGCAGCTGTTAACCAACGGCGGCACCTCAGACGGACGGTTTATCGCGCGCATGGGGGCGCAGGTGGTTGAGCTGGGCCCCGTAAATGCAACGATTCACAAAATTAATGAATGTGTGAACGCCGCCGACCTGCAGCTGCTGGCGCGGATGTATCAACGCGTCATGGAACAGCTGGTCGCCTGACGAATTGACGTAAAGAGGAAGCGCGCATGGAATGGCTTATTAAACACTGGTGGATTCTGGTGCTGGTCTTTTTGGTGGGGGTAATTATCAACGTGATTAAAGATCTGAATCGCGTTGACCACAAAAAATTCCTCAACAACAAACCCGATCTGCCGCCGCACCGTGATTTTAACGATAAATGGGACGATGACGACGACTGGCCGAAGCACGACCAGTCGAAGAAACCGTAAGTTTGCCTTTATCGCGGTACCGCCCGCCTGTAACCCCGCTCTCCGGGGTTACAGCATTTCGATGATATCATCCCCTTTTGGCGTACTGCCGCTCAGCGCCTCATCAAAATAGTGCTTCGGCACGGTATAACGCAGACGCTCGATCGCCAACTGCATACTGCGATCGTCAATGGCATGCCCGAGATCGTCGACAATATCTAAGGTCACGTCGCCGCCCGCCTGCTGTAACGCCTCCTCGGCCGACACCGCCCACGCCAGGTCGATAACCCGATCTTCACCACCGTGGATCAGGTGAATGGTAGTGGCCGTCGTTGCCGTCTCCGGCAGCGTCGCATAGCGGCCATTAAAGGCGATGACCCGCGAAGCCAGATCCGGCGCCGCTTTGATACTCTCCAGCGACATAATCGCCCCCTGAGAGAAACCGATCAGCGCGGTGGCCAGTGGACTGACGCCGCTCTTTTCCTGCCAGTAGCGTACAATTTCAATAAAGGTCGGCATAATGGCGTCGATGCGCTGCTGACGATTCTCTTCCGTCACCCCCTGCAGCGAAAACCACTGCCGACCGTTGGGGCCGCAAGGTTCCACCCCGCCGATACTGACGATCAGCGCATCGGGAAACTGCGGCGCGAACCAGCTGCCGATTTGCCCCATGGAGACCGGGTTATCCCCTACGCCATGAAACAGCAGCAACAGCTGTTGCGCAGGCGTCGCAGGACTTTGAACAATAAAATGATCGTGTTTCATGGCTGTCTCCTTAGTGTTTGCGGGCAGTGTACGCCGCTCGCCAGATATGACCATGCCATTTAACTGAATGAGTTAGTTAAAAAAATTGCAGATGCGCCACCTGCTGACGCAGCGCCTCAGCGCGCGCTGCATCAAGGGAGCGCAAGGCGTCAGCGGCCTCCCGACGCCATCTCGCCTGCAAGGCTTTTCGCCCCGTCAGCTGCAGCACGGCGCAGAGTGCGGCCTCCTCTTTGCCCTGCAGTCGTCCCCGCAGGGCCGGCAACGGCATGTCGGCCTGCATCAGCAGGCGGTTGAGGCAGCCCAGCGCCGCAGCCAGCGGGCGGTGGGCGAAGGCAAAGCTCGCCGCTTCCAGCCAGTCCTCATCACTAAGCATAGC
>SKEV01000897.1_pt1 | contig 10364 bp, 10 predicted proteins | sample 4819531 | NCBI WGS metagenome assembly SKEV01 (sample SAMN11008800, study PRJNA524170) | human gut metagenome | biome: Human fecal sample; material: Feces; isolation source: fecal sample from pouch patient p9, p28 | host: Homo sapiens | place: Israel: Tel-Aviv | collected 2016-08-01 | reverse complement strand
ACCGTAACCAGAGATTGGCGCAGCGAATCCTTGATAATGAGCTCGGATGTGCTAACGCTAGCGAGGCAGTCTAACTTTAACTGTTAGCTCCTGCCGAAGATCGTCACATCCGAGGAGGCTCATTGTCAAGGACAATCGGGAATAGCATACGGAAAGAAGTTCTGCACCTTATAAAATTTGTCAAAAAAACTGTTGCCATTCCAGGTTTATGACGACTTTTGGAAGTAAAAATCCATCCATTATCTTTATAATCAGGATTGAATCTTATATGTTGGTGATTTAACTCAATTTCCTCTTTAAGAATTTCTATAGCCCTTTTAGATAATTGGACATTTTGGTAACTTTGTAAGTTTTTTACATTACCTTCATAGCTATTTTCTGCAGCTCCTCCGTGAGTGGACTGACTAATGATGATATTTTGCTTTTCAAAATATTGATAGGCACCAATATTTTGGAGTTTTCGACTCTGTAAGTCAACAGGGCCATTAGTTAGAATACCTATTGGGATGCGGTTTTTATGTAGAGCCAGCAGTAGTTGATGTATCTCAGGAATCATCGTAATCTGATCGAGTTCATATTCATAGTCAGCTTGGAAGTCTAGAGCTTCTGTCCTAGAAATACTATCGATGCCAAATTCTTCCATAGTCTTCTGACAGCGAAAAATTCTAAGCTGCTCAATACTGATGAGTTTTTTCGTGTATTTAGGAAAAGCAACATCAGACCAACATCTGAAACGTTTGTAAATGTTATCTATTTGTTGGATATCAATCGTTGGAAAACATTTCTCAACGCTACGTTTAAAGGGGAGTTGATGGTCATAAAGAGTGTCATCAAGGTCAAAAACAATATTTTTATAAGTCATAATTCTAGTCCGCTTTTAAAATAGTAGTGTACTGGCTAAATTCCTCTAAGTGTTGAGGGCTAATCTGGTTATCTGTAATGATGGTATCGAGTTGATCTAGATTATAGAAGTTAAAGAAATCGTATCGATCGAATTTAGTACTGTCTACTAATAAGAATTTTTCTACAGCATTGTTTAGGGCAAGTTGTTGAATCACACCTTCCTTGTCACTATATGTAGCAATAGAATTATGGGTAACAGCATTTGCACTAACAAAAGCTTTGGCAAATCTAATTGCTTTTAAATTTGTCGAAGCCATTGAACCTACAAAAGCTCCAGTTATTTCTCTATATTCACCGCCAAGAAGCAATAAATCAATGGTTTCGCTATCATTTAGAATCAAGAACACAGGGAGACTATTTGTAATGACACGAATTTTATAACCTTTACGACCTTTCAATTCTAATGCCAGTTGTTCAAGTGTAGTTCCGGGTCCAATAAAAATAGTATCGCCATCTTTGATTAAAGAGCAGGCTTTTTTAGCAATGTCAATTTTTTCTTTTGTATTTAGACTTTTCTTCTCGATATGTGTCTTTTCAAGTGGCTTTTTAGAGGAAAGTAATTGTGCACCACCATGAGTACGTGTTAAAAGTCCATCAGCTTCTAGAGCATCAAGGTCTCTACGGGCTGTCATATCGGAAATATCTAGTTCATCTATTATTTCTTTTATGGTTATGGTCCCATCAATCTTTAACATATCTAAAATTTTTTCTAATCGTCGTTTTTTGTTCATATGAAGACCCTTCTTTCATAAAGTAATTTTTTTCCAAAGATAATTCTCTTTTAATTGTATCATAAAAGACAATATTTTCAAGGTAAAACAAACAATTTCAAACAAAAACAAATGTTAGATGATGAAATAAGAACAGTGGATTGACGTATATTAGCTTAGGTCAGATTTTGTATAAGACGAAAATAAAGTAGGACCTCTTAATCAGTAAGTTATAGAAAGTAAAAGACTTTTGTAATACTTGAATAGATATTTCACGTCCATTTTGTGATGGATTAAATGAACAAAAATGAACAATAATTTAACGGTGTTATCTATTTTTTAAGAAAACAAATAAAAAAACAAAAAATAAACAAAAAGTGTTGCTTTTTGTTTGAATGCTTGATATTATATAAACAAAGAAATGATGAAAACGTTTTTTCGAACATTTTGCAAAATGTTTTCTACTTCTACGTAGCATTTCTTTCTAAAATTTAGGAGGTGGTCAAAATGGCTATTGTTGTTGGTGCAGATCTCAAAGGTACGAGATTAAAAGATGTTGTGAAAAATTTTCTTGTAGAAGAAGGTTTTGAGGTAATTGATGTGACTAAGGACGGACAAGATTTTGTTGATGTTACCTTGGCAGTTGCCTCTGAAGTAAATAAAGATGAGCAAAACTTAGGTATTGTAATTGATGCTTATGGAGCTGGTCCATTCATGGTAGCAACTAAAATTAAAGGTATGGTTGCAGCAGAAGTTTCAGATGAACGCTCAGCTTATATGACACGTGGACATAACAATTCACGAATGATTACGGTTGGCGCTGAAATCGTCGGTGATGAGCTTGCTAAAAACATCGCTAAAGGTTTCGTCAATGGTAAATATGATGGCGGACGTCATCAAATCCGAGTAGATATGCTTAACAAAATGTGTTAAGAAAAGGAGTTAAGGAATGAGAATCGCAATTGGATGTGACCACATTGTCACAGATGAAAAAATGGCAGTATCAGAATTCTTGAAATCAAAAGGACATGAGGTCCTTGATTTCGGGACATATGACCACGCACGTACTCACTACCCTATCTATGGTAAAAAAGTCGGTGAAGCAGTAGTAAGTGGTCAAGCAGACTTGGGAGTATGTATCTGTGGTACAGGTGTCGGCATTAACAATGCAGTCAATAAAGTTCCAGGTGTTCGCTCAGCGTTGGTTCGTGATATGACATCAGCTATATATGCAAAAGAAGAGTTAAATGCGAATGTTATCGGTTTCGGTGGAAAGATTACTGGTGGTCTTCTTATGAATGACATCATTGAAGCTTTCATTGAAGCTGAGTACAAACCAACAGAAGAAAATAAAAAATTGATTGCAAAAATCGAACACGTTGAAACACATAATGCACATCAAGCAGATGAAGATTTCTTTACAGAATTCCTTGAAAGATGGGACCGTGGTGACTACCACGATTAAGGTATAACAAATGATTCTGACAGTCACACTAAATCCTTCAGTAGACATCTCTTATCCTCTAGAAACATTGAAAATTGATACAGTGAATAGGGTGAAAGATGTTAGTAAGACAGCTGGTGGAAAAGGCTTAAATGTTACTAGAGTCTTGTATGAATCTGGTGATAAAGTTACTGCTACAGGTTTCTTAGGTGGTAAAATTGGTGAATTTATTGAAAGCGAATTAGAACAATCTCCTGTTAGTCCAGCTTTTTATAAAATCTCAGGAAACACTAGAAACTGTATTGCTATCTTACACGAGGGTAACCAAACAGAAATTTTGGAACAAGGACCAACAATTTCTCATGAAGAAGCAGAAGGCTTTCTTGACCACTATAGCAATCTTATTAAACAATCAGAAGTTGTGACAATTTCAGGAAGTTTACCTTCAGGACTTCCCAACGATTATTATGAAAAACTTATCCAACTTGCTTCGGATGAAGGAGTAGCAGTCGTTTTGGATTGTTCAGGTGCACCTCTTGAAACAGTTCTAAAATCGTCGGCTAAACCTACTGCCATCAAACCTAATAATGAGGAACTTTCACAGTTGCTTGGAAAAGAAGTAACAAAAGATATTGAAGAACTCAAAGACGTTCTTAAAGAGTCACTTTTTAGTGGTATCGAATGGATAGTGGTCTCATTAGGTCGAAACGGTGCCTTTGCAAAACATGGTGATGTTTTCTATAAGGTAGATATTCCTGATATCCCAGTTGTTAATCCAGTCGGATCAGGGGACTCAACGGTAGCTGGTATTGCATCAGCTTTAAATAGTAAAAAAAGTGACGCTGACTTATTAAAACATGCGATGACATTGGGTATGTTAAATGCTCAAGAAACAATGACAGGGCATGTGAATATGACTAATTACGAAACACTAAACTCACAAATTGGAGTAAAAGAGGTATAAAAATGGTACTTACAGAACAGAAACGCAAATCTTTGGAAAAAATTTCAGATAAAAACGGTGTTATCTCAGCTTTGGCATTTGACCAACGTGGTGCTTTGAAACGTTTGATGGCACAGTATCAAGATACAGAACCAACTGTAGCTCAAATGGAAGAACTAAAGGTTTTGGTTGCTGATGAACTTACAAAATACGCTTCTTCAATGTTGCTTGACCCTGAATATGGACTTCCAGCAACAAAAGCATTGGATAAAGAAGCAGGTCTTCTTCTTGCCTATGAAAAAACAGGTTATGATACATCAAGTACAAAACGTTTGCCTGACTGCTTGGATGTTTGGTCTGCAAAACGTATCAAAGAGCAAGGCGCTGATGCCGTTAAGTTCTTGCTTTACTATGATGTAGACAGCTCAGATGAACTTAACCAACAAAAACAAGCTTATATTGAACGTGTTGGTTCTGAATGTGTCGCTGAAGATATTCCTTTCTTCTTGGAAATCCTTGCTTATGATGAAGAAATCTCAGATGCAGGTTCTGTTGAATATGCAAAAGTGAAACCTCGCAAAGTCATTGAAGCGATGAAAGTTTTCTCTGATCCACGCTTTAACATTGATGTTCTTAAAGTAGAAGTACCAGTTAACGTTAAATATGTCGAAGGTTTTGCTGATGGTGAAGTGGTTTACAGTAAAGCTGAAGCTGCTGACTTCTTTAAAGCACAAGAAGAAGCGACTAACCTTCCATACATCTACCTAAGTGCAGGTGTATCTGCTAAATTGTTCCAAGAAACATTGCAATTTGCTCACGACTCAGGTGCCAAGTTTAATGGTGTGCTTTGTGGACGTGCTACTTGGGCAGGATCTGTAGAACCTTACATCAAAGAAGGTGAAAAAGCAGCACGTGAATGGTTGCGTACTACTGGATTCGAAAATATTGATGAACTTAACAAAGTTCTTGTTAAAACAGCTAGTCCATGGACTGATAAAGTATAGTAAAAACATAAAACGGAGGATATTGTTATGAACAGAGAAGAGATGACTCTCTTAGGGTTTGAAATTGTTGCTTATGCTGGAGATGCTCGCTCTAAACTTTTAGAAGCGCTTAAAGCGGCTGAAAATGGTGATTTCGCTAAGGCAGATAGTCTTGTAGTAGAAGCAGGAAGCTGTATTGCAGAGGCTCACAATTCTCAGACAGCTATGTTGGCTCGAGAAGCTTCTGGGGAGGAACTTCCATACAGCGTTACCATGATGCATGGTCAGGACCACTTAATGACTACTGTCTTATTAAAAGATGTGATTCATCACCTCATCGAACTTTATAAAAGAGGAGCAAAATAATGCATAAACTCATTGAACTTATTGAGAAAGGGAAACCGTTCTTTGAGAAAATCTCTCGAAACATCTATCTTCGTGCTATTCGTGATGGATTTATCGCTGGTATGCCAGTCATCCTTTTCTCATCTATCTTTATCCTTATTGCCTATGTCCCAAATGCTTGGGGATTCCACTGGTCAAAAGACATTGAGACCTTCTTGATGACTCCTTATAGCTATTCGATGGGTATCCTAGCATTCTTTGTTGGTGGTACTACCGCTAAAGCTTTGACGGACTCAATGAACCGTGACCTACCTGCGACCAATCAGATTAACTTCTTATCTACGATGCTAGCGTCTATGGTAGGGTTCCTTTTGATGGCAGCTGAGCCTGCAAAAGAAGGAGGCTTCTTGACAGCCTTCACGGGAACAAAAGGTCTTTTGACAGCATTTATTGCAGCCTTTGTGACAGTTAATGTTTACAAGGTCTGTGTGAAAAATAATGTTACTATTCGTATGCCTGAAGAGGTTCCACCAAATATCTCTCAAGTATTTAAAGACTTGATTCCATTCACTGTAGCGGTTGTTCTCCTTTATGGATTTGAACTCATTGTTAAGGGAACTCTTGGTGTAACCGTTGCAGAATCAATCGGTACCCTTCTTGCTCCTCTCTTCTCAGCTGCAGATGGTTACCTTGGAATTACACTTATCTTTGGTGCTTATGCCTTCTTCTGGTTTGTTGGTATCCACGGTCCTTCAATTGTCGAACCAGCAATCGCTGCTATCACTTATGCCAATATCGATGCCAACTTGCATCTTATCCAAGCTGGACAACATGCAGATAAAGTTATCACTTCTGGTACTCAAATGTTTATTGTTACCATGGGTGGAACAGGAGCTACATTGATTGTTCCATTCTTGTTCATGTGGATTTGTAAATCAGAACGTAACCGTGCCATCGGACGTGCCTCAGTTGTTCCAACATTCTTTGGGGTTAATGAGCCAATCTTATTTGGTGCACCAATCGTATTGAATCCGATTTTCTTTGTACCGTTCATTTTCGCTCCGATTGTCAACGTTTGGATCTTTAAATTCTTTGTTGACACATTGAACATGAACTCATTCTCTGCCAACCTTCCATGGGTTACTCCTGGTCCGTTGGGAATTGTACTCGGTACTAACTTCCAAGTTCTATCATTTATCTTAGCCGGACTCTTGGTAGTTGTTGATACTATCATTTATTACCCATTTGTTAAGGTATACGATGAACAAATTCTTGAAGAAGAACGTTCTGGTAAAACAAACGATGCTCTTAAAGAAAAAGTAGCTGCAAACTTCAATACTGCTAAAGCAGATGCCGTTCTTGGAAAAGCAGGCGTTGCTAAAGAAGATGTAGCAGCAAACAATAATATCACAAAAGAAACTAATGTCCTTGTTCTTTGTGCAGGTGGAGGTACAAGTGGCTTGCTTGCCAATGCCTTGAACAAAGCAGCAGCAGAATACAATGTTCCAGTCAAAGCGGCAGCGGGTAGTTACGGTGCTCACCGTGAAATGTTGCCAGAGTTTGACTTGGTTATCTTGGCTCCGCAGGTCGCTTCAAACTTCGATGATATGAAGGCTGAAACGGATAAATTGGGCATTAAACTTGCAAAAACTGAAGGAGCTCAATATATCAAATTGACACGTGATGGACAAGGTGCTCTTGCATTTGTTCAACAACAGTTTGATTAATAAATTTGTAAAAGTTATTTGAGACGAGATTATTCTTTCAGTTCCTTATAATATTGTTAACCATATCATTGCATTTCATTTCCTTGGTTTCCGGAACTCAGAATATCGTCTCAAATGCTTTTTTTGAAAGGATTTATAGTTATGACTAAAACACTTCCTAAAGATTTTATTTTTGGTGGTGCTACAGCTGCTTATCAAGCAGAAGGTGCGACTCACACGGATGGTAAAGGCCCAGTTGCATGGGATAAGTATCTTGAAGACAATTATTGGTACACAGCAGAGCCTGCAAGTGATTTTTACCATAAATATCCTGTTGATTTAGAATTAGCTGAAAAATATGGCGTTAATGGTATTCGTATTTCAATTGCCTGGTCTCGTATTTTCCCAACTGGCTATGGCGAAGTAAATGAAAAAGGTGTTGAATTCTACCATAATCTTTTTGCCGAGTGCCACAAACGTCATGTTGAGCCATTCGTGACTTTGCACCACTTTGACACACCAGAAGTTCTTCACTCAGATGGAGATTTCTTAAACCGCGAAAATATAGAACACTTTGTAGATTATGCCGCTTTCTGTTTTGAAGAGTTCCCAGAAGTAAACTACTGGACAACTTTCAATGAAATTGGCCCAATTGGAGATGGTCAATACTTGGTTGGTAAATTCCCTCCAGGCATTCAATATGATCTTGCCAAAGTCTTCCAATCACACCACAATATGATGGTTTCTCATGCACGTGCTGTGAAATTGTATAAAGATAAAGGTTATAAAGGCGAAATTGGTGTAGTACATGCGTTGCCAACCAAATACCCTTATGATCCAGAAAATCCAGCAGATGTTCGTGCCGCTGAGTTAGAAGATATCATCCATAACAAATTTATCTTGGATGCAACCTACCTTGGACACTATTCAGATAAAACGATGGAAGGGGTCAACCACATCCTAGCTGAAAATGGTGGAGAACTTGATCTTCGTGATGAAGACTTCCAAGCACTTGAAGCAGCTAAAGATTTGAACGATTTCCTTGGTATCAACTACTACATGAGTGATTGGATGCAAGCCTTTGATGGTGAGACTGAAATCATTCACAATGGTAAGGGTGAAAAAGGAAGTTCTAAGTACCAGATTAAAGGTGTTGGTCGCCGAATCGCACCAGATTATGTGCCTAGAACGGATTGGGACTGGATTATTTATCCTGAAGGCTTGTATGACCAAATCATGCGATTGAAAAATGATTATCCAAACTACAAGAAGATTTACATCACTGAAAACGGTCTTGGATACAAAGATGAGTTTGTAGATAATACCGTTTATGATGATGGTCGTATTGATTACGTGAAGAAACACTTGGAAGTTTTATCAGACGCAATTGCGGATGGTGCAAATGTTAAAGGTTACTTCATCTGGTCACTTATGGATGTCTTCTCATGGTCAAACGGATACGAAAAACGTTATGGACTATTCTATGTAGACTTTGACACGCAAGAACGCTATCCTAAGAAATCAGCTCATTGGTATAAGAAAGTAGCAGAAACTCAAGTGATAGAGTAATATTACTTGAAAATGTAAAAAATTGTTATCCGATACTTTAGAAAAAGTACAACACTTATTTAGACCAGGCTTTGAAAAGGTATATATTGTTAGTTTCGAAGATTGTCCTATGATTCCTGAGCTTGAAGCTACCCTCGTTGCTAAAATGTGGTAAATGGTATGTTTTAACTGGAAAAGAGTGGATTTGCCATTCTGATTTAGAGTTATCAGCATTTGAATGGGAATTTTTACAATCACTCGATGTAGAAATACGTGAGACTATTCACTTCGAGGTAAATTATTTGCCTTTCCAATAATAAAAAGAAAGGAATTAGTTGTGACTATCGAATTAAAAAACGAGTATCTTACTGTTCAGTTTAAAACACTTGGTGGTCAACTGACTTCGATTAAAGACGAGGATGGGATAGAGTATCTCTGGCAAGCTGATCCAAATTATTGGAATGGACAGGCGCCTATTCTATTTCCTATCTGTGGTAGTTTACGAAATGATTGGGCTATTTATAGACCTCAAGAAAGACCTTTTTTTACAGGTCTTATTCGTAGACATGGTTTTGTTCGAAAAGAAGAATTTATTCTGGAAGAAGTCAATGATAATAGCGTGACCTTTAGTATTAAACCAAATGCTGAGATGCTTGATAATTACCTATATCAGTTTGAACTGAGAGTTGTTTATACCTTGAATGGTAAATCAATTAGAACCGAATTTCAGGTAACGAACTTGGAAATGGAAAAAACAATGCCTTACTTTATTGGAGCCCATCCAGCATTCAATAGTTCTTTAGTAGAAGGTGAAAACTATGAGGATTATTATATTGAATTTAGTGAGGTTGAGTCTTGCTCGATACCAAAGAGTTTTCCTGAGACAGGATTATTAGATTTGCAAGATCGGACACCTTTTTTGGAAAATCAAAAAATTCTCGATTTGGACTACTCACTTTTTTCCCATGATGCCATTACACTTGACCAGCTCAAGTCTCGTAGCGTAACGCTTCGGTCAAGGAAGTCTGGTAAAGGTCTTCGAGTAGATTTTGATGATTTTCCGAACTTGATTCTGTGGTCTACAACTAATAAAAGTCCATTCATTGCTTTGGAACCTTGGAGTGGTCTCTCCACTTCACTTGAAGAAGGTAATTTCTTAGAAGATAAAAGACAGGTAACGAAAATTTCACCTCAAGAAACTTCTAGAAAAATCTATGATATTACTATCCTTAATTAAAATTTGTTATTATTTGAGTCTTCAATAAGATTTGAATACTCTTACCTTGTGATGATAGATTGGTCTTCTCCGTGCCAGTCTTACATCGCAAGGTTTTTAAGTTTTTTGTGGGTCTATGTCAACTGTAGTGGGTGACGAAAAGCTAATATCTAAAGACAGTCTGGTAGTAAAAAATAAGATTATTTACTACTTCTTGATTTAAAATAATAGTGGAGCCATTAATTTGTGGCAAATTTAATTTAATATTTTGCCTCAAATTAGCCACACTTTTTATAGAACTAAGAGGAAAAATGAAATTTTCTTCCTATTAATATAGTTGTTTGAAATCTTAAATATAGCGTTTTGGAATGGCAACAGTTTTTTTGACAAATTTTATAAGGTGCAGAACTTCTTTCCGTATGCTATTCCGATTGTCCTTGACAATGAGCCTCCTCGGATGTGACGATCTTCGGCAGGAGCTAACAGTTAAAGTTAGACTGCCTCGCTAGCGTTAGCACATCCGAGCTCATTATCAAGGATTCGCTGCGCCAATCTCTGGTTACGGT
>SKEV01000895.1_pt1 | contig 10393 bp, 17 predicted proteins | sample 4819531 | NCBI WGS metagenome assembly SKEV01 (sample SAMN11008800, study PRJNA524170) | human gut metagenome | biome: Human fecal sample; material: Feces; isolation source: fecal sample from pouch patient p9, p28 | host: Homo sapiens | place: Israel: Tel-Aviv | collected 2016-08-01 | reverse complement strand
GTTGAACGCCTTGCGCGTGTACACAAGACGGTTCATGTCGGCGTGGAACAACACCCAACGCGCCTTCTCCGCACGTTCGGAATGGTCGTCGGCGGGAATCGGCCTATCATGCAGGATGGCACGCTCCAACATGGTTCTCAAGCTCTTGACCTCAAGATAATAGTCGGATTTCAGTTTGAACATGTACCCGTCGGCGTCATACACCACAACGCCCTCACGAGTGGAATCATGACGCTCCTCGTCCAACATGCTCCACAGTTCCTCCCGCTCCTTGTCGGATTGGAAGACGGCCAAGACTTCCGGTCGGGCGAAGAACCCATCCATGTCAATCAGCTTGTCGGCGTCATGGTCGATATGGAAGTCCGCCGTGTTTTTGATGGCGTGCAGAAACACGAGCCGTGACGTATCATACTTGATGATGTGACGGTCGGACTCTTGGTCGATGACCTCGAACGCCAACGTCACGTCGGCATCATGGGCGATGTTCCACAACGCCTGTTCCTGACCGATGTCCAACGTCTCCTTGAAGAGCCGTTGTATGAGATACGAGTAGTCGGTCTGCCCGCTCTTCGACCAGAAACGCCACGAACCGTCTTCACGCGCGGACACCAAGCCGAGGAACCCGTTCTCCTTGCGTTCCACGCGCACTGGGAACTTGAGACGCTTGTCGATGTTCTCGCGTGTGGTCTGCTCGTTCTCTCCAAGATTGAAGAACTTCTCGAAACCTCGTGCGACAACCTTACCGTTCCCGTCAAGGAACAGTCCGCGAGCCTTGCTGGAATATTCGTCCCAACGCTGGTTCCTGAACGCGTCACGGCTGAAGTTGCAGGCGTACACGTCGGTTTCGCCTTTGACCGGACGGACGTTCACGTTGTCGGAGTCGCGCATGGTTTCAAGCAGGTTGCTCCCGTCTTCGGTCGTATGCGCACCCTGTTCCAGCCACTTCGAGTAACGGTCCAGCGTCCACTTCGCACCATCCTTGAGCGACGGCATGTCCAAACGGACGGTACCAGTCGCATCACGCCCATTGGCTGAGACCGCCGTGTAGCCCATTTCGGCGTCATCCACGGTGCGGGCATTGTTGTCCCACAGCAGTCCCACGTCAACCATCACAGTCTCCCCCATGGGGTTCATATGGTACACGCCGTCCGTTTTTATGACGCGAACGTTGACCCAATGGCTGTCACGTTCAAGGTTCCCATGCCACGACTCGTATTGGGTGCGCAGATACTCCTCCGGCACACGGTCGCTCTCGGCGCGGGTCATGTTGCGTTCCAGCAGCTCGTCCAAAGGTACGTTGAACGTCACGGTTTCGACATGCGCCTTGTGGCGGACGGCAATCTGCACCTCGTCCACGCAGAAACGCGGGTTGACATGCTGGGAGTCGCTGATGACATTCACACCTTTGGCGAGCAGGTCGCTGATGATGGTATGCGCCTGACGGACGAGAATCCTGTTCAACTGTGGATTCATGGTCTCATGCCATGTCTGACGGCCTCCCGCCATCATTGTGCGCAAACCGTCCAAGCTGACGATGACCGTGTTGGAATCGGCGTGCTGACGTGCCCAAGTGCTCTTTCCTGAGCCGGGCAATCCTCTAAGAATGGTCAGAGTGGTCATTTTCTAAGCCTTTCTTCAATTCAGTTCTGCTGAAACATGCGAACAAGTTCCACTTCGGATACGGGGCGCATGTTCCACGCGTCCAATCCCACGTTGATTTCGTTGCGGTTCTTGAACTCATGGGGAGTGTTCGCATGGGTGTGACCGTGCAGCAATCGCATGTTCTTCCCCACTTGAGGAATCGCATACCGTCGAAGCTCCGGCTTCGCCCAATTGGAAGCCACGTTATCCACTGCCGGTAGGTCGAAGTCCCCACGCCATTGGAAATGGCAGAGGAACACGGTCATAGTGGTTTCGCCGTCCGTGATGTCCGCCATGCCGATACGCCCGATTTCGCCGAACGCCTCGGTCAGCTCCTTGAAGCCCTTGCTCTTCCCGTACAGCACGTCGTCATGGTTGCCGAGAATCAGATGACGGTTATTGCGAGGGCAGCGCAAGCTTTTGACATGCATAAGCGCCTGTTGAAGACTCCATGCGCCGCCGCTGCATAGGTCGCCCAGAATGTAGAGTTCGTCGTTCTCCCCTACCATTTCGTTGATATGGTCGGCCACATCCATGTCATGCTGGTACCAGTTGACGCAATCCTTGACCTGCATGTGCGCTTCGTTGGCCTGTTGTTTGATGGTGTTGTCCGACGTGAATCCGGTTTTCGCATATCCCCGCAATGCGGCTACGAACGGGTGGGCGAAGTGGGTGTCGGAAGTGAAGTATTTGGTCATTGCCTTTTTCCTTCTGGAAGAAAGTTACGGGGATGGTTCCTACTCCTTGGAATTTCGGACTACTTGATTGGAACGGGAACGGCCAACAGTTCGCCGTTGGCGTTCTGGGCAAGGATTTCCGGCGAGTGGAAACGCTTGGCCCAGTGGTCGAGCTGTTCCGCCGTAAGACTGGTGTCCTCTCCGCTTTCAGGGTCGAACCCTGAGATAAAAAACGTGCCCGCCATCATTTCCACGATTCATCAACGCGCCCCTTCGAACATGGTTTCGACCAGTCGGGCGAGCGGGCGCACAGACTCCTCCAACCCATCCGCCAGTGCGAACGGACGATGCTCGCCGTCACGGGACGCGACCACGCAGCCATGTCCGGGACGGACGATCAGCGGGCGGCGGTCAAACGCGGTGGACACGCACGCCACACCCGATCCGAACATCGGAATGCGCACGCAATACTCCACACGACGGTCCGCCAACTGACGATCCAGCTCGTTGACGATTTCCGAAAAAACAAACATCACGAAAACTCCTCCACAAACGATATGTCCGATATCCAATCCATGCGTCCCCCGCATAGCCGGACCCTCATGCGCAACCCGTTCCTTCTCGGCCTGTTCGACTCGCTCACCCACACCGACCATCACGCCACCCCATTGGACGTACGAACCGTACTGCGGGAGCACGGCGGCCTGCAGGCGTTTCAATCGGCAGCCGACCCCGATCGGTGGCTGGCCGCCGTGGAGCATGATATGGATGAGCGTATTCGAGGCCGCGACCGGTGGATACGCGATTACACAATCGGCATGAAAACAGCCAACATTCTGAAAGTCCTTCTGCCGCTGCTTATCCTATGGCTGCATAGCCCAGCCGTCAGGAACCCTACGGAAAGGAGCCGTCATGGTCATGGATATGAACGGACGATCACACCGACCCGCCGGACTGTCCCAAGGCACGGCCGGCACCTACGAGCCGACCGGAGGCGCCGGCGGGGATGATGATCTGAGCCTGGAGAATGCGCGTATGGTTCAGGCGGAAACCCACTCGAATCCGCCCGCCTCCTACGGGAACCTCAAACCCGACTGGCGGCGATCTGATGATTGGATGGGCCGCAGCCTGTACGATGACAAAGCCCATGCGAGCATCCATGTCGGCCGTGACGGCACCGTATCGGATGAACGGTTGGAGTCGGCGGCCCGCATGGCGGAACCCGTGTCGGCGGCCGGCTACCAAGTGGACGTATCGGATGGTTGCTTCAACACACGTATTCCCACTCGCTGACATCCACGAGCGGACAATCACCAAGATCGATGGGCAACGCCACGTCAAACAAATGATCGACCACACAGTCAACCATTAACATGGCCGTACCGTCACCATTCGGCTTTCCCATCAGCGCGTACACATGCCAGCCGGCCGGAGTCAGACCACGATCGGCGCGCTCGCCGATCGTGCCAGTATACCCCCACAGCTCGCCGTCCGGCGTAGCCAGCCGGATACGGCGCATGCGACCGGAAAACATGGCAGGCAGAAGGCGCTCGCCCTTGTCGATGATGCTATCCACGATGCGGATCCTTTCTTTCAGACATTCCACACATGCGTTTCGCCTGACGGTTCGTCTTATATTCGATCATTTCGTCCAGCTTATGCTGGGTGATGCCGTTCTTGTCTTTGAGCAGTATCAGCCGGCGCCACACATCCTCCATCGCGTCGGCAAGTTCATTCAGGCGCTCCTCTTCGGTGCCGTAGCGCAGAATCTTGCTGATTGCCTTGATGAGCGTGACGCACGCGCCGACCGGAGATGGGTGGTACGTGCGAGTGCTACGGCCTTTGACATCGTACATACGTTCAAGCAGGTCCAGGCAGATGAGTACATCCGCCATCTCCTCGACCAGATGGGTGCGCGTCCAGTCCATCAATCCGTTACGCCGTAGGTCATCGATGGCTTCGATAAGCTCGGCGCACTCCTCCATGCAGACGATGCTCTGCTTGGTGACGCCGTAATATTCAATGCTTTTAGACCACACTGCGTCAAAACATTCAGGCCGTTTACAGACTTCCTCAATGATTGGCCGTTCACTCATTTGTCATCTTTTCCTATCGGTTCTTCGGGTTCGACGAAGATGCCTTCCGGCTTCGCATGTTCGGGGCACAGGTGCCGTTCGCCGTCCATGCCGGTCCACCTGTACCATTCAGCCTGATCGACCACGTCCGCCGGGTCGTCTGTGATGTCCTTCGCGGTGACGATCAGCGTATTCCCCATGTCGGCAGGTGGCTCCATGTCGGAAGGTTCATCCAGTTCGGCCATAACGGCGCGAGCCTTGGTGCGGAACGAGTCGCGGATGGCGTCCATCTGCATGTTCCACAGATTCAGCACCATGTCACGGTCGGGCGTTTTCGCCCAGTTCGTACTCGCTTTGAACAACGCGATGGCCGCGCGTTCCAGTCTTTCATCGATCATGACCATCCTATGCGTCCGACGCGCTGACCGCCCGTAGGGGACGCATGCCCTAAGTGAAAGCGAAAAGGAGTTGACAATGATTGAAGATTGGTTGAACCTACTGGCTGGAAACGACTACGACGAGCCGCGACTGGTCGAATTGCTGAAAACCATGGACATACCCACCCGCGACGCGCTAATCATGGTCGCCATCGACCCTACCGACTACACGCCCGAACAGGCACGCGCTCTTTGCACGCCGAAGGCCGACAAGGCCATTAGGGATGCCATGCGCCGTGCGGCCGCACGGCCGCGTCAAATCTCGCCGATCCGCGCCGACGCGTTGAACCGCGTGGCACTGGAGGCGAACACGGCGGACGCGCACGCATTAGCCGCCTACGTAGATTGGTGGCACGGCTGGGACCAGCGGGCGTACGAGCGCATACTCAATGCGTCCACGTTGGACTCGCGCCACTCGCTGACCGCCATCATCGCCGGCCTGTACGCCAATAACATGCGCCCGGACACACTGCTGTCCGACTAGCGAAACGCATCGAAAAAACCCGCCGCGCATCCGATTCCAGTCGCGGCGGGTCGAAAAGCGATGACTCGGGAAAGCCATTCACGCTATCCATCATACATGAAGAAACGCTTTACAGCCAGCCGCCCGTCAAGACAATAAGCAGCACGAGGGCCGGCAATGCGGACACGAATATCAGCAATCTCTTGCGGAAACCGCTCAACGCCGCTCCTCCATCTCGCGCGTCCGATATCCGTCACGCCACTGGTGGATGCCGATTTCGCTCACGCTCATACTGATGAGCCGTTTCAGTTCGGCAACGGATAGCGAACGGGCGATACGCCTCGACGGGTCGCCAGCACGGTCAAAACGCAACGATTCCCACAGGTCCGCCGACGGCAGTCCATCCTTGACCAGCCAGTCAATGATATCGTCCGGCAATCCGTCCACGCCCTGTTCGATGAGGTGGATGAGCGTGCGAATATCGGGCCTGTCCGGCACCGGTCGTTCAAGCCAAATGTCATACACATCCACGCCTCCAAAGCCGGACAGTATGGCGATACGAGCCTGATGGTCGCCGGTTTTGCGTAGCGCACTGATTCTCACACGGTCGGTCATAATCGTCCTTTCAACGGTTTGCCGTCCTGATCGTAGACGGTCACGGAATGGCCATCGACGCACAGCGTACCGTGATGCAGCGTGCCGTCTTTGGACGTATACTCCAAGTCGTAGGTGCCGTCGTCCGGCATGTTCGCGTCGCGCATCTGTTCGAGGGAGGCGTTCAGCCTATCGGAAAAGACCAAGATTTCCGCTGAGTTGGGCCGCGTCTCAAGCGTCGCTTCGGAACGCTTCACGCTGATGTCGAACGTTTGTTCCAGTTGGGTCTGAAAGCCAACCGGCGGGTTCTGCCATGTGTGGGAGGTCAGCGGCAAGTAAAGCATGAAGGCGTATACGACGAGGCATATTCCGCCGACGCTTACTATAACTCCCACATTTTCCGCTACGGTCGTCTGTAACACGAAGCTCAGGAACGCGTACAGCAGTGCAAGGCCCAGCATGAAGACGAGTGGCCATACGACGGTCGGACCATCCTCCCAGCCGCTTTCCGTATGCCCGCTGTTCTGCCATGCCTGCAACGCTTGGAGCCAAGACGTCAAATCAACGCTCATTTCGCAGCCTCCAACCGATTGAATCCCAATCTGGACGCAAGCCGCTTCTTTTCCGCATCCGACAAGGATGCGACAGCCGACCGCCGGTGGTTGGCGAGCCAACTCAGGCAATGCCAGCAGTCGATGCGTTCCGCATCCGCGTCGCGCAGCCATTCGGCCAACCCGTCGTATGGTTCGAATGTTTCCGGCACGTCGGACAGCCATTGGCGGATGATGGTCTTCCAATCCCAACCGTCCGTCCAATGGTGATGCCAAGGGCGAGTGACGGTAATGATCGTATCGTCCGTTTTCAGGACGGTCAAACGGCATTCGTAGTCGTCACCGCCAATGGCCGTGACACGCAGCCAATCGTTCACAACGGCCTCCCCGTTTCCACCTGTTCCAACATGTCAAAGCATTCGTCACGCTCCGTCCGGGTGGCGGAACGCAATAGGTCCGCCAGTCCGGTCGGCTCGTCCTCATAGACGTTCTGCCGCATAAGGCTGATGGCCTCCCAATCCTCGAAGATTTCCGGCGACGGGTCGGACATGCCGTTCAGCCAGTCCACGACCCGCATGCCGGTCTCGTCCAACCGACCGTAATCCACATGTTCGGGCAGCCGTTCCAACACGCTCAGCCACCCGTATTCGAACCGGTCAACGCATTCGTCGGAATCAACCAGCAGATAGTCGGATGCGAGCGGCAGCGGCACGCTGACCGTACCGTCATCGTCTTGAAGCACGTCCACGATGAGCCGCATGTCCGGCCTATCTGCCGTCCAACCGGATACGCGCACGAACGCTTGCTTCGGCTTGCGGTTGCGTGCGGCCATGAGACGGCATACGTGAGACAGGCGCATCCAATCCAAGCAGGACAGGTTCAACCCGTCCAAGCCGTGCATCGTATGTTCGGTGGGACGCGCGTCGTGCGCACCGTCGTACTGGTATTCGATGTCCACGCCGTTGACGTTCATCGTTCGATTCCTTCCACTGGCTTCAGGGTCGGGTCTTCCACCCAATCCTCGAACTCCGTATAGTCGGCGACCGGCTCGTAGCCGACGGCTTCGGCCATCAGCTGCCAGTTCGCAATATGGTTTTCGGATTGTTTCGCCAACCATGCGAGCAATCGCGTCCCATCGTCCTGGGCAATGGCGGGCAGATCATGCAGCAGTCCGACCCAACCTCCATCCAGATGCGGCTCGCGCGAACAGTGGAACACATGTTCGGATGTTTTGCCGTTGTCGCGAAACATTTTCACCTTGACGGTCAAACCGTCCACGCGCACATGGGATACGGATTGGAACGCGGGCCGTTTCAGGTCTGCCGCCGCCTTGCGCAGCAGCTTCGACCAATGCAGACAGTCTTCGCGCGACAATCCGGTGCCATCCGGCAAACGCAGCATGGGAGTGCCGTCATAGAGCACGTACATCATCGTTTTGCCTCCTGTCGTTGGGCGAGCATCCACAGCAATTCGACCGCATCGTAAGTGCCGTAGGCGGCGGCGTTCTCCTTCAGGCCGCGCCTCATGTCGCGTGACAGGACGTTGTCCGCCGAGAACGCCTCGACCAGATCGGATACGCCTTGCAGCCGTGAAACATCCACCTTGCACAGCAGGGATGTTCCCTTCACGGTCGTCCACGGCACACCGTCGATGACATCCATGTATCCGTGTTTGACCAGCCATTTCAGTTTATCTACCATGTCATCTCCTTTAACACGTCCGCGAAGAGGCTGCGCAATAGTTCGTCGTCGCTGATTGGCGTGATTTCGTAAAGATACATCTCGTATTCAGAGGGCGCGGCGGCAATCTTGGCTGCGACGGGGAACAGCTTCTTGAGTTCGGCGGCGGGCATGTCGGTGAGTTTGGAAAGCATATGCCAGCTCCACGTCGAGTTTTCGTAGCCGCCGAAAGTGGTGCATGAGATGATACGCGCGTTGCCAAGATGCTCGCCCGTGGATGCGTCCAAGAAGACGAATGCCCGCGATGTGGCCGCCACCTCCTCATCGCGCACTTCGAATCGTTCCTGCCGTTTGCAATCTGCTCCCAGTATTCGTGGCGTATCTTCGCCACGGTCACGCTGCGGGTAAACATTGGGCGTTCGCTCCTTCCGTGGGTTGTTTTGCGCATTCGGGGCAAAGAGTGCATTCTCCAATCCGCCAGCCATGGTATTCAAGCGCGTCTGCGTGGCCGCTTTCGTGGGCGTGACATTCGTCGCATTCGACGTGCCAATGATCAGGACACCACGCCTCGCCGTCACGCACCAGCCAGCGGTCATACCAGTCATCGAAGGGACCGCCGTCATCGGCTCGGCGGATGTATCCGGTGGGATGAGGCTGCCGTGCGTCCCGCTCGCGCCCGCACTGATAGCATATGAGAAAATCGGGGCGGCATTCGGGGCAGAGGGTGCGCTCCCCCACCTCCCAGTCGTTTGCGGTCGCCCATCGAAGCACTTCAAACTCGGTGTCGAATTCAGGCGTGCAGTCGCCACATTCGTCACATTCGGCCCAGTAGACGGTTCGCTCCTCAAGCATGACAGCCTCCGAAGGGAATGCTGTAAGTAAAGTCGTTGAAGACGAGCGTGCATGGCATGACCCGCTCGACGGATTGTAGATATTCCACTAGTCCCACCCTTTCCTTTCGACCGGATTATGCGTCCACTGCAGAAGAAGGCAAACGGCCCATGGAACGCGTCTTTGCATTCCACAGGCCATTCACGCATATTGGCGCAGGGCGGGTCATAGCGGACGAAGTCAAATCCGCTCGCCGCCCTTCACGTTGCCGACTGACGAGGAAGGAGGGGGAATATATCCGAAAAACCTCGTGCGGACATGTTGACGCCGATACGGAACGCAGAACGGGTCTCGGCGCGCAGGTTAAAACGCGCTCGCCATTCTTCGCGTTGCCGGCTCCGGGGCATATGTCAGACCCCGCGTGGACGCGTTGACGTTCCATAAGGGTCTATGCGTCCACGAGCGCATGCCGTATCGTTTTGCTTCAACGTTCCAGACATTGCCAGTACACGCCCGTGGCGTAAGCCCATTCGCGGGCGGTCGCGCACAGATCGCCTCCCCATATGCCCTGAGTGTCGTAGACGTCCCACATGGCCACCCATTTAGAGAAGCCGAGCATGGGTTCACTCCCGTTCCGCCATCAGGCGGCAGTAGGTGGCCGCCCATCCGAACGCGTCCATCCATCCCTCCCGGTACTGGTTCGGAATGTCGTCTCCGATAGACCGGTCGGCCTCGCGGAGCTTGGTTTCGAACGTGTCAGCCAAGCGTTCCAATAGAATGGTCTCATCCTGCTTGTTCATTTTTCCTCCCTCATCGGGCTTTCCGTGTTCCGCCGTATCGTCCATGAGCATGTTCTGACAGTGTTCGATTGTCCGCGTGTAGGCGTCGAATCCGTCGTATCCGTCGCTCAGACCTTCTTGGGCGCATTCCCATTCGCAGTCGGCTTGGGCTTTGAGCCATTCGATGACCTCGCCCAACGTTTCGCTTCGCACGCTCACTTGTCGTCCTCCATTCGTCGCTGTTGTCTGACTGTTTTACGTTCCACCCATTCGCCTAGTTCCTCTTCTTTCGGGCTAATAAGCGGGTCGGGGTTTCCATCCTTGTCGAATAATGGGAACCGTTTGCCGCTCGGATTGTTCTCCCAAGGTATGAGTGACAGGCTTCCGTCTGGATTGCGGTAGACATCGCCTTCGGTTTGTTCGCCATCTCGAATGCATGTGATGTACGGCGTTTCGGAAGGCACGTCAACAGTTGTAATTAACTCTTTGCCGTCTAGACCTTTCCTATGGGACTTGTATCTGATTGTCTGATAGCCGTAGTCGAAATCGTCCAACGGGATGACCTCGTCCATGTGGCCGTCCCTGAGAACGTTCGACGGCTTGCAAGGGTGGAAATCATACGTCTCGTACACCCTCTTCCACTTACGATGTCGTTTTGACAATCTA
>SKEV01000753.1_pt1 | contig 10413 bp, 14 predicted proteins | sample 4819531 | NCBI WGS metagenome assembly SKEV01 (sample SAMN11008800, study PRJNA524170) | human gut metagenome | biome: Human fecal sample; material: Feces; isolation source: fecal sample from pouch patient p9, p28 | host: Homo sapiens | place: Israel: Tel-Aviv | collected 2016-08-01 | reverse complement strand
CGCGTCACCCGCCTGACGCGCGTCTACCGCGAAACGGGACGGCTGATCGTAGACTGCCGGCCGCAACGCGGCCGCTATCTGGCTGTCCGGCAGGGCGACCTGGATCTGGGCTGGCGTTGGTATGCTCGGGAGAAGGAGCGGTTGGATGACGCCCGCACCGTACTGCCCGACCATGATCCGGACGCGCTGGCCGAAGCCGTCAGGCCGATTCTTCGCATGGCGTTGGACCGGGCGCTGTCAGACCGGCCAGCATAGTCCGGTCGAACAGGTCGGCATCATCGACCACGTATACGGGAGTCCCACGTCTCGCCATGCGACGGTGGAATGCCAGCTGGTCGGCGCGGGGACGACCGCCCGGACGCTTCACCTCCACGAACAGGACATGCCCGCCCGGCAGAAACACGATACGGTCGGGAGCGCCCCGCACGCCCGGACACGCCCATTTCAGGCACAGGCCGCCACGCTTGCGCACCAGATCGCACAGTCGCGCCTCCACACGCCCCTCCGGAGTGCTCATTCCTCTCCCTTTAACGCGCCCATCACCGCATCATGCAGGTTGGCGCGACGTTCCAGAACGCTCAGAATGCGCGAATCGACCGTGCCGGACTCGCAAATCCGATGGACGCGCACCGGGTGGGATTGGCCGGACCGGTGCAGACGGGCGTTCGCCTGATCGTAATCCTCCAGACTCCACGGCAGGGACAGCCAGACAATCTCATGGCCGCCATGCTGAATGTTCAGGCCGTATTTCGCGGCCATCGGATGCGCGGCCAGCAGTGGCACGCGCCCGGCGTTCCATTCGGCCAGCACGCCATCCTCATGCACTTCACGCATTCCGGGAAAACGTTTCGCCATGCGTTCCAGCTCATCCTTGAACCGGTAGAAGACCAGTACGGGACCATCCGCCTCCGCTACGATGCGTTCCAGCTCATCCATTTTCGCATCATCGACATGCATGACCGTCCGGTCGGAATCGTCCGAATCGGGATAGACGCAGCCGGCGGTCAGCTGGGACAGCTTGCCGGTCAGCACGCCCGCATTCGCCGCCGTGACATCCTCACGGCCGGACACCTCCAGCACCATGGCGCGTCTGATCTCATCGTATTTGGCGCGGGTCTCGGCGGGCATGTCAATCCAATGGTCGACGGTCAGCAGGTCGGGCAGTCCGGGAAGCTTGTCGGCGGCCCGCATGGACAGACAGTCGGCTCCGATACGGTCCATGATGCGCGTCTGGGCACCGTCCAACGGCTCCCATTCGATGCATTGGCTCACTCCATACGGGTTTTTGATCCACCGCGACTCGCGGAAATACTCGCCTTTGAACCGTTCCATGCTCCGCCCCAGCGTACGCCCGCCGTCCACGAGCATCATCTGCGCCCACAGGTCGAGCAGGTTTTTCGTGGCGGGCGTGCCGGTCAACCCCAGCAGCCAGTCGATCGGCAGCTCGCCGTTCGACGTGCGGCGACGGCCGGACGGATGGTTGGCACGGTCGGCGCGACGCGCCTTCAGCACCTTGAACCGGTTGGATTTCGGATTGCGGTATCCGGACAGCTCGTCGACCACAATGCCCGTCCACGGCCAGCAGGCGACGGTTTTATCCAGCCAGGCGAGATTGTCCTGTCCGATGATCGTGACCGTCCTGTTCTCGTTGATGGCGGCAAGCCGCTGTTTCGGCGTGCCGACCGCGACCGCCCAATCCAGTGAGTGCACGGACTTGAAGCGTTCCAGCTCGTCCGGCCATGAGTTCTTGGCGACCAGCGCGGGCGCGACCACCAGAAAGCGGCTGTCCGGATGTTCGGCATGCCAGATGTCCATGATGGCGATGCTGGTCAGCGTCTTGCCCAGACCCATGTCCAGAAACAGTCCGGAACCGCCGTTGCGGACGAACGAGTCCAAGGCGAACCGTGCCGCCTGCATCTGGTATTCGCGTAAAACTCCCATGACGGTTATATGCGTCAAAAAGCCCCCGCGACAGCCTATTAGTAAGACGCGGGGGCAGGGGTATACATGACAGCGTGGGGTCTCCCCCACACGCTCCACTATGCGTCCACGGCGCATAGTGGAGCCCAACGGCGCGGAACACTGCCTTATCATATCCCCCCTGACCGCGTCGCGCCCCGCATCCGGACCCTCGTGGATGCGGGGCTTTTTTCGGCCGACCAAGCGCGGCGACGACCCTGATTCGAATAAACGGGCAATGAGCGCGATGGGTCCGTGAATGCCCGAAGATGCGGGCAGTGAAAGATGATTGCCCGTAAACGCGAACAGTGGAAGATAGAAGAACAGGCAATATAAAGAAGAAGTAGAAGGAAGAATCTCTCTTTTACTCTCTTTATGTGCTTGTATGCATTCTGTATGCACTTTGTATGCATCCCCGACTGCATACATTTACAGCCCCTCAGCCCTACGGACACGCCTATTCTCATCTTTGTATGCATTGTATGCAGTCAATTCCGGAGTTGTGTTCTCGCATAGCATGCATAGTCGGTTTTTTGATGCATACAATGCATACAAGCTACGATCCGTACGACTTTTCGGACGGCATGGGTGGTTGTTCGGTGAAAAAACGGATGGACGGAACGCCTGAAAGAAGCAGATGACCCAACTCACAGCGAAGGCTTGTAGGTTGGGTCGAATTCGCCTAGTCGGTCATCGCACGGCACGCCAACATCATGAGGCCGACGATTTCGCCGCCGATCAGAATGACGGCGAGCATCAGACAGACATAGTAGAGCACGGAGCAGCAGAACGCTCGGTTGCGTTGGCACTGCTTCAGGTAGGCGCTCTGCATTTGCGCGAACATGCTTGCGGTATGGGTCGACGCGGCCGCGCCGACGGGTGCTAGACAGACGAATACCAGAATCACCAACATGAGGTCACGCCTATGCGCCGGACGCATGGGTCCGGCATCGAATGTTTCCCCGTACAAGAAGGATGTCATGGATGCGAAGGATTTGAGGATAAAGGCGAACGGCCTGGCGGATATCGCCGCCCAAGTGGATTGTTGGCTATCGGATGTGCCCGAATCGTTGTCGGACTGGTTCGAGGTCACGTACGGAACGGACGTGAACGAGCTTTCGCGCCTCTGGCAGGTGGTGCAGGATATGCGTGATGTGGCGAAGCGCCATATCCGGCTGGAATGCGAAAATCCGGATTGCTGGAACAATCCGCTACCGGGTGCGGATCACCAGTGCCGGACGTGCGGCATGTGGGTATGTGACGAGTGTTGGCAGACGTGCGACGGGTGCGGTGACGGTGTATGCGCCCACTGCGTGCGCGAATGCGGCACATGCGGTGCGTTGGTATGCGAACAATGCGTTACGCCGGACAAGGGATGCCTATCCTGTAATCGGTGAATATTGTCGTATTAACCTCTAATCCGAAAGGCATGAATCATGAGTGACCCGAACTACAATCCGCAACCGTACCAGCCGCAGAACCAGCAGCCGCAATACGGGCAGCAGCAGGCGTACGAGCAATCCCAGTACGCGCAACCTCAGTCCAATCCTTACGCGGACAGCCAACAGTACGCGCAGACGCCGCAGTACGGACAATCCCAATACCAGCAGCCGCAATACGGACAACCCCAATACATGCAACCGCAATACCAGCAATACCAGTATGGACAGCAACCCTACATGGGACAGCAACCCGCCGACACCGGCTCGTTCGGATGGGCGGTGCTGGGATTCTTCTTCCCTATCGTCGGCCTCATCCTCTTCCTCGTCTGGAAGTCGGAGAAGCCAGTCAGCGCGAAACAGGCGGGAATGGGAGCACTCGCATCAGTCATCTCTACCGTGGTTTTATGGATTCTGCTCATAGTGTTCGCTGTAATCGCAGGGAGCGCCGTCACCTACTAGCACCCCCCTTTTGAATGCATGAGGCAACCGTAAGCGAAAAAGTTTATACGACGTCACCCACCACACCAGCGGCATCATCGTCTTCCAATCCGGTCTGACCCAAGCATTCGACTGGGGTATGAACGTCGGACTGCCGCGTGACAGGATGGGCGAACCGGCGTTCCATCCATCCGATGCGACGGCCATCACCTGCCGGCATGACGCCGATTTGGGCCTGTGGCTGGATTTACGCCGGCTGGTTGTCGTTTACGACCCGAATCACAGGCTCCCATTAAAACCGAACACGCTTGGAGACGTGTATCTGCTGTCGGATGGCACCACCGTGCTGACACCCCGACGATGGGCGTGAGTTTGACGCAATCGGGACTCATGCCGGCGCGTTTGCGATACCAGTTTGGCGGTGGTGTGATTCGTTTTTGTAGCCGTACCTGCATCGTTTGACACTCCCGTGGTTGAAACCACGGGAGTGTCAAGAGGCGCCACGATATAGACTGTATGCACAATGTAGCTAGCAGGAACGGAAGGAGCAGAGCATGGCGAACACGCCAACCACCACCATGCGCCTCGACCCAGAACTCAAAGACGAGGCACTGCAAATACTTAAACCACTGGGACTTAACCTCACCAGCGCAACCAACATCTTCCTTAAAGCTGTCGTCAGAGAAAAAGGCCTGCCATTCAACCTCCACTCGGGCAATGGTATAGAAACGAAGAGAACCGAACAATTGGACAAATAGACCGACCGCTCGAAAACAGCAATAGTCCGGGCAGTGAAGATGGCTCTGGGGTATTGAGAAAGGTATGCACAGCAATGGTGCGCACAGAAGATCAAGTTCGCAATTCAGCAGAAGCAATCCTTGGCTTTGTTGATAGTGACGAGGCAACCAGCGGAACTGGACAAATTACCACGTTCAATCAATTGGGTTTTAAGGGCGTGAATTACAAGCCCGATGGCTGGTATCTACCCAAGGACAAGGGTAGCGTGGCTATCATTCTGGAAACCAAGTCGGAAGACACCGATTTGGATGTGCAAAAGTGGGTTGACGAGCTGAATCAGAACGTCGATGTGACCATGAACCAGTACTCGAAGGTGATTGGAATTCTGTACAACGGTCGCACCGTGCGTTGCTTCAAGAACAAGACGGAAGTGCAAGCACCCACAGAATTGCAGAACAAGCAATTCTACATCGACCTATTCCTCGACGAAGGCATCGATAAGCAACGCATCTACACGCTGACCGCGCGCATCAACAATCTGCTTCACAGTGAATTCGGCGTCACCAATCTGTATCATCGAATGATTCTCACCGCATGTGCCCTCGTAGCCGAACGATACGGTGCCAAACTCGAAAACCTCAAAGAATCCCCATACCAGACATTCAACGCGACAGTCGTCACCACACTGTCCACGTCACTGGAGAACGACCGCAAGCAAAACAGCAAAATCGACATCCTACTGGACGAATACTCGACCATCCGCATGAACACGACCACCAACCAGCAGGCCATCGCAGAGTTCATTGACTGCGTAGTCAGCGTTTCCGAGTGCATCAATTCGAACAAGTGGCGCGGCGAGGACGTGATGGGCATCTTCTTCAACGAGTTCAACCGGTACAAGAAGAAGAGCGAAGCAGGTCAGGTCTTCACTCCCGAGCACATCACCGACTTCATGTACCGCATCCTCGAAGTCAACCAGAACGACCGCGTGCTGGACGCGGCCTGCGGTTCGGGCGGGTTCCTTGTCAAGGCCATGAGCAACATGATCCACGAGGCCGGTGGCATGAACACCGAGAAAGCCAAGGCAATCAAATCATCGCAGTTGTACGGCATCGAGTTCTACAAGTATGTGTACGCCTTGGCTTGCGCGAACATGCTCATCCATAAGGACGGCAAGACGAACCTTGAATGCCTTGACTCACGCACCTCGGAGGCTGGGGCGTGGATTAAGTCAAAGGGCATCACCAAAGTACTGATGAACCCGCCGTTTGAGACGAAGTTCGGTTGCATGAACATTGTTGAGAACGTGTTGGACAATGTACCGCAAGGCACCATGTGCGCGTTCATTCTGCCCGACAAAAAGCTTGAGAAGACCCGTGGCATCACCAAGCGCATTAAAGAAAGCCATCGCCTCCGCAAGGTAATCAAACTACCAGAAGACGTGTTCCAAGGAACCGGTGTTACTACCAGCATCTTCGTATTCGAGGCGGGCGTACCCCAAGGCGCTAACGAGTTCTTCACCTGCTGGATGAAGGATGACGGGTTGGAGACTGTGAAGAACAAAGGGCGGCACGACCTACACGGCCGTTGGCCTGCAATCGAAAACCATTGGGTCGATATCGTCATCAAGCAATCAGGAGACGAAACCTGCAAGTGGGAGAAGCCGAATAAGTGCATGTCCTATCAGGCACCCGTCAAACCGTTTGAGATTACCGAAGAGGATTTTCGCAAGACCGCAATGGATTACCTCATGTACAAGAGGGGCATCGATGCCAAGGAGTTTAGCAACAGTCTGTTCGAGAAGGTGATGTACTCAAGTGACATCGAAGCAGACAATGAGTCCGTGACTGTGACCATGCGGAAAGGCGACAGTGTCGATGGTGAAGATTGATACAAGCAGGTGGAAGGAGTTTCACCTATATGACCCGCACATGTTTCTCATTGACATGGGAAACAAATTCGATAGGGTCAAGATGGATTCTGCGGTCAATGAGGTCAACTTCGTTGGGAGAACCGCGCAGAACAACGGCGTAAACGCAACGTGTGCGTTAGTCAGCGACGTTAACCCATATCCGGCTGGTTGCCTGACGCTCGCTTTAGGCGGAAGTATCGGTGCGTGTTTTGTCCAGAATAGACCGTTCTATACAAGTCAGAACGTTATCGTACTCAAGCCAGCAGATAAGATTCCCTCAGCAGCGTGCCAGTTTGCGGCAAGTGTCATCCATAAGGAAAGCGACTTGCATTATCAAGCGTTTTCCAACGAGTTAAACAGACACATTAAAACTGATTTTGCAATCAGGCTCCCCGCAACGCCGTCCGGTGAGCCTGATTGGGAATATATGTCAGACTATATGACGGGCGTGCTGCGAGAATCGTCGGCCACCGTTGACGAATTGTGCAACGTGAGCCTACAGAATAGGCGTATCGACAGCTCCGCGTGGAGACCGTTCGCCATCTCTGATTTGTTTGTTGTTCAGAAAGGCACGCGACTGACTCGTGCGGACATGATTTCGGGTGACCTGCCATTCATTGGGGCAACGTTGGAAAACAACGGAATCACCGCCTATATCGGCAATCGTGAACACGTCCACCCCGGCGGGACACTCACCGTCGCGTACAACGGTCAAAAGGCGATGGGTAAAGCATTCTGGCAGCCGAAACCTTTCTGGGCATCGGATGACGTTAATGTGCTGTACCCTAAGTTCGAGTTGAATGAACAAATCGCCTTATTCCTCCAACCAGTGTTCTGGGAGGCCAGTCATGCGTTCTCGTATGACAACAAGTGGAACAAAGCAGCGATGGAGCAAACAACTCTGACGCTTCCTGTCGCAGCGGACGGCTCGCCCGACTGGGAATACATGCAACGCTTCATGCAACACAAAATCGATGACGCGGATATGTCAGTCACCCAACTTGAAGAACTGTAGCCGGAACACCATTGGACTGTCCAGTAATCGTCCCTCTTTGTCTTCGTTGGCAACGGGGGACGATCATCATTCATGTGCGTTTTCGCATGAATAACCTTATACGGCGATAGGCTGTAACAAGATATGAGCACGCCCGCCTGGGCGTGAACGAAACCGGCGGCCGGTCTTTGACCGACCGGAAGCACGGAACCCCCTCACGTTTTCCGCGAGGGGGTCTGTGTAGTTACGCAATTAGACATAGGCGGTTTGCTTCCCGCGACATGCATCCTGACTCCGCCACAAGGCCATGACATGCCGGCGTTCGCGGGCCTTGGGCTGATCGGCCGCATATGGGCCGCGATGAGATATGAGTTTCCGAATCTGATACGCCCAATGGATGCCGCTCCCCTATTGGGAGTGTCCATGGCGACCCTGTACCGCATGGGACCGCCCGTACGCCATCTGACCCGCAACATGGCGTACATCGATGCCGCATGGCTTGACGCGCACGGCGCGGACATTCCGATCACGGTATCGTTCGACCATGCTCCCACCGTACGCGAGACGGCACGACTGCTGTCCTGTTCGACCCGCCAAGTGCATCGGCTGATGGCGTGCGGCCGGCTCGCCTATGCGAAAACGAATGCGCGGCTTGCGCTTATCGACCCGGAATCGTTGGCGCGTCTGACGGGTCGGACAGCACGATCTCGCCGGTACGCTTGTTGATGCTGACGGCCATGCCGACGATGGGACGCCCTTCGAACTGGGCTCCCTGCATCGTCCGGTACGCCTTGTCCAGCAGGTCGGCGCGATCGGGATGCTCGTCCAGTTGGTCCGTGAACGCATCGTATACGTCCATGTAATGCTCGCCGCGCATCCGATCCAACGATCGCAGCACGTCGTGAGCATGACCGCGCGTCACGCCGCCACGTTCGAACAGGGCGCGAATGTCGGGCGTCGTATCCGTCCGGCCGACCTGGAATTCGGCCAGCTGCTCCAACCAGTCGCAGGCCAGATCGTCCGCACGGAACGTTCGCGTCGCAATGGATGGGGCGCGCAGATGAACCACCAGCGGGTGGGTTAACAGTCCGACGACCATGCCCGCAAGCGTGAATCCGGTGGCGCGCCATCCGTCCGGCAGCAACGTCGGCACGATCAGCGCGCCCGCCATTCCCGCCACGCATGCGATGGAGACCAGGACGGCGACGGTTCTGATGGCCGCAAGAGGGACATGTTCGGGGCGTTTGATCATCGGCTCAGACATCGCCGTTGCCGTCCGTACGAACCGGATACACGTACCGGCAGTCGGCGGAGTGCAGTTGCGCCTTCAACGCTTCGACGCCGCCCGACGCGTACGCGTCCAGCCAGTCGGCCAGACGGTTCGGATGGGCGGAATCCAACAGGTACACGTACCGCACCATTTCGGGCATCGCGTCGAACACGCGGTTCCATTCGGCATCGGTGACGAAGCCGAACGTGCCGACGCGCCATACGACCTCATTCGGGGCGAACCCGTCGAAACGGCCAATCTCGGAGAATCGCCTGTCGGCGGCCTCCAGCATTTCACTCAGATTGTTCTCATTCATGCCCGAATCTATGCGTCCGGGGCCGCATAGCGGGCGTGAAAGGATGAAAGGAGCCGAAACGATGATGGATGGCAAAGGACATGCGCATGAGCCGGCGGGCACGCCGAAAGGCGGCCGGTTCGCACGCAAGACGGTTTTCGGCGCGGATGAGGATCTGGACTGCGCACCAATCCCGGCCGCCGACCGCGCCGCACGATTGCAGGAGCGGTACGGTCGGCGTTGGGAGCGGCTGGATCCCGACTGCCGATATGATGATACCCGACTGGTCGTCTCCTATATGGATGGCGGAACCGGCGTGGTCATGCTTGGCGACTGTCGGGATGCGAACACGCTGGATGTGTTGGAGTCCGGCCGACCATGCGGCGACATCGCATCCATCGCCGTCAAGCCCGGCTTCCACTATTCCGACAAGGCGCGCGCCGCCGCCGCGCTGGTCGACGAGACCGTACGCGCCGACTGTGACAAGCGTCCGATGGATTATGCGCGTCTGCGTGAGCATGGCATCGATTCGGAGGGCGTGGACAGGGCGATCAGCGAAGGACTGCTTCGCTACGCCGATTCCGACGAGCGCACGTTTCTACCGGCCACGTTTCTAGAGCAGCGCCAATACCATCTGACCGGAACGCATGACTTCACCCCGAACCGTCTGGACTTCGACGCCGTGGATGGCTTCGACGTGTACCGCATAGAGGATTTGGAACGTTCGCAAAAAGAAAGGAATCAAGTTCGATGACCTCACATGTCACTCGCGCGACCGCCATGCTCGTGGCCGCCGCATCCCTGTCGGCGGGACTGTCCGCCCCCGCCATGGCCGACGAGACGGGCACGCCGACCCCGCCGGATAATGGAACGACCCAGCCTGCGCCAAGCGCGAAAGAGACGCTTCAGAACGCCGTCAACAAAGCCAATGGAATCGACCAGACCCGCGAATGGGACAGCGACGCGCGCACCGCGTTCTCTGTGGCCCTGAACGCAGCCAAAACCAAGCTGAACGCTCAGACCGCAACCGATGCCGACTTGTCGGCCGCGGCGACTGCCTTGACGAAGGCACAGGAGAAGCTTGTCACTGCGGGAACCACCGCGCAGAATGCGCGTAAAAACAAGCTGAAGGAGCTTGAAGGCTACACGGGAGACAATGCGGCATACTATCCGCCAGAGGATATCGAGGAATTGAAAACCTCCATCGAAACATTGAAGAATGCCTCTGACACGGCGGAGGGTGACCGGGTCATCGACAGTGAAATCACCGAGCTTGACGCTAAAGAAACCGGCCTGATCGCCAGACTCAAGAAGGACAACACGGCCTTCAACCGCTTGAAGACCGCGGTCGCGACCGCAACCAAG
>SKEV01000888.1_pt1 | contig 10419 bp, 10 predicted proteins | sample 4819531 | NCBI WGS metagenome assembly SKEV01 (sample SAMN11008800, study PRJNA524170) | human gut metagenome | biome: Human fecal sample; material: Feces; isolation source: fecal sample from pouch patient p9, p28 | host: Homo sapiens | place: Israel: Tel-Aviv | collected 2016-08-01 | reverse complement strand
CAACAAGTTTAACCAGAAACCAGAATTTTCAGCCTGCTTTGTAACTAATTCTGTCTTCGTCTTAGTTGCAGCTTGCGTAACTTCCTTTAGTGAAGCGTCGTTAGGCAGCAAAGTTGACGTGAATTTTGTCACCTTTTGAGTTGGCTGTAAGAAGCTAATACCGCTATCTTTAGAAGCTGTTTGTGCTTTTTTATAAGTACCAGTAATATTATAAATACTGTTACCGGGTTGCACTGTAATCGATTTGATTTCTTTGTCATTCAGCGCCTTAATAAATTCACTTGATGTTAAGGTTTTAGTTGTTGACTTGTCGTTACCGAACAAGCCATAAAACATGCCAACAACAACAAGGAAGATAAAGACGTAGAAAATGCTATTTCGAAAGAAACCGCCTTTGTTATTTTTCATTGTAATTCCTCAATTTCTATTTGGTGTAAACTTCTTTTTTCAAAATACCAACGTACGGTAAGTTTCGATAAAAGTCTTTGTAATCTAGACCATATCCGACAACAAACTGATTACGGACATCAAAGCCAATATAATCAGCCGTTACTTCAACTTTACGCCCCTCTTTTTTGTCCAATAGAGTTGCAACTTTAATTGATCGTGCGCCTCGTTTAGCAAGTAAGTCTTTCATAAACAGCAATGATTGACCAGTATCGACAATATCTTCTACAATCAAGACATCACGATCTTTAACATCAGTTGCTAAGTCAGTCACGATCTTAACCTTGCCAGTTGATTCGAAACCATCACCATAACTAGAAACATCAATAAAGTCTAATTGGTGAGCAACATCCATTTGACTAGTTAAATCTGTTAAGAAATAAATTGCGCCCTTTAATGCACCAACAACTAATGGCTTTTTACCTGCATAATCTTCGGTCAATTGCTTACCTAAGCGAACGCACATCTCATGAATATCTTTTTCAGAAAATAACTTATGATCGATAATGTCGTTAATATTGTCGCCTTTACTCATTTGTCTACCCTTCAATTCATTACTTTTAATCATCATTTCTAGATAAGAAAAATTATAACATCTTTACATAAAAAAAGCGTCAAAATCGACGCTTCTTTCAGAATAATCTTATTTTTCATCCTTTAATTGATCGGATTTTTTCTTTTTAATAGGTTCAACAATAAACCAGCGCATAAAGCCTTGTTCAATACTTTCAAGCGTAAACTTATAACCTTCTAAGTCAATTGATTCATCCTTTTGAAGGTTAGGATAATGTTCCATCATATATCCGCCGATAGTGATAATGTCACTATCTTGAAAAGCCTTTAAATCAGTATGGAAAAATCTTTCAAAGTCGTATAAGGTTGTTTTACCTGAAACATGAACGATTCCATCTTTATCCTTAATGATGTAGTCATCTGAAACATCATCAATTTCATCTTTAACGGAACCAAATAGCTCTTCATAAATATCCTTATCGGTTACAATACCACTAGTTCCACCGTATTCATCTACCACCAAAACAATTGGTGTATGCTTAGAAATCATTAAATGCAAAATATCTTGAATTGGCATCGATTCTGGAACGGTAATAATTGTTCTAATAATTCTAGTTACAGGTACAGAACCATCAATTTGATTTTGCTGAACAATATCGTATGAATAAACATATCCAACTACATCGTCTTTATTGTTATCACGAACAACTGGAAAACGACTATAACCTTCTTCAAGATACTTTTTCAAAGCATACTTAATTGAATCAGTTGAATCAAGTACCGACAATCTAGTTCTGTCAGTCATAATGTCCTTAGCTACCTTGTCATTTAATTCAAAGGCACGTTCCATATAAGTTAAGTCTTCTTTATCAAGAGAACCACCATGAACCGCATTACGAGATAGCTTAATAATTTCAGACTGAGAATAAACCTGATTTTCTTCATCAGCAGGATCAAAGCCTAAAAGCTTTAAAATACCATTTGAACTAGTATTAAGCAGCCATACAAACGGATAAACCAATGTATGAAAAACATGAAGCGGAGTAACAATTACCATCATCATACTTACTGGTTTATCAATTGCAATATTTTTAGGGACAACTTCTGTTAAAACCACTTCTAAATAAGTTAACAAAATTACACCTAAAATTGCACTCACTGATTTAATAAGTGATTGGCTCATTGGGGTTAAATGAAAAAGATCTTCCAGAATAACCGCAAAAGTATCAGCAGAAAACCACCCTAATACTACTCCAACAAGAGTAGTACCAACTTGTGTAGTTGATAAATATTCATTCAAATTATGCGTCATATTAAGCGCACACTGTAATTTCTTTTTATTGCCTTGACCTTTAGCCAGCATATCCTCAAGCTGACTTGGTCTTGTTTGTACTAAAGCAAACTCTGCAGCGACAAAGAATGAAGCAACAATAAAAATTAATATAGTTGCAACTAAATTAGTTGTTATTTGAGCTGGACTCAAAATTTTCTCACCTTTTTTACAAATTATTTACTAAACTTCATTTTACCATTTATGAGCAAAATAGTGCATTTTATTAGGCTTGCTTTTACGATTTCTACTTACTTACCTTGTAAACTTTATCAAAGGGTACTCTCTTAGGAATATATACAGGATCATTTACCTCTGCATTTTTATCTACGTAACCTACTGCTATTGCCATACCTACAAATTCATCATCTGGAATACCAGCATATTTTCTAACTAAATCTGGATAAGAAACCATTGAATGAGCTGGCATAATTCCTAACCCTCTATTAACGGCTAGCAGCATAATACTTTGAGCAAAAATCCCTAAATCAAATACAGACCAGGCCGGTGACTTTCTGGGAATAGTTAAAAAGATAATTGCTGGTGCATTAAACATTGTTTTATTTGCATGAGAAAACAATTGTAGCTTATTTCTGAAAAAGAAACTTTGTGATGCACCCATAGTTGCCATATTGCTACTTGGAAAAGTGTCCCAATCTAAAGATAGCATAGAAGCGAAGTCTTCATGTGGCTTTATACCATCTTCATCATTTTTTATTGAAGCTTGCTTAAATTCTTCTAGTGCATCCCCCATTAAAACGTAAGCACGCCAAGGCTGGGAATTAAGTAACGATGGTGATTGCTGTGCTTGCTTAACAATTTCAGCAATTGCTTTTTCTGGAACTTTTCTATTAGTAAATTTTCTTGTTACATGTTCATTTTGAAAAACTTCTTTGAAATTCATTCTCTTATCCTCACTAAAAAAACAAAATATTATATTATTTCTTTTCTTTTGCTAGTTTTTTTCTTTCCTGATCTTGCTTTCTCAAATAAGCATTCATTGCCATATCATTCTTTCTCATGGCCACAAAAGCTGTGATTGTAAGCGTTAATCCACCAATGCAGATTAATAATAAGCCTAGTGGAAATAAGAAATCAGCACCTTTAGGAATAAATGAGGCTTTAATCACCCAGCAAAAAATTCCAACAAGCATAAAGATAATTCCAACAATAACCGCTTTAGTATTCGGTCGATATCTCTTCATAATCCGCCCTCGCTTTCTCTATCACATATATCTTAACAAAAAAAGCTTAGTTTCACTTGCGTGAAGCTAAGCTAAAAACCATTTTTTAACCAGTCTATATTTTTTGAGAGAGGGGAAAAGTCAACTAATTAAATTCAACGGTTTGTACTGTTTGGGAATGTTCGACAGCACCCTTTTCAATCGGAGTAACTGACTTAACAATATCCATATTCGTATAGACTACGATACAACTATCATCATATCCTTTATCCGTGATCAATTCGAAATCCATTGTAGCTAAAGGTTGTCCCTTCTTCACTTGATCGCCTTGTTTAACGTCTACTGTAAACGGAGCACCTTCTAATTCTACTGTATCAAGTCCCAAGTGGATCAAAATTTCTAATCCCTTTTCAGTCTTAATACCAATGGCGTGCTTAGTTGGGAAAAGTGTTGTAATAGTCCCATCAACAGGAGCATAAATGTGGCTGTCTTTTGGTTTAATGGCAAAACCATCACCTAACATTTTAGTTGAGAAAACATCATCTTTTACATCAGTAATAGGCATAATATCGCCATCAACTACTGCAACTACTTCTAAACCCTTATTCTTTTTCTTAAAGAAATTAAACATAATTCATAACCTCTGGATTTCTAAAATTCAAGTAATAATATCAGTGCAAAGCAACCGATTAACAAAACGGTTGATGTAATAAGTGCTGCGCATATCACAGGATTAACATTATCTTGTGTTTTCTTTAATGCTTTTGACTTATACATTCCCAAGATAGACAAAACTACACAAAGTAAATTACCAACGCAGAGTTGTCCAACAAGTTGGCTTACCATTAAGAAACGATAAGTTTGTCTATTAGCCAAAAATTTCTTTTTATTCAGCAATAAGTAATAGCCCAGTACAAAGTCTACAATTGCAATAATTGTAGCTATTGCCACCGCAGGCTGCTTCATAATGATTGACCGCATAGATTGACCTGAAGCTCCGCCACGCATTGCTATCAATGCCCAGAAGAACAATGGGGCAATGAACAACACATATGCATACCAACTAAGAATTTTTTTGACATCTAATTGCATGCTCTTGGTCATTCGACCAAAAAAGTTTTCGACTTTTTGTTTACTCATTGCCCACATTAACTTTAACGTCCTCTCTTTGGCCTTGTTGCCAGGCTACATATTCACTAATAAGCAAATCGATTAAATAATATGCCGGGGTAAAAGCAACTTTACCAGTCTTAAAATCAGCATCATCAGTGAAGGCAATAGTTGGAAAGTATATATTATGCTGCGAAAGTGAAGCCAGTTTATTTTGCATCATATTAGTAAATGAAACATATCTAAACTTGTCATTTACCAATTCCAACTTAGTAATTTCTTCATTGATTGTTTTATTATCACCTGTAAATGAGATGATGAATAAAACGTCGCCTTTTTTTGCATAGCGTCCAGCAACTTTTAATTCATCAAGCGCAGACGGCAATACTGTAGCCTGTTTACCAACTACAAAGAGTTCATGAGCTAAATATTGAGCAATTAACTCTTGTTGCCACCCAGTAGAATAAATGTAAATTGTTCCTGCATCATCTATATCACGATATAAGCTATTGAAATCCCTTTGTTTAAAATACTTAAGGACATCATTATTTACTTTACCGAGTTCCCTTGCAAAATTATTTTCAATTTTTATTGGCTTTTTTCTTGATTCAGCTAGTTCTACTAAATCAAATTTAAGTTCACTGTAACCACTTAAGCCCAGTTTCTTACATAAGCGAAATATTGCCGATTCGGATACATAGAGTTTTTTAGCTAATTTGGCCAGACTTAATTTGCTACAGTCCTTCGGATTATTTAACACAAACTGAATTATCTGCTTTTCAGAATCATTTAGTTTGTTACCACTGTTATAGACCATCGATCTTAAATTTGCCATGTTACTTGTGTCCTTATCATTTTATAATCTATATATTAATAATAACACAAGCGCTTACAATTTATAGTAATTGTTTAATTTGATCAACAACTTGATCGGCATCTAATCCAACAACAATGTCAATTTCATTGTTATCCTTATGTTGGACTTCATATGAATCTGCAATCTTCTTGAATTCAGAATCTGGAGCAACTTTCTTAGGATCAAAGACATGAGCTCTTACTCTAGTTGAGCAAGCAATTACATCTTTAATGTTTTCACCACCGCCAAGCAGGTCAACAATACCTGTTGCTCTTTCAATATATGGATTATCTGGTTCAGTTGAAACCTTTGCTTCATTACCGCTTTGTTGCATCAATTGTGTCATTTCATCAAGAACTTGTGGCACATCAAGACCTACAATAACTTGTAATGCCTTACCATGGTGAACAACATTAACAGCTTTATTTGCTTTAAAGTCTGCATCTGGTGCAACCTTACTTGGATCAGCAACAGATACACGTAATCTAGTAGCACATGAGCTCAATTCGGTAATGTTTGAAGGACCACCTAACAAGTCAAGGTAAGCTGTAGCTCTTGCAATGTAAGGATCATTTGCATCCTTACCTGCTGCTTTGGCAGCCATCTTCTGTTTGTATTCTTTCTTGTTAATAAGCTTAACATCCTGGTCATCAGCTTCACGTCCTGGAGTAATGTAGTTAAACTTTTCAATCATAATCTTGAATACAAAGTAAGTAATAATACCGAAGATAATACCAACGATAAATTGCATTACATATGTTTGCCAATGGTGTTCCCAAAGTGGCAACCAGTTCATTGATGCAATACCAATTGCACCATCTGACATAAATCCTCTTAAACCAAATGCCCACATTACAGTGTTCATAGTAGCTGATAACACTGAGTAAACGACCCAAAGTACAGGTGCGGCGAACAAATAAGTAAAGTCGATAGGTTCGGTAATACCAGCTAAAACTGAAGTTAAAGCTGCTGGAATAAGCAAAGCAGATGTTTGCTTCTTCTTATTCTTTTTAGCAGTTGCGTAAAAGGCAAGACAGATAAATGGAACTAAGAAGATCTTTTCATTACCGTAAAGTTGGAATCCTTCAACAGAAGCAATTTGTGAAAGTGGCTTTGTACTTGCTGCGTATTCTGCAAGGTGCTTTAACCAATATGGTTGAAGACCACCAGCAACTACAGCTGGACCGAATTGGAATGGAATATATACCAAGTGGTGAAGACCGGTAGGAATCAATACACGGTTCAAGAATTGGTAAATCCAAACACCGATAAATCCACTATCTACGATGAAGTGTTGCATACCGGTGATACCCATTTGAACTTTTGGCCAACCCCAACAAGTAATGAGTGCCAAAGGAATCATTACAAAGAAACTAATTGCATAAACATAAGTTGAACCTTGGAAAGTACCAAGCCAGTCAGGTAATTTTTTGTCGAAGTATTTATTGTGTAACCATACAACGATCAAAGCAACAACCAAAGCAGCTAAGATACTAGTATCAAGAGTCTTAATACCAGCAATGTTAGTCAAACCATGGTTAGTAGAGTTAGCAACAATTTGAATCTTATCAAAATTAGGAATACCAAATGCTGCACCCCAGTGAGTAAGCATTGCACCGATAAAGTAGTTATAAGTCAAGTAAGCAATTACTGACTCCATAGCTGCTCTACCTCTGGCTTTATTAGCTAAACCGATTGGTAAACCTACCGTAAACAAAATACCTTCTTGGTTGAAGACAGTCCAACCACCAGCTGAAATTGTGTCCCAAACTGAATTCCATGTTGTTCCTGGATTGGCAATAGAGCCAAACAGAGTCGGGTTATTGAACAAACTTCCTAAAGCTACGACAATACCCGCAAATGAGAACAGCATAACTGGGACGAACATTGCGGCCCCAAACCGCTGGATCTTTTGCATCATAATAATTTACCTCTGAAAAAATAAATTAATTGTTTAAACATTAACTTATTCTTTAATCTACACCTACATTATTTCGTTCAAACTAGTTGCAAGGTGCTCATACAACCAGTATTCCGAATATTACTCCTCAAAAATGATTAAGATAAAATATCTAATGATATCAGCTTAGATTTATTTTCATCTTTGTAGTAGCTAGCTTACATTTTTATTTATACCATAGTTTTCAGCTTATGTAAGCGTTTTTGCAAAATATGAATAGGTGTTTCATTCTTTTAATCATCATTTCATTTAATGAAATATATTTCATGGCAACACATTAATATAGACCAATTTTTTAGTATTTTTCAGTCCTTTTGTGGCTTATGTTTAACCTTTTACTTTACATATAAACTTAGTCTGTCAAATTATATGCTAGTCAGATAGCCAATTTATCAATGCAAAATATTTCATTTCATGAAATGAAACAAATGGAGTTTTTTATTAATTAGCATTAGAATGAAATCGATTACATGATAAGGGGGGTGTCTTATATGGCAATTAAATTTATAGCGATCGATACTGATGGAACCTTGCTAAACTCAAATGGAGAAATCTTACCTAGCACCAGAATAGCTATTAAACATGCTTTAGATAAGGGAATAAAAGTTGCCCTTTGTTCTGGACGTCCTATTGCTGGTTTACAGCATTTTATGAAAGAGTTAGGAATTGAAGGCCCAGAACAATATGCAATCACATTAAATGGGGCAATTACTAGAACTGCAGACGGCAAGATAATGACCGAAGATCTTGTTTCAAATGAGTTTTATCGTAAGATGACAGACTTTGGAAAGCAAAACCATATTCCTTTCAATGTGGTTTCGCCAAATTCAGAAATTATTACTAGCGATCATGATGTAGATTTTATGGTATATCTACAAGCTTATGAAAATACTGCAACTTTGTATATCCGTGAACCTGATGATTTTGCTTCTGATTTTGAAGTTGCAAAGGGATGCTTTGTTGGTAAGAGTGAACTATTAGATCAATGGGAAGAAAAAATTCACCAAGAATTTGGCAATGATTTATATATTGTTCGAGCAGATGATCATTTTCTTGAATTACTTAACCCTAAAGTAAATAAAGGTAACGGTTTAAAAGAATTAACTGAAAAACTTGGTATAAATCGTGATGAAGTAATGGCAATCGGGGATGCTGGTAATGATATCAGTATGTTCGATTTTGCTGGCATCGCAGTTTGCATGGGTAATGGCAGTGAAGAAGCAAAAAAGCATGCTGATTATGTCACCACCTCTAACGATAATGATGGCATCAACAATGCTTTAAATCATTTTATAGAATAACAAACATGGAGTTTAGCCGAGGACTCTATGTTTAGCAATTGGCTTTACATACGAAATTTATCCGTTTAAAAATTTTCTGTGCAGCTTAGCTTTGAAGATATACATAAATAAATGCAAATATTTCACAAAAGGCGAAAAAATAGGACCTAGCATCAACTAAGTCCTATTTGCCATTCATTCGTTTTCAATTTTTCATCAATATTTTCATCCATAACTTGCTTTCTCTTACCTGTCATCATCCAGACGGCAATAGCTACTGGCACCAGAACTAATACAAATGAGCTGACCCAATCACTAAGCGTACCAGACCAAACCTGTGCTTTAACTCCACCATTAACTGCATAATTAAGAAAATCGATCCCGAAGTGATACAACATGGCTAGCCATAATTTACCAGTATATAAATACATAATTGCGAAAACTAAGCCCAGTGCTGCGGCATAGACAGCTTGGTTTAGCGTAGCCGCAAAAGCTTGACCACCCAAATTAGTAAAATGTAGTAAACCAAAGAATATGGCACTGACAATCAAAGCAATTTGAACCCGATATCTACTATAAGCAAAACCAGCAATCAAAGCTAAAATCGTTAAATAGCGGTTAGTTTCCTCAAAGACCCCTGCTTCTATTGCTCTACAAAATGACACCCAAGTTGGTTTTAGCGGAGCAAGATCTGGTTTTAATAAAATTTCTCCTAGACTATTTCCTTGACCGCAAAATTCTGCCCAGAAGGCGAAAATAAGACAAAATAGTACCAACCAAATTAAAGTTACGTTTGACCCCTGCCATTTCAAATCGGGATTAAAACTAAAGCTCCACCTTTTTGCAATTAATATTGCAGCTAAAAAGGTAGCGATTGCTGCCATTAAGCCTGAAGTAATTAAAACATTAATTCCCTGGGGCTTTAATTCAATTACAGTAGATGATAAAAGTACCATGTTGAAATAACATACTGCAATTAATCGTCCAAGCCAATTTCTCAATTGTCCAATTGCTACAACTGCAACCGGTAAGTCCATCACCAGTAAAATTAAACTAAAAACGATCGTAATGAACATTTTAAAAATGACATGCTGCAAAATATTTCTAAAAAGTATGTACCACGTAATCGACAAAATTGCTGGCATTAATACAATTGCCAGCCAATTTGCTGCCACTGTCCATTTGTCTGAATGCCGCTTGAGTAAATCAAACACAAAGACAAGTACTGGCAAAACACTAGCTGCAATACATAATCCTGCTGTAGCTGATTTTCCTTTACTAATATTAAAGATTGCCATTCCCCACCAAACTAGGATAACGATGGCAGTTTCATACCTAAATCCAAAATCCCACTTTTTTAAGTTCATTTTTCTTTGCTTCACCTCAAAATTATTATCCGACTATCAGCCAAGAGCAGAAAGAGAACTTCAAATTCGGTTATTTTTCATTCAAATCTGGTAATTATTTTGCTTTAAATTGTAAGTATTGATCATGTCTTTCATCACGTGAGTAAATCGACGAGAAAACTTAATTGCATCCCCATTAGATAAAGTAATCTCTTTTTTCTTCAAATTGATCTGGACAATATTTTTAGGATTCACCAAATATGATTGTGAGACCTTAGTCAAAAACTCATTTTGCTTATCTACACTTTTAATATCCCCTGCAAATTCGGCAGTTCCATCATTTTTAACTAATTTCAATTTATGTGGTGCCTTCGTAGTTGAAATGTAGTAAAT
>SKEV01000882.1_pt1 | contig 10470 bp, 5 predicted proteins | sample 4819531 | NCBI WGS metagenome assembly SKEV01 (sample SAMN11008800, study PRJNA524170) | human gut metagenome | biome: Human fecal sample; material: Feces; isolation source: fecal sample from pouch patient p9, p28 | host: Homo sapiens | place: Israel: Tel-Aviv | collected 2016-08-01 | reverse complement strand
ATCGCCTGCTGCGCCTCATCCTTCGTCTTGCCGACAATATTAGGCATGGTTACTGGCTTTGGTCCCTGCGACACGGTGACGGTGATCGTCGTATTATGCGGCAATGTGGCACCGGGATCCACGCTTAACGACAGCAACGCCCCCTGCGGCACCTCCATGGAATACGTGTCATCGGAAGCAGCGGTCTGCTCGACATTATCGAATCCGGCCTTCTTCAACGCATTGATCGGATCCTTGCCGGATGCGCTGGTCGCGTCGAGAATGTCGGCGGGAACCGTCGCCTGTCTGACTCCCTTGGAAACCACGACCTTGACCTTCTGACCGCGACGCTTGCTGCCACGATCGCCGACATTCGCCGGATCGGTAGAGATGATATCGCCTTCCGTTATGGAATCGCTATACTTTTCCGACACTTCGTATTCGATATCAGAAACTTTCAGCAGACTCTCATAGTCGCTCCATTTCACACCAGTGATGGGGCAGGCTACGGAATCGCTGCACGACATGTCATCCGGCTGAGGCATGGTCCAATAACTGCCAGGCCCCTGGTAACACCACCATGCCCAGCCGCCTGCGCCACACGTCAGAAGAAACGCAGCCACACCTGCGACGATCAGCGGCGTACGATGCTTTTTCGAAGATTTGTCCTTTCCCGCACTGCCGTAATCGCCGTTCTGCATGGCAGGGGATTGCGGCCTCGTGCTGCCGTCTGCGGTATTGACGTCTCCATCCAGCGGCAGCGAGAAGCGCGTCGTCGCCTCGGGATCAACGTTCTGTTGTTGCACTGGCATGACGGTCGTCATGTTCGGTTTGACTCTGTCCAGCTTGCGTGTACGATCGTCGAATTGTTGCGTTGGCGGGGCCGGGGGAGTGGGTGGAACCGGATTACCCTCATTCATCGGGGCAGCGGCATCTTCCGCTTGTGTGGTATTGGGCGATATGTTGACGTTTGCCGCGGGAAGCTGATACTGCCAATCGCTGACCGCGAGTATGGATTGCAGTCGCTGCAACTCGGCCAGTGCGGCGGAAGCGTCTGCGGGTCGTGCTTCGACCGCGCGCGCCGTGAGGTGAGCGATGAATGCAGCCACATTGGCATTGATGCCCTCACAGACGGTAGCGATGCTTGGCACATCCTCGTGAACATGCTTAAATACCAATGTCACCGGATTGTTCGAAGTGAACGGCACCTTGCCTGCGAGCATTTCCCAAGCCATGATGCCTACGGAGTACAAGTCGCCTTGAGGCGTGGCCTGGTTCCTCTCAATCATTTCCGGCGCCAGATATGCGGCCGTTCCAAGCAGGATGCCAGTGGAGGAAAGCGTTGCCTGCGAAACCGTTTTGGCCAAACCGAAATCGGTGATCTGTACGTGGCCGCGGTCGTTGAGCAGAATGTTCTCCGGCTTGATGTCGCGATGCACCACGCCCGCACGGTGTGCGGAAGCAAGGCCATCCAACGTTTCACCGATGATACGCAACGTTTCACGAACGCTGAACGTGCCTTGTTGGTTCATTTCGTAGCGCAGATTCACGCCGTGAACATACTCCATGACGAGGTAGTCAAGACCGTCGAATTCGCCGGTATCATACACTTGCACGATATGTGGGTTGGCGATGGCGGCTGCGGAGCGTGCCTCGCGGTGGAAACGCTCCACGAATTGGTCACGGTGCGGCCCCTGAGCCAGCTGCGTATGCATGATTTTGATGGCGACTGTGCGCCCCAAGCGCTCGTCTACCGCCTGATACACCGTGGCCATGCCACCATCGGCAATTCTGCTGACGACCCGATACCGGCCTTCGATGACCTGACCTTCGGGGGCATGTGGAGCTTCACTCATGGTTAATTGCTGCGGTTCCTTCTTCAAAACGCTTCACGCTGAATGTTCTCATTTGTAGTCTACAAGCAGAGGTTTGCGGATTATGCAACGAACGCGCGTCCTGTCCGGATACCAGTCAGAAGACACGCGGATCTCGTCACGCATTTGCACGTACGTCAGGTACAAAACGTGCGCAAGCCTCGACGAGCGGCGATTTGCGATACTCAGAAAGATCAAGCGCATTGATGGCCGATTTCGACGCATGCCACAGATCTGCGATTCTGTTGCGGGATTGCGCGATGGCTCCCGTCTGTCCGAACAGTTCAATGGCGCGCTGCACTTGAGTCTCGGAACGCGAATCTGCTTCCCACATGTCGATAAGCTCACGTCGCTGCCCATCATCCGCAGCGTTGATGGCATCGGCGAGAAGCACGGTACGCTTGCCTTCGCGAATATCTCCGCCAACAGGTTTTCCGGTATTCCTGCTTGATCCGACAACGTCCAAAAGGTCATCCGCAAGCTGGAATGCCAAACCGAGCGGCAACCCGACCGCCAATGCGTGCTTTCGAGCATCATCCTTGCTTAAACCAGCGGCAAGCATGCCGAATTCCAGAGGGGCGATGGTGGTGTAGCTGGCGGTCTTCCAACGGAATACGTTCAACGAAGCCTCCACCAGCTCGTTCGGATCGTTCAACGGGTTGAGCTCCACCGCTAAATCAAGTACCTGGCCAACCTCGACCTCGCGATGCATATTAAGCAACGCCGCAACCACATTGGAACCATAAGTAAGCTTGGATGCGGCCTTATCCGCGATATCCACGCTCGCCGTGGCCAACATGTCGCCAAGCATGATGCCCAAGCCATGGCCGATAGTCTCGCTATGCGTATCGGTGGAAAACGCACGATGCGCGGATGGCTTGCCGCGACGCAGATCGGAATCATCGATGATGTCATCATGCACCAGGGCGCCGGTCTGAAAAACCTCTACGGCGCACGCCAAATCAAGTAGCGCATCGAAATCGCGTTCCAGCACATCCTCCGAAGCGAACGCGCGGAACGAATCCAACGTCAGCAAGGCGCGAAGTCTCTTGCCGCCCTCACTTGAAGTGACCGCTTGCATGGCGACCATGTCTGCGATGGGCTTGCAGGAAGAGGCAACCGAATCGTCCACATGAAGGAACGCAAAATCCTTCACTAACGAAACAATGCGCGATTCAATCTGTTCCAAATCGGAAGAGCTAGTCATACCAACAGTTATCCACAGGCGTTCGACAAGACCAAAGCTCAATGATTGCAATAGTTGCGGTACCGAAACCATTTTGCGAAACGCCGAAAGACCCATCCTCCGACCACAAGCCCCGAAAAACAGCGCATCGCCTCAGCGCATCAGACATAGTGCCATACAAGCGGCGCGCAGAGAAGCCGATCAACCATGCCAAGGAGGACAGAACAATGACAGTCGACAGGACCGTACGCATCACCGGAATGGAAATGAAAGAAACCATCAACCAATTCGAACAAGATCGCCGATCGAATGGCACGCGCAAAGCGGTGCGCTCCCTCATATCAGAGGCGTTTCTCATATGGATGGACGCGCTCGAACAGGCGTCGGCGGAAAATGACGAGTCATGCCGAGTAAGCGTGACACGTACCGAATGCAGCCTCGATAGGGACACGGTCATACGAATTACAGTGGGCATGGGCGAAATGCTGTCCATACGCGATGCGTTCCTCATCTCCGCCATAGTCGATGAGCAACGCGCCAGTCGGGAGTTCCTTATGGATTTTGCCGAACGACCCAAGCAGCCAAGCAATGCGCAACGTTTGGAACAGCTGCTCAGCGATGCATTCCGCGACCCATCAGCCAGACCCGATATGAAACGTTGCGACCAAGCGATCAACATGCTGTTTGACATCATCGATATGATTCCCAAACCATATCGGGCGCAGCCGTTCGCCGTAATCAGCTACATCATGTGGTGGATGGGTCAGGAAGGCGCCATAGCGGCCGCCATCAGCGCGCTCGCGATAGATGATCAATGTTCATTGGCGGCGATCGTATGTTCGGCGGTCGAACGGCATATCGGGCCTGCCTGGACATCGGAAACCTAAGGCAACACGCCGTAAAGTGGCGTGACTTGCGCGTGAAGGCCTCATTATGTGGGAATAATCGTCCTTGCAAGATGGTTTACTCACATAGTTGACGATTTGCCCTTGCCAGAAGTGGGTCCTTGTGGTATACGCTTCTGGCAGGATCAATAGGAGGATAAGTTTGGCCACCAAGGAAACGACGGCAAGCATGGAACAGGCTGATCTGACCGAAAAGACCACCTCCACGAAGAAAGCCGCCACGCGTAAAGCCTCCACCAAGAAAAGCGCGGCGAAGAAAACCCCTGCCACGAAGACCCCTCGCAAGACCACCGCCAAGAAGAGCGCCCCTGCCAAGAAGGAAGAGGAGCAGATTGAGGATGACGCCCTTGACGATGAGGACGCTCAGGTGGATGACCCCGATCTCGATGATTTCGATGACGATCTCGATGACGTCGATTCGGATGATGACGACGATCTCGATGATGACGAGGAATCCGAGCCGGAGGATGATGACGACGACGAGGAAGAACGCAAGAAGCCGGAAGAGCCTAAGGAAAAGGGCGCTTTCGTGGTGCGAGACGATGACGATGATGAGAATCTGACGCCGTCCGGCAACCCGAAGCGTCGTGTGATCGCAGCAGGAGCGACCGCCGATCCTGTCAAGGATTACCTGAAGCAGATCGGTCGAGTGAGCCTGCTGAACGCGGAGCAGGAAGTCGACCTGTCCGAGCGTATTGAGGCTGGTCTGTATGCCCAGCACCTGCTGGACACCGAATCCGACCAGATGGATTTCAAGCGTAAGCGCGAGCTTAAGTGGGCCGCAAACGATGGCAGGCGTGCCAAGGACCACCTGTTGGAGGCTAACCTGCGACTCGTGGTGTCGCTGGCCAAGCGCTACACCGGACGAGGCATGCTGTTCTTGGATTTGATTCAGGAAGGCAACCTTGGTTTGATTCGCGCTGTTGAGAAGTTCGATTGGAAGAAGGGCTTCAAGTTCTCCACCTACGCCACGTGGTGGATTCGCCAGGCCATTACCCGAGCCATGGCCGATCAGGCGCGTACCATTCGTGTGCCTGTGCACATGGTCGAAGTGATTAACAAGCTATCCCGTGTGCAGCGCCAGATGCTTCAGGATCTTGGCCGCGAACCTACGCCGGATGAGCTTGCGCGCGAGCTTGACATGCCAGTCGAGAAGGTGCAGGAAGTGCAGAAGTACGGTCGTGAGCCTATCTCCCTGCATACCCCGCTGGGCGAGGACGGCGATTCCGAGTTCGGTGATCTGATCGAAGACACCGATGCCATCGCACCGTCCGATGCGGTTGCTTTCTCGCTGTTGCAGGAACAGTTCAGGCAGGTGCTTGAGACGCTGTCTCCGCGCGAGGCCGGTGTGATCAAGATGCGCTATGGCTTGGAAGATGGTCAGCCGAAAACGCTCGACGACATTGGCCGCGTGTATGGCGTAACCCGTGAACGTATTCGCCAGATTGAGTCGAAGACCATGTCGAAGCTGCGTCACCCGTCTCGTTCGCAGACGTTGCGTGACTTCCTTGATCAGTGATCAGACGATACGTGTGTGAATGAAGTCGAGAAATCCGGCGGGAATGTCGAATTTCTCGACTTCTTACATCTACAAGACGTTTTTATGTTTTTGAAAAACCGAAGCGAATAAGCAAGTCGGAATGAGGGAAATGGCGAAGGACAAGGACAACTACGGCGCAGGCAGTCTTACTGTGCTCGAAGGTCTTGACGCGGTGCGCAAGCGTCCAGGCATGTATATCGGCACCACCGATAGCCAAGGTTTGATGCACTGTTTATGGGAGATCATCGATAATTCCGTCGATGAGGCCCTTGCTGGTGTCTGCAACCATATCAGCGTGACGCTGCATTCTGACGGTTCCGTGGAAGTCGCCGACAACGGACGAGGTATTCCTGTCGACATTGAGCCGAAGACCAAGCTTACCGGCGTGGAAGTGGTGTTGACCAAGCTGCACGCCGGCGCGAAGTTCGGCAACTCTTCGTACGGCGCCTCTGGCGGCCTGCATGGTGTGGGCTCGTCCGTGGTGAACGCGTTGAGCTCTAGGCTTGATGTGGAAGTGGATCGTGATGGCAAAACCCATCACATGTCATTCCATCAGGGTCATCCGGGTGTATATACCGACGTCGATCCGGCGCATCCGTCGCCGGACGCGCCGTTCAAGCGCACGCGCAAGAACCGTCCGACCGAACTCGAGATCATTGGCAAGGTCAGTCCGAAGACCACCGGTACCCGCATCCGTTACTGGGCTGATCCGGAAATTTTCAACGATACCGCAGAATTCAGCTACGAGCAGCTGATCGACCGTGTCAGGCAAACCAGTTTCCTGGTGCCGGGATTGAAAATCACCGTCATCGACGAGAATATTCCGGAAACCGGCGATGAATCCATCGATGAAATGCTGGAAGTCGACGATATTACGAATACTGCGGACGACAAATCTCAGGATTTTGAAGGAACGCAGGAAGTTGCGCAATCTCAGGAACCGAAGTACACGCATGCCCGTATCGAGGAATTCTGCCATACCGGTGGCGTGAGGGATTTCGTGGACTACCTGTCCAAGGGTGAAGCCGTTTCCGACATTTGGCGCGTTACTGGCGAAGACACGTACGTTGAAGAAACCCAGGCCGTTGGCGACGGCGGCGAGTTGCATGCGCAGAAGGTCACAAGAAAGTGCGCCGTTGACATCGCCATGCGGTGGACCAACGGTTACGACACCACCATGCGCAGTTTCGTCAATGTGGTGGAGACCCCCGGCGGCGGCACGCATGTGGACGGCTACTTGTTGGGAATGACCAAGCAGATTCGTAAGGCCATTGAAGACAATGCACGCAAGCTCAAGGTGAATCTCAAAGATTCCAACATGAAGGTCGAACGTGATGATATTCTGTCCGGTCTTGTGGCCGTCATCACCGTGCGTATCGCCGAACCGCAGTTCCAAGGCCAGACCAAGGATGTGCTTGGCACCGCGCAGGTCAAGCCAATCGTCAGCAAAATGACCGACAAGCAGTTCGGCGAGATGATCACCGGATCCAAGCGTGGCTATAAGGAACAGTCCGGTCGCGTGCTTGAGAAGATCGTCGGCGAAATGCATGCCCGCATTCAGGCGCGTAAGACCAAAGAGGTGACCCGTCGCAAGAACGCGCTCGAATCGGCGTCCATGCCTCCGAAGCTGTCTGATTGCCAGCCGGGTAATGACGATGTAGCCGAACTGTTCATCGTGGAGGGTGATTCCGCACTCGGTACCGCCAAGGCCGCACGTAATTCTGGCTTCCAAGCGTTGTTGCCGATTCGCGGCAAAATCCTTAACGTGCAGAAGGCGTCGCTGTCGCAGATGTTGTCTAACAAGGAATGCGCGGCGATTATTCAGGTGGTCGGTGCTGGCTCCGGTGCAAGCTTCGACATTGAGCAGGCAAGATATAACAAGGTCATTATGATGACCGATGCAGATGTTGACGGTGCGCATATCCGAATTCTGCTGCTCACCTTGTTTTACCGTTACATGCGGCCGCTCATCGAGCATGGCCATGTGTATGCGGCTGTGCCTCCGTTGCACCGCATCGCCTTGACCGGAGCTCGCAAGGGGGAGTACATCTACACGTATTCCGACGATGAGCTTGCCGGAAAATTGGCGGAGCTTGACAAGAAGCGCATCGGCTATAACGAAGACATCCAGCGTTACAAGGGTCTTGGTGAGATGGACGCCGATCAGTTGGCTGACACCACCATGGATCCACGCACGCGCATGCTGCGCCGTATTCGTATGGAAGATGCCGAACAGGCCAGTCGGATCTTCAGCCTGCTGATGGGCGACGATGTGCCTCCTCGAAAGGCATTCATTGTTGAGAATGCCGATGACTTCGACCGTTCCAAGATCGATACCTGATCGGTGTTTTCGATGGTTCGCCTTCCGTTGCGTCAAAGACGTTGCGGAGGGCGTTTTCTTAGCGAGGACGGTATATGGTTTCGCGAGATAGGGATTGAAGATTCTGCGGTAAATAGTGCAATTGAGCAGTTACCGATCGGTAGATAGATATGTTTACAATGATGACTGATATTGTCTTCTGCAGCTATCAGTCAAGAGGGAGTGGGGCGTGGTCAATCTTTTGCTTGCCGTAATCTATGTGGCGTTCATCAGTCTTGGTTTGCCGGATGCTGTGTTGGGTGCCGCATGGCCGACGATGAGTGTCGATTTGGGTGCACCCATCTCTTGGGCTGGCGGCATTTCCATGACAATTTCTGCTGGAACCATTGTCTCTGCGCTGCTTTCCGACCGTATGACCTTGCATTTTGGAGCGGGCAAAGTCACCGTGGTTTCCGTGGCTTTGACGGCGTTGGCGTTGTTTGGCTTTTCGGTGGCTCCGAACTATTGGGTGCTGATTCTGCTTGCCATCCCGTACGGCTTGGGAGCGGGCGGAGTTGACGCGGCCCTCAACAATTATGTGGCCATTCACTACGAGAGCCGTCATATGAGCTGGCTGCACGCCATGTGGGGCATCGGCGCATTGATCGGCCCATACGTCATGGGATTCGCCTTGGGTGCAGGTCAAGGCTGGCCGTGGGGCTACCGTTACATCTCCATACTGCAGGTTGTGCTCACCGCCATTCTTATTTTCAGCCTGCCACTGTGGAAGAAGCGCTCCGAGGCAAAGACGGGCGAAGTTTCCGGCGAATCCGACGGAACGGCCAATGATGAAACTCGCAAACCGCTTGGTGTACGAGGCGTGCTTGCCATTCGCGGTGCCAAAGAAATCCTGGTGATGTTCTTCTGCTACTGTGCGTTAGAATCCACGGCCATGCTGTGGGGTAGTAGCTACATGGTGCTCGGCAAAGGCATTGATAAGACCACGGCCGCCACGTGGGCCAGTCTGTTCTGCATCGGCATCACCGTAGGTCGCTTGGCGAGTGGCTTTCTGACCATGAAGTTCAACGATCCGACTATGATTCGCCTAGGCCAGGCGCTCGTGCTGACCGGTATCGTTAGCATGTTGTTGCCGTTGCCGTACAATATCGGCACTATTGTGGGGCTGATGATTATCGGTCTCGGCTGCGCTCCGATTTATCCGTGCGTCATTCATTCCACGCCGGCATATTTCGGCGAAGACAAATCGCAGGCGATCGTCGGCATGCAGATGGCATGCGCATACGTTGGCTCGATGTGCATGCCGCCGGTATTCGGCCTGATCGCACAGCATATCAGCGTGCTGTGGTTCCCTCTGTACATGTTTGTTTTCCTGGTGCTTATGGTGATTATGCACGAGAGCCTGCGTAAAAAGTGCGGTGGTCAGACCATCGGTTGATAGGGCGTTGCCGCCACTGCGTCTGCGATGCCATGAGCAGCATTGTAGATTTCGCATATACGGTTAGGGTTACTAAAACCGAGCGCAACATACCATACGATAAGCAGTACGGCCACGGCCACGGCCAATGGCAGTCGTTGTGTTTTCAAACGAATAAGACATAGCAGGATCACAGTGGCAAGCAAGGCGATGAATGATGCCGAAAGGTAGCGTAGCCAAGTCAAACCGTATGCGTTGATGTACAGCCCCAGTCGAAGTGCCGCTGAAGCCAGAATAACGGCGGTTAACGCCAGCAATGCGACCAATGTGATATTGAGCGTGCGTGTGCGTGGCACAAGAGCGATTGCCAAGCCGAACAGGGTCACATTGATGGCCGTAACTGCCAGCAGTTGAAAGAATCCGCTGCGTGCGTATTCGCTATAGGTCAATCCGTCTGGCAGCGCGATTGAACCGTCAGTGAGCAATCCCGCGAACAGGAACCGGACTTGCACGGTGCAGAACAGTGCGTACACCATCAGGGTCACGGCCAGTACCACGAACGCTGTTACTGAACTAAGGGAGAAGCGTTGCTTCGGTGGTGTGGAAGCGGGCTCGGTGTCGAGACTGATAAGCAAAGAGAACAGCAATGGACACGGCAATACGATGAACATGATGTGAAGAGTGAGCGCCATCGGATTGAAATCACGAAAAACGTTCAACACCTCATATTGAACTATTTGATCGGCGCCAACAAGCAACGGTATGATCGTCAAAAGCAATGGAATGGAAATCAGCAGCGCGATGCCGATTTCGCGCACTTTTGAGCGTTGTTTCGACGCGACTGCGAATCTTGCGAATATGACGGAAAACGGTTCCGCAAAATCGCGAATGTGAATAAACGGCTGCTGCAACCAGCCGGTAAACCAATTCCAGACAACTTGAAGTGGACGGCGAACATCGTAACGCCCGTTGACCAGCTGACAGTGCAGCATAAGCAATGTCGGTTGAACGAATTGCGTGGTGAGTGCGTACTCGTCGTTTCTCGAATAGCACCAGGTCGAGTGAGCGAGCATATTCCACACGCCAATGGCGATGATGCTTCCCAAAACAAGCCAAACAAGAACTTGTTTTCGTGCGGTTTTCCAGTGCAGCGCGGTTACGGTAAGCGCACAGATGATCCAGAAAACCGGCAGCTCATATCCGATAAGCCATGTCGGAGGTATGCTGCAGATCAGACGGTCGAATGCGAAAG
>SKEV01000869.1_pt1:2500-10578 | contig 10578 bp, 3 predicted proteins | sample 4819531 | NCBI WGS metagenome assembly SKEV01 (sample SAMN11008800, study PRJNA524170) | human gut metagenome | biome: Human fecal sample; material: Feces; isolation source: fecal sample from pouch patient p9, p28 | host: Homo sapiens | place: Israel: Tel-Aviv | collected 2016-08-01 | reverse complement strand
GCGCTTTAGGGAAACACCCGTTCCCATACCGAACACGTAGGTTAAGACTAAAGCGGCTGATGGTACTTGGCTGGAGACGGCCCGGGAGAGTAAGTGGTTGCCAGATTCATATAGGCTCGTAGCTCAGGTGGTTAGAGCGCACGCCTGATAAGCGTGAGGTCGGTGGTTCGAGTCCACTCGGGCCTATTTAACCGTAAGGTTATAGGTAAAATTAAATATTTTCCTTAAATGGGGGCATAGCTCAGTTGGGAGAGCACCTGCCTTGCACGCAGGGGGTCAAGGGTTCGAATCCCTTTGTCTCCACTTGTCCAATACAAATGGACAGCATTGTACTTTGAAAACTAAACATAATCAAAAAATAGATTTAAACTTATCAAATTTTAAATCTACAATTTAACCGATATAACTTATTCTTAAATTTAACGAGAACAAGGCAAAACAATGTTTACATTGTTAGGTCAAGCTACTAAGAGCGTAGAGTGGATGCCTTGGCACCGAGAGCCGATGAAGGACGTGATAAGCTGCGAAAAGCTACGGGGAGTTGCAAATAAACTTTGATCCGTAGATGTCCGAATGGGGAAACCCGGCTGTGCAAACCACAGTCATCATACAGCCAATCCATAACTGTATGAAGGGAACGCTGGGAACTGAAACATCTAAGTACCAGCAGGAGGAGAAAGAAACATCGATTTCCTAAGTAGCGGCGAGCGAAAGGGAAACAGGCCAAACCAAAGTACTTGTACTTTGGGGTTGCGGACTGCGTCGTGGCAAGATTGAAGGTAGTCGAAGCGTTTGGAAAGACGCATCATAGAGGGTGATAATCCCGTAGACGAAACCGGATAGAAGCCTAGCAGGATCCAGAGTACCACGAGACACGAGAAACCTTGTGGGAAGCCGGGGGGACCACCCCCCAAGCCTAAATACTCCTCGGTGACCGATAGCGTATAGTACTGTGAAGGAAAGGTGAAAAGAACCCCGGGAGGGGAGTGAAAAAGAACCTGAAACTCTATGTTTACAAGCAGTGGAAGCACCGTATGCGTGCGACCGCGTACTTTTTGTAGAACGGTCCGGCGAGTTATTCGTAGTGGCAAGGTTAAGTACCAGAAGGTACGAAGCCGAAGGGAAACCAAGTCTGAATAGGGCGAGCTTAGTCGCTGCGAATAGACCCGAAACCGGGTGACCTACCCATGGTCAGGATGAAGTTACCGTAAAAGGTAATGGAGGTCCGAACTCACATCTGTTGAAAAAGGTGGAGATGAACTGTGGGTAGCGGAGAAATTCCAATCGAACCCGGAGATAGCTGGTTCTCCTCGAAATAGCTTTAGGGCTAGCGTTGTTAGGAGTCTAATGGAGGTAAAGCACTGAATTCCCTAGGGGGCCCACAAGCTTACCGAAGGATATCAAACTCAGAATGCCATAAAGATACCAACAGCAGTCAGACTACGAGTGATAAGACACGTGGTCAAAAGGGAAAGAGCCCAGACCATCAGCTAAGGTCCCCAAGTGTATGTTAAGTGGAAAAGGATGTGAGATTTCGAAGACAACTAGGATGTTGGCTTAGAAGCAGCCATACATTCAAAGAGTGCGTAATAGCTCACTAGTCGAGAGATCTTGCGCCGAAAATGTCCGGGGCTAAAACATACCACCGAAGCTATGGAATCATACTAAGTATGATTGGTAGAGGAGCGTTGCATCGGCGCAGAAGCAGTACCGGAAGGAGCTGTGGAGCTTATGCAAGTGAGAATGCCGGAATGAGTAGCGAGATAGAAGTGAGAATCTTCTAGGCCGAATATCCAAGGTTTCCAGGGTAAAGCTGATCTGCCCTGGGTAAGTCGGGACCTAAGGCGAGGACGAAAGTCGTAGTCGATGGACAACTGGTTGAAATTCCAGTACCACCTATTATCAGAACTGCAGGGACGCAGAAGGATAGGGAAGGCGCAGAATGGAAAGCTGCGTGCAAGCACAAAGTCGCATCTGGTAGGCAAATCCGCCAGACGAGGATGAAGTGTGATGCGGATCGAAATACAAGTAGAGAAGTTCCTGAATCCACACTGCCGAGAAAAGCTGCTATTGCGTGATAGGTGCCCGTACCGTAAACCGACACAGGTGGATGAGGAGAGAATCCTAAGGCCGACGGGAGAAGCGTTGTTAAGGAACTCGGCAAAATGACCCCGTAACTTAGGGAGAAGGGGTGCCTGCTTAACGGCAGGCCGCAGAGAATAGGCCCAAGCAACTGTTTAACAAAAACACAGGTCTTTGCTAAACCGAAAGGTGATGTATAAGGGCTGACGCCTGCCCGGTGCTGGAAGGTTAAGGGGAGAGGTTAGGAGTAATCCGAAGCTTTGAACTTAAGCCCCAGTAAACGGCGGCCGTAACTATAACGGTCCTAAGGTAGCGAAATTCCTTGTCAGGTAAGTTCTGACCCGCACGAAAGGCGTAATGATTTGGGCACTGTCTCGACAGCGCACCCGGTGAAATTGTAGTACCAGTGAAGATGCTGGTTACCCGCGACAGGACGGAAAGACCCCGTGGAGCTTTACTGTAACTTGATACTGAGGTTGGGTATTACATGTACAGGATAGGAGGGAGGCTAAGAAGCCAGGACGCCAGTCTTGGTGGAGCCACCGGTGGGATACCTCTCTTGTAATACTTAACTTCTAACCAGAGCCCGTTACCCGGGTTTGGGACAATGTCAGGTGGACAGTTTGACTGGGGCGGTCGCCTCCGAAAGAGTAACGGAGGCGCTCAAAGGTAACCTCAGAATGGTCGGAAACCATTCGAAGAGTGCAAAGGCAGAAGGTTGCTTGACTGCGACACCGACGGGTGGAGCAGGTACGAAAGTAGGACTTAGTGATCCGGTGGTATGAAAGTGGGATTGCCATCGCTCAACGGATAAAAGCTACCCCGGGGATAACAGGCTTATCTCCCCCAAGAGTTCACATCGACGGGGAGGTTTGGCACCTCGATGTCGGCTCATCGCATCCTGGAGCTGAAGCAGGTTCCAAGGGTTGGGCTGTTCGCCCATTAAAGCGGTACGCGAGCTGGGTTCAGAACGTCGTGAGACAGTTCGGTCCCTATCCGTCGTGGGCGTAGGAAGTTTGAGAGGCGTTGTCCTTAGTACGAGAGGACCGGGATGAACGGACCGCTGGTGCATCTGTTAGGCTGCCAAGCCTATAGCAGAGTAGCCAAGTCTGGAACTGATAAACGCTGAAGGCATCTAAGCGTGAAACAGACCTCAAGATAAGACTTCCCATCCGAAAGGAGTAAGACCCCTTGTAGACTACGAGGTAGATAGGTTGGAGGTGTAAGCATGGTAACATGTGTAGCTGACCAATACTAACGGTTCGAGGGTTTGACCTAAAAACAAGGTTAACTTGTTGCAGTATTTGTTTTTGAGAGTATAAGTATTATACTTTTAGGAATACTAATTAAATACTCAAATATTTTTGGTGACGATGCGCTTTAGGGAAACACCCGTTCCCATACCGAACACGTAGGTTAAGACTAAAGCGGCCGATGGTACTTGGCTGGAGACGGCCTGGGAGAGTAGGTGGTTGCCAAATTTTTAATATCGCGGAGTGGAGCAGTTGGTAGCTCGTCGGGCTCATAACCCGAAGGTCATAGGTTCAAGTCCTGTCTCCGCAATGGATAAAAGTCCCAGAAGCTTTTGATTGCAAAAGTTGCTGGGGCTTTTTTGTTTTGTTATTTCACAATGGTTATTAAAATGATAAGAGCATATCATACCAACATGTACTACTACTAAAAAGGTGAGGTTATTTCAAAGTTAGAAATAACCTCACCTTTTTAATCTTCTTTAGCCCATTCTCTCGTGCATTTGATAGCTTTATGCCACCCTTTAAGTAGAAATTCACGTTTGGAAGATTCCATTTTTGGAGTAAAACTCTTTGAAAGGGCCCAGTTGGTGCTAATGTCTTCTTGATCTTTCCAATAACCTACAGCGAGACCTGCTAAATAGGCTGCACCTAGGGCAGTAGTTTCAATAACTTCTGGTCTATCTACCTTTGCACCAAGTATATCTGACTGGAATTGCATAAGGAAGTTATTAGCACATGCACCGCCGTCTACTTTAAGTGCTTTAAGTGAGATACCAGAGTCCTCTTGCATAGCCATAAGCACGTCATAAGTCTGATAAGCTAATGATTCTAAAGTCGCTCTAATAAAATGTTCTTTCTTAACACCACGTGTAAGGCCTAATATAGTACCTCTTGCATACTGGTCCCAATAAGGTGCTCCAAGCCCTGTAAAGGCAGGAACGATATAAACACCATTGGAATCTGGGACAGAATTGGCATAAGTCTCAGTATGTGCAGCATGGTCTATCATACGAAGCTCATCACGTAACCATTGAATAGCAGCACCTGCAATAAATACACTACCTTCTAAAGCATATTCAACTTTATTATCTATACCCCAGGCGATGGTAGTAAGTAGGCCTTTATGAGAGAGGATAGCTTTTTCACCTGTATTCATAAGAAGAAAGCATCCTGTGCCATAAGTGTTTTTAGCTGTGCCAGGAGTATGGCAAACCTGACCAAACAAGGCAGCTTGCTGATCCCCAGCAGCACCACTAATAGGAATTTCTCCGCCCAGCAGAGTAGCATTGGTATGTCCATATACACAGCTTGATGGTTTAACTTGAGGGAGCATACTAGTTGGAATATCTAATCTAGTGAGTATTTCCTCATCCCATTTAAGGGTATGAATATTAAAGAGCATTGTCCTAGAAGCATTAGAGTAATCTGTTACGTGTACTTTACCTTTTGTAAGATTCCAGATAAGCCAGGTATCTATTGTACCAAAGAGGAGCTGGCCTTTTAATGCTTTTTCCCTAGCGCCTTCCACATGATCTAAAATCCATTTAATTTTAGTTGCTGAAAAATAAGCATCTATAATAAGCCCAGTTTTTTCTTTAATAATCTGATCAAAGCCTTCTTCTTTTAAGACATCACATATGTCAGAGGTTCTACGACATTGCCATACAATAGCATTATAAATAGGTTTACCTGTTGTTTTATCCCATATTACTGCTGTTTCGCGCTGATTGGTAATACCTATAGCGGCGATATCACTAGCAGTAGCATTAATTTTTTGCATAGCTTCAGTAACGACACTTATTTGGGTAAACCAAATTTCCATAGGATCATGTTCTACCCATCCAGCTTTAGGATAAATTTGTGTAAATTCTTTTTGGGCTACACTTTCGATTAGACCATTTTTATTAAATAAAATACACCTAGAGCTTGTAGTACCTTGGTCTAATGACATAATGTATTTTGACATAAATAAAATACCCCCTCATTCATCTATAACGTTATTCTAGCATACTACCATGTAAAGATTTAGGGTGTTTTTAAAATACTTTGAGTTGCAATAAGGCTAATGCCTGTATGGGCTAAGTCTTTGCAGATAATATCCCCTAAATTAATAGGTGCTCGCACTTTTAGTTTTTTAATAGCCTCCATACAGGGCATAATCATTTCTTTAGGAATAGGCTTTGCGGTCTTAACAGCTACCCTAGGGAGAATACCATTTATAACAGGTATAGTAGAAGTTAAAAGGCGTGTTGGATGAATGCATTCTTCTTTTGCATACTCTCGGCCAATTTTGCAGGAGTTACCTGTAACAGTTATGACCTGATTATTTTCTAAAGTAGCCGTAAGTAGGCAGCCTAAAGGGCAGCAGGTACAAGTAAGTTCAACTTTATGCATCTTCTAACTCCTTTCTATTTTGAGGGTGATGGACTTAAGATTAGGATGAGATGTAAATAAATCTGGTGTAAGGATAAAGTTTTCCATTTCACCAGGAGTAAAAATACGTTTTTTCTGTCTCAGAACTAGTATGTCATCAAAATAGAGACACTTATAAGCATTTTTATAAACTTTATTCACTCTAAATCTTAAAGTAATAGGTTCTATAGGAGCTGGTTGAATGAACTGAGGAATACAGTAACGTATACCTTCTTCAGTGAATACAGAAATAGGGTTGTTTGCATCTGGAGTATCTTCAAGAATATAGTCAGCAGCCTTCTCGCCTGCAAGAGAGCTTTCTTCAGAAACATAGTCTACAAGGTCATGAACATGAAGTACATTACCACAGGCAAAGATACCAGGCGTACTTGTTTCAAGTGTATCTGTAACAACAGGACCACCTGTAATAGGTGAGAGATTAACCTTGGCCTGACGAGAAAGTTCATTTTCAGGGAGGAGCCCTACAGAAAGAAGTAGTAAATCGCAGGGGATAAAAGTTGCTGTAGAACGGATAGGTTGTCTATTAGCATCAACTTCAGCAACAGTAACACCTTCTATTTGATCATGACCATGAATTTCAATAACTGTATGATTAAGCTTAAGAGGAATTTGATAATCATCTAGGCACTGAACAATATTACGTTTAAGTCCACTAGAGAAAGGCATAATTTCTATAACAGCTTGAACATGGGCACCTTCTAAAGTCATACGTCTTGCCATAATAAGTCCAATATCGCCTGAACCAAGTATAACGACTTCCTTACCAGGGAGAATGCCCTTCATATTGACCAATTTTTGTGCCGTGCCAGCAGTTAGAATACCTTTGCACCTAGAGCCTGGGATAGTAAGAGCACCTCTAGGTCTTTCTCTACATCCCATAGCGAGAATAATAGCTTTTGCTTTAAGCGTAAGAAGACCATAAGAAGGACTTAATGCTGTAAGTTCCTTATTAGGAGTAATAGAAGTAACAGTTGTACTGAGTAGATAAGGAATATGAGCCTTTTGAACACTACGGATAAAGCGTTCTGCATATTCAGGACCTGTAAGTTCTTCTTTAAAGGTATGAAGGCCGAAGCCGCTATGAATACACTGATTTAAAATCCCCCCTAGATAAGGTTCTCTTTCTATAATAAGTAAATGCTCTATCCCTTTCTTATGAGCGGCAAGAGCAGCACTTAATCCAGCGGGCCCTCCTCCGATAATAATAAGGTCATATTCTTTTTCTATAGGAAGAGTAGGAGTAGAATAGGTTGTATCCGGAATATCAGAAAGAAGTTCAGAATTTCTAATAAAGCAAAAGCCGGATTGGCATCTACCAGCACCAGCACGTGTGCGCCTTTTAATACCATTTAAATCTACGGCACCTAATGGTCTATGAATAGCCTCTAAAATTTCAGCTTCTGTAATTTGTTCACACCGGCATACAATTTTGCCATAGAGAGGATTTTCTTTAATAAGTTCTTTTTGCTTATGTAGTGGAAGGCTATTAAAACGTACAATACCTTTCCTGGTAGGAGTGAAGTCTGGATTAGGAGCAGGCTTAAGTTTTGCACAAATAGCTTGAGCTAATTCTTTACCTATAAGAGGAGCACAGCTAAGACCAGGAGATTCAATCCCAAGTGCATTAAAGAAGTTAGGGACATCAGGTGCGTCACCAAGGATGAAATCATCTTGACCATTATGAGCTCTAAGTCCGCTAAAAGAAGTAATTATATACCCCATAGGGATAGAAGTAGTAGTATGTAAAGCACCAGCAAGCACTTGGTCTAGGCCAGAACGTGTTGTATTAACATTGTCTTTATCTGTACATGGCATGGCAGTAGGGCCGATTAACAAATTACCATCGATGGTAGGGGTAACAAGAATCCCCTTCCCTTTAGAAGTAGGCAGTTGGAATAAGGTACGGCCAAAAAGGTTACCTACATATTTATCAAATAAGTCATATTCACCTTTAATAGGGGTAATAGTAAAGGTATGTTTGCTCACACTGTTATTGATCGCATCACTAAATACACCAGCAGCATTAACTACAACACGTGCTTTAAAAGACTCTGAAGGTGTACAAAGGATGAAAGAAGTCTCCTTTTTAACAATAGAAGTAACAGGGGTATTGAATTTAAATTGTACATCATTAGCATGAGCATTTTCTGCAAGAGCAAGTGTAAGTGTGAAAGGGCAGACAATACCACTTGTAGGTGCATAGAGTGCATTGACTATTTGGGTATTTTCTGCAAGTCCAGGTTCTAGACTGATTACTTCAGAACGCGTAAGAATTTGGAGGTTAGGAACACCATTTTGTTTGCCACGTTC
>SKEV01000868.1_pt1 | contig 10579 bp, 10 predicted proteins | sample 4819531 | NCBI WGS metagenome assembly SKEV01 (sample SAMN11008800, study PRJNA524170) | human gut metagenome | biome: Human fecal sample; material: Feces; isolation source: fecal sample from pouch patient p9, p28 | host: Homo sapiens | place: Israel: Tel-Aviv | collected 2016-08-01 | reverse complement strand
CCTGGATGTACCTCCAGCATGCGCTGCAATGCGATTTTGGCGTCACGCGCGGTGTCCTCGTCCACGGTGATGCGGTTAACGATATTGCCTTGCTCGATGTTCTCCAACGCCCACGCCAGATATGCGGGGTGAATGCGGTACATCGTGGAGCATGGGCAGACCACCGGATCGAGGCAGAACACGGTCTTGTCCGGATACTGCGCGGCGAGACGGTTGACGAGGTTGATTTCCGTGCCGACTGCGACGGCCGAACCAGCCGGCGCGTTGGCGATCTCCTTGACGATGTACGCGGTAGAGCCGGTGCCATCCGCCGCGTTGACGACGTCCATCGAGCATTCGGGATGCACGATGACCTTGACGCCCGGATACGCCTTGCGTGCACGCTCGATTTGGTCGACGGTGAAGCGCTGGTGCACAGAGCAGAAGCCTTTCCACAGGATCATCTTCGCGTCGGCGTACACGGACGGGTCTTCGGCACCACCGGCAGGCTTGTACGGATTCCACACTGGCATCTGGTCAAGGCTCATACCCATGGCGAGAGCGGTATTGCGGCCAAGGTGCTGGTCCGGGAAGAACAGCACGCGCTTGCCGCGGGCGAATGCCCATTCGAGCACGGCATGCGCATTGGATGATGTACAGACGATGCCACCGTGGCGTCCGCAGAATGCTTTCAGCGCCGCGGAGGAGTTCATATATGTGACCGGCACGATCTGCTGCTTGCCGTCGGCATCCGGATTGGTGCCGCAGATTTCGCCGAGCTGTTCCCAGCAGTCCTCAACCTGGTCGATGTTCGCCATGTCGGCCATCGAGCAGCCTGCGGACAGGTTCGGCAGTGTCACGGTCTGTTCGGGCGTGGACAGGATATCGGCGGTTTCAGCCATGAAATGCACGCCGCAGAATACGATGTGGTCGGCGTCGGGACGTTCGGTGGCGTTCTTGGCGAGCTGGAAGGAATCACCCACAAAGTCGGCGTGCACGATGATTTCGTCACGCTGGTAGAAGTGACCAAGGACGAGCAGCTTATTGCCGAGACGCGCCTTGGCGGCCTTGATACGTTCCTGAAGTTCCTCATCGGAGGCGTCACGGTATTCCTGCGGCAGCACCTGCTGGCGTGGTGCGTTGTTCGGCAGCGGGTCGAACATGGATGCGCCCGGGCCGTAGCTCGGCTGGGTGGTGTCGAAATGCCACGGATCCTGTGTCAGTCCGGCATCGCATGTGCTTTGCGCGCCCAGTCGGGCGATGATTTCGTCTACGGATGACGATGACAGAGTAGCGGCCATACCGCGCCTTCCCTTCATTGTAGTTTGTCGTCTGTTATTGGATGATGGATGTCTTGCGATTGTTTGAACCGTTGCCGTTGAAGCGGTTTCAGACGGTTGTCAGCGTGGCGAGCACGTCGTTGCCGGTTGCATGGCTTCCGTGATTAGACTGATTGACGCTGTAATCCCATGATGAAGATTGTCGCAACGCGCTTTGCACGTACCGGTATACGGCGGCCGGACGGGTGCGCCCGACGCGCAGTTTTTCGCCGGTATCCTCTAACTGGCCCGATGAGAGCATTTTCCGGCGAAAATTCGCCAAATCGATGGCTTCGCCCGTTACGGCTTCATATACGTCGTGCAGTTGGCTCAGCGTGAATCGTTCACCGACCAGACGCGTGACGACCTGGGGATATTCGATTTTCCCCCGTAGCCGGCTTAAGGCGTAGTCGATGATGGCACGATGGTCGAAAGCAAGTTCCGGCAGATTATCGACGGGGAACCATTTGACGTTGTTGCCTTCGATAGGTTCCGTCTGCGCATCCGCTCCTCCGACCAGCGCCCAGTACACGATGGATACCATCGGCAGCCCGCCATGCGAACGTGCCGGATCGCCAAACGTATACAGCTGCTCGAGATATCTCGGATGAAGCGACGTGGTCGATTCCAGTGCAGCATACGCGGACTGCTCCAACGAATGGTCGGCGCGCAGACCGCCTCCTGGAAGCGCCCATTGACCAAGAAACGGTTGGCGCACACGCTTGACCAGCGGCATCCACAGCATGGACCCCATACCGTCCGGAGCGGTGTCCGTCCCATTTCCATTCCCGGATCTTTGGACCGGCCCTAAAGCGAGAATAACCACGGAAACGCCCACCTGCGGCGGCTGTTTGCGCCGTTCCGAGACATTTCCCATGATCATCGCGACCCCACTCTCTCAAAATCTCGTCAATACGAATTGTTCCGAAACCACAGTGTATCACTTATAGTCAACATGACCATAAGTTGGGTGTCCCACTAATCAATCATCAAAATCCAGTGCACATGCGGCTAACGAAAAAGGCCCCACAAGGGAGCCTTGAGCATCTATGCGATAACGCCTTGGAAAATCAGTTCCCGGGCAACCTCACGGTATTCCTTCGCCGTCTTGTGATTCGGCGCATATATGGTGATTGGCGCAGCGGCAACCGTTGAATCCGGCAACTTGATAGACCGCGAAATCACCGAGTGGAAGACCTTGCCTTGGAACGCCTCATAAATGCGCTGCAACACCTCATCGCAATGCAGAGTATGTGTGAACATGGTGACGAGCACTCCATACACTTCCAGACTCGGATTGATACGGGACTGCACCTTTTCTATGGATTGCATCAGCAAAGCCACGCCACGCAACGCGAAGAACTCGGCAGCCACGGGAATGATCACACCATCCGCCGCGGTCAGCGCATTCACCGTGAGCAAGCCCAACGAAGGCTGGCAGTCAATGATGATCACGTCATATTCATCCTTGACCTGTCGCAACACGCCAGCCAACACCTGTTCACGTCCCACTTCAGTAACCAGCTGCACTTCGGCGGCAGATAGATCGATATTGGACGGCATGATGTCGAGGTTCTCGAAATCGGTATGCTGAATCACGGTATGTACATCCATGCGCGGATTGAACAGCGCGGTGTACACCGTATCTTCCACGGCATTGGCGTTGATGCCCAGTCCCACCGTGGCGGCACCCTGCGGGTCGAAATCGACGATAAGCACACGACGGCCGTACTGGCTCAACGCACCGGCGATATTAATTGAACTGGTTGTCTTACCAACGCCACCTTTCTGGTTGCACATGGCGATGACCCTTGCCGGACCGTGCGTCTGCAGCGGCTCCGGAGCGGGAAACGTCTCATAATCTCGTCCAAGCAAATCCGTAGGCATACCGTTTACCTTACCAACATCCTTGTGTCAACTTTCACTGTAATCCATGCTAGTCCATTGCCGCCGTTCAAAACGGCAGCAACACCATCATCTGGCGCGGGGGTGAGACGTCAGATACGTTTCAATCAGGTTTTCGGGACTGACGTGCGTGTATATCTGCGTGGTGGTGACGCTTGCATGCCCAAGCAGCTCCTGCACGGTACGCACGTCGGCACCGCCTTGGATAAGATGCGTGGCGAAAGAATGACGCAACGTATGAGGATGCAACGGCTTGTCGATGTGCGCACGTTCCCCCGCAACCTTGATGATCTCCCAAACCGACTGTCTCGACAATCTTCGTCCGCGCTTGTTGAGAAACAGGGCGCGACGCTCCTGAGGACCTTTTGATTTCGACTCCAGTATTGGACGCCCCGAACGCACATACCGGCTGATTGCCTCGCATGCGTAGCTGCCGACAGGAACCAGACGTTGTTTTGAACCTTTGCCCATCAGTCTGGCGATTCTGGATTCCGTATCGACGTCATCAAGATTCGCTCCGCATGCCTCCGACACTCGCGCGCCGGTCGCATACATGAATTCAAGCAACGCCTTGTCTCGAAGCATCACAGGATCATCCGGGACCTCCAACGAAGCGCCGCCATGAGCTCTGTTCTGGGAAACGGGAATCGCTTCCAACAATCTGGCGACCTCATCAATAGACAGCACATCGGGAAGGGTACTTGCACCCTTGGGAGCTTTCACCTGCGCGGATACATCGTCGGCGACGCTATGTTCGTCCACGGCGAAACGATGGAACGCGTGGATGCTGGCCAACCGGCGGGCCTTGCTTCGGGCGGATTCCCCGGACTCGTCAAGAAAAGCGACGTAGTTCTCCACATCCTGTGTCGTCACGGACGTAATGTCATTAATCCCCCGATTGGCAAGCCACTGCCGATATTTTTTCAGATCGGCGCCATATGCCGACACCGTTGCTTTTGACAATCCTCTCTCAACATCGATGTGTGCAAGAAACTGTCTGATCATCCGCTCGAAATCGTTCATCACCCTCCTTCCGCCGAAGGTTGCCTGTTCGCATCGTATACCGCCGTTGCCATGGCTATGAGATAGATGGTTCCTGACGTGCAACACAAGAACCCCCGCCCATTGCTGGAGCGAGGGTTCCCATCAGTCACGCTGAATCAGCGAAGAAGCTCAGGCTTCCTTCGGAGCGTTCACATCAGCCGGAAGAGCAGCCTTGGCCTGCTCGACGATGGCCTTGAAGGTCTCCGGATCGGAGATGGCCAGCTCAGCGAGAGCGCGACGATCCAGTTCGATGCCAGCGAGGTGCAGGCCCTGGATGAAACGGTTGTAAGTGATGCCCTCTGCGCGGACGGCAGCGTTGATGCGCTGGATCCACAGCTTGCGGAAGTCGCCCTTGCGAGCCTTGCGGTCGCGGAAGTTGTAGGTAAAGGAGTGAAGCAGCTGCTCCTTGGCCTTACGGTACAGGCGGGAGCGCTGGCCGCGGTAACCGGAAGCCCTCTCGAGAACGACGCGACGCTTCTTGTGGGCGTTTACTGCGCGCTTGACACGTGCCATATTTAATTCCTCAGCTTTCTATTAAGTCTTCTTATTAGCTCTCGCTATGCTCAGCGACCGAGCAGCTTCTTCATGTTCTTGCTCTGGGAAGTAGCCAGAACGCCGTCGGCCTTCAGTGCGCGACGCTTACGAGCGGACTTGTGCTCGAGGTTGTGGCGCATTGCGGAGCCAGCGTGCATCAGCTTGCCGGAACCGGTCACGCGGACGCGCTTGGAAGCGGCGGAATTAGTTTTCATCTTCGGCATTGCTGCCCTCCTTGTTTGTTACTTCGTTTCGGAAGTCTTCGGTTTGTCGGACGTCACTGCGGCCTTGGCTTCGGCCGCTGCCTGAGCCTGGGCTTCCTGCTTGGCCGCTAAGCGTGCGGCCTGACGAGCCTGACGTTCGGCACGGGACTGATCACCACGACGACGCTGCTCGGACTGGGTGTGAACCTTCTTGCCCTTCGGCGCGAGCGTCATGATGATGTTGCGGCCCTCCTGCTTCGGAGCAAATTCGACAGTGCCGTATTCCTCCACTTCGCCAGCAAGACGCTGCAGCAGCTCGACGCCACCAATTGGACGGGACTGCTCGCGACCGCGCAGCATGATGGTGACCTTGACCTTGTCTCCGCCATTCAGGAAGCGCACAACATGGCCCTTCTTGACTTCGAAGTCGTGGTCGTCGATCTTCAGACGGAAGCGAATTTCCTTGATTTCCGCAGTGCTCTGGTTACGACGTGCCTCGCGAGCCTTGATCTTCTCGTTGTACTTATACTTGCCGTAATCGATGAGCTTGGCAACCGGAGGCTTCGCGTTGGGCGCCACCTCGACGAGATCGAGGTTCGCTTCCTTTGCCAGGTTCAGTGCGACGGAAGTCGCGATGACTCCCACCTGTTCGCCGTTCGGTCCGATCAGACGCACCTGGGAGACGCGAATCTCGTCGTTAATGCGTGGTTCGTCGCTGATGATGACTCCAATCCTCATGTTCCATTCAACGGAATGTTCCCAGATTGGCAGTTCTTCAACGTCTCAAAAGTCCATGGCATGCCAAACGCACCTATAAAGGCACACTGAAGAACGTTCTGATATGCTCTCCACTTCACTGTTCGCCACAGTGACAAGGCATTATGCCCGAACCCGAGGCCCTGAAAGGCTTCCAGGTGGGGATATCCCGCTTTCTTGATTTCTCAAGCCTTGTAGATAATACCACACACCACGACTACCGCGTGTCGTATTTGCAACCAGTTAAAGCGCACCTTACAACAACGCCGGCCAGCCTACTACACTGACCTTGCATGACAAATAATTTCAATACCTGTGTGATTTTCGCGGCAGGTGAATATTACGGAGAAACACCAATAGTTCCGGCGGGTTCGTTCGTCATCGCTGCGGACGGCGGGCTCGATCACGCCCGCGCCCTTGACGTAATGCCCGACGTGGTGGTAGGTGATTTCGATTCGATCACGGGCAAACGCCCCACACCAGACGAGCGCACCGTCGAACTGCCGCCGGAAAAAGACGATCCGGATCTGTTATCCGCCCTCAAAATCGGATGGTTTCACGGTGCGAGGCTTTTCCATATCTACGGCGCGCTCGGAGGGCGAATCGACCATACGATATCCAACATCCAATTGATGGCATTGCTCGCCAATCATGGCGCCATCGGTTTTCTGCATGGCAATGATTCCATTGTGACGGCAATATGCGATGGGGATCTTGACTTCGCAGCAAACGACGTCAAACCGGGTCGCATGATCTCCGTCTTCTCGCATTCCAACACTTCCGTCGGCGTTTGCGAAAAAGGCTTGAAATACGAAATAAGCGACGCGCTCATGACCAGCACCAAGGTTAACGGAGTCAGCAATGAGTTCCGACATGGCCTGCCCGCGCATGTCGGGGTTACCCAGGGCACGCTCATCGTGACATTCCCAGCCGAGGCTCCTTTACCACAGGTCTCCTGGCATCATGCGTTCAAGGGCGATCTCGGCCCATTGGATACCCAAATCTCGTCTGCGCTTGTCGAACGCGGTCTGAAATCACATGCAGCGTGAGCGCTCACAGAAAATACGACGTTTTCTGAAACACACGTGCGAGTGCGTTGCCTTAAGTACAGGTGACGCACTAAAGTGGGTGACGTTGGTAAACAATGGCTTCTGTGTGCCCAGCACACGTGTGGCCTACCCTAAAGGGAGAATTACATGACAGTTAAGATTGGTATTAACGGCTTTGGTCGTATCGGTCGTCTGGCTTTCCGCCGCATCTTCGAGCTGCAGGCTCGTGGCGGCCAGGCCGGTGACATTGAGGTCGCTGCAATCAACGATCTGACCACCCCGTCCATGCTGGCCTACCTGCTGAAGTACGACAGCACCCACGGCACCTTCCGTCATGACGATGGCACCCCGGTTGAGGTCACCTCCACCGAAGACTCCATCGTGGTTGACGGCAAGGAATACAAGGTTTACGCCGAGAAGGATGCCAACAACATCCCGTGGGTCAAGAACGATGGCGTTGAGTTCGTGCTCGAGTGCACCGGCTTCTACACCTCCGCTGAGAAGTCCCAGGCTCACATCAACGCTGGCGCCAAGAAGGTCCTGATCTCCGCTCCGGCCAAGGACGAGACCACCCCGACCGTCGTCTTCGGCGTGAACCACGAGATCCTGAAGGCTTCCGACGTGATCGTGTCCGCCGGTTCCTGCACCACCAACTCCATGGCCGCTATGGTCAAGCTGCTGGACGAGAACTGGGGCATCAAGGCTGGCTTCATGACCACCATCCACGCCTACACCGGCACCCAGATGATTCTCGACGGCCCGCGCTTCCCGAAGGCTCGCAACAACCGCGCCGCCGCGATCAACACCATTCCTCACTCCACCGGCGCTGCCAAGGCCATCGGCAAGGTCGTTCCGTCCGTGAACGGCAAGCTGCAGGGTCACGCCCAGCGTATCCAGGTTCCGGATGGCTCCGTCACCGAGCTGACCACCGTTCTGAACAAGGAAGTCACCGCTGACGAGATTAACGCCGCATTCAAGGCCGCATTCTCCTCCACCGAATTCTACGGCTACAACGAGGATGGCATCGTGTCTTCCGACATCATCGGCGACACCCACGGTGGCGTGTTCGATCCGACCCAGACCGACGTCAACACCGTTGACGGCGTGACCATGGCTCGTACCGTTTCTTGGTACGACAACGAGTACGGCTTCACCTGCAACATGGTGCGCACCCTGCTGTACTTCGCTGAGATCTCCGAGTGAATCAATAGCGGAACAATCCGCACGATTCTAAGTAGAACTTAGTGCAAGGGCTTTCGCTTCACGGCGGAAGCCCTTTTGTTAACCGACGCAAATACGTACCGATACAAATACGTTTTAGAGTAGAGCAACATGGGTAAGAAAAAGCATGAGAAGGGAGCCGGTTCAACACCGGCAACAGTGCAACTGGAACAAGCGGGAATCCCATTCAAAACTTACGAATACGCACATTCAAACGACCATATGGATGACGGCTATGGGGTCGAAGCCGCCACCAAACTGGGCTTTGACGAGCATCAGGTGTTCAAAACGCTTATGGCCGATACCGGCTCCGAACGCGTGGTAGGCGTGGTTCCTGTAAGCGGACACATGGATCTGAAGGCGCTGGCCGCAGCGGTCGGAGCCAAAAAAGCCTCCATGGCCGAGCCAAAGGTCGCCATGCGCGAATCCGGGTATGTGGTTGGAGGCATCTCACCGCTCGGTCAACGCACACACCACAAAACCGTACTCGACGAAAGCGCTTTGCAATATAGCGAGATACTGCTGTCGGGAGGCAAACGCGGCTTCTCAATCGGCATCGATCCCAACGATCTGCTCAAAGTGCTTGACGGAGTAGCTGCACCTATCGGCACTCGGTAAAGTACTCGACGCTCGTAAAGCCCAATCAGCGAACCGGTTTCTTACGAAGTTCACTGGGAAGCACGAAATGCATGTTTTCCTTAATGGTCTCAACGGTGGCCACATCATTGAAACCTTGGCTTTTCAGCGATTCAATAACACCTGACACCAATTCGTCAGGTACGGATGCGCCCGACGAGATTCCCACGGATTCAACACCCTCGAACCATGCGGGATCAAGCTCGGACGCATCATCCACACGGTGGGCCTTTCCGCAAGCACCATCAAGTACACCGCCAAAACGCGTGTTCAGCCCTTCCTGCGCAACCTCCATCAAGCGTACGGAATTTGACGAATTCGCCGAACCGACGATCACCACACAATCCGACTGCTCGGCAACGAGTTTGACCGCAGCCTGACGATTCGACGTGGCATAGCAGATGTCGGAATTCGGAGGCATCTCAAGCCATGGGAAACGCTCCTTCAACGCGGCGATAGTGCCTGAGGTCTCATCCACGCTCAGCGTGGTCTGCGAAAGCAGCACCAACTTCGTATCCGAAGAAAAATCCAGCGAATCGACATCCGACTCATGCTCAATCAGATGCACATGTTCCGGAGATTCGCCGACCACGCCAACGGCCTCATCATGACCCTTATGCCCGATGTAGATGATTTCGTAGCCTTCTTTGACGAAACGTAACACCTCACGATGCACCTTGCTCACCAAAGGGCATGTGGCGTCAACAACATGCATGCCCCGAGCCGCAGCCTCAGCCTTCACCGCAGGAGACACGCCGTGCGCAGAGAAGACAATCGGAATTCCTGCAGAAGCCGCGGAATCGGGAATCTCAGCCAATTCCTGCACGAATACTGCACCCTGAGCCGACAGTTCTTCGACAACATGCTTGTTGTGCACAATCTGACGACGCACATACACCGGCGGCAGATCGTCAGTCCGAGGTGGATTGGCAGCCTTGAGAATCGTCTGCACAGTCAGAATCGCCCTGTCGACGCCCGCGCAAAAGCCACGGGGATCCGCCAGTACGATGCGCTTGGTCATGATGGCCGCCTTTCGTTGCTTTGTGAAAACCTCATCAATACTAAGACATGGGCGGCACGCCGAAGAAACAGCATCGTCATACGACATAAAACAGGTAAACTGTGGTGTTAGCCGGTAACGCTACCGTTCCCGGAACCTATCCAACGGCACTATGGAGTGACTATGACCTGCATTAACCTGCCTGCCCGTACCGGACAGCAATTCTCCATCTCCCACGGCGGCTATGAAGCCGTCATCACCGAACTTGGCGCAACTATGCGCAAACTGACCTATAAGGGCGAAGATCTGACCGTCGCCCTTGGCCCTGATGATCTGGTGACCTGCTGCCACGGCCAGATCCTCATTCCGTTCCCGAACCGTATCGAGGGCGGCGAGTACACGTTCGAAGGCAAGACCTATTCGCTGCCAATCGACGAACATGACCGCAATACCGCCATCCACGGTTACGGTTACCGCTCGTTCTGGAAGCTGATCTCTCTTGCCGAAGACACAGTGACCCTCGCCTGGCGCTCCCCCAACATGGTCGGTTACCCGTTTGACCTGTATGTCACCGCCACCTACAGCCTCGCCGATGACGGCATGCACTTGACCGTCAGCGCCTACAACAATGGCGACACGAACGCGCCGTGGGCTTTGGCCATTCACCCGTGGCTCGCCAACAGCCTTAACGGCTATGGAGACGAGATCGACGAGCACAACGCCAAGTGCAGCCTGACGCTGCCGGCACGCACACATGTCACCGTAGACGAAAACCTTATTCCGACCGGCACTGAGCCCGTTGACGGCACCAAGTACGACCTGCGCGAAGACACACTGCTCACCGAACAGCCGTTCGATGACGCATGGACCGATCTGGAGCACGCCGAAGACGGTTCCGTCACGGCAGTGTTTACCCGCGCCGATGGCAAGAAG
>SKEV01000866.1_pt1 | contig 10594 bp, 13 predicted proteins | sample 4819531 | NCBI WGS metagenome assembly SKEV01 (sample SAMN11008800, study PRJNA524170) | human gut metagenome | biome: Human fecal sample; material: Feces; isolation source: fecal sample from pouch patient p9, p28 | host: Homo sapiens | place: Israel: Tel-Aviv | collected 2016-08-01 | reverse complement strand
ATATGCGCTTAATATGTTAAGTATCGCGTATCCCTATATAAGAGCTTATATCTCTACTTTGTCTGCTATTTCGGGCATAGAACAAATTCATCTTCCAGCAATCAATGTTTATGACACTTTTAAAAAACAATTATAACAAAAAAATCCCTACTTCTCACTGTGAGAGGTAGGGATTTTTTTATTTATTCGGTATATTTTACATGTCTATTCGCTTGCCTTTTTTAATTTTTTGATGTAGATTTTATCTTGTTGTTATAGTCTATTTTGCTAATTTGGATTAAAATGATATTACGCAAACCGTTGTGAGTTCTAGTCTGTCTAAATATGGTGTTGTAGAAAAATTACACCGTGAAACTAAATAATTTAGTTAGATAGAGCCTAGAATCCTTGTTGTGTAAGGGTCTAGGCTTTTTATCTATAGATTCATTACATGTTCATTTGTAGATGGAATGTAGAGGGAGGATTACCCAAGTTTGGCTGAAGGGGACGGTCTCGAAAACCGTTAGGCGAGTAACATCGTGCAAGGGTTCGAATCCCTTATCCTCCGTACCGAGAAGCAGTTGAGTTATTAGTTGCAAATAAAACCACAGAGACGTACACTTAAAGTAGAAAAATACTTAAGAAGAGGTGTCTATTATGTCAAACTATGAAGAAAAAGAAGCGCAAGCATTAGCAAAAATTGCCGACGTTTTGAACAAATTGGATGCAAGTTTAGAAGAGTTGGGCTCGCTAGATGAGGATACAAAAAAACATAGTATGAAGAAATGGATTGTTGAGAAAAGAGCCATGCATGAAATTAAAAAGATTGCACACGAAGCTGGTAAGTATGATAAGTACGATGAAAAAGAATTACAAAAAGAAATTGAACATGTAGAACAATATATGTAAAAATAAAAACTATTCCTTTTTTAAGGAATAGTTTTTTGTATTTTCCGCACACACATTTTCACCACAACTAGTTGCCTTTTTTGATTATACCTACCATAAACAGCAAGCTCTGTGCCATCAGGTAACATGAGTAATTCATCCGCCAATTCTTTTTTAGAAATAATGCAGTTGATAGTCTCTTTTTGAGTTTGCAAAGAAAAGCGGACTAACATTTCTGGATAAGTAGTTAATACCTTAATTTTATGAATTGTTCCTACATAATTTGGTTTCATAGAAATCAACTCCTTGCTAGTAGTTAACTATATTATATTAAGATTATTTTTATTCGTCTAGGTATGAAATGACCATACTTTGACCATACTTTTTAAGAAAATATAGGAATTATCAGAATATAGCACTTAATACAAATGCCTATTTTATAAGCGTTGAATAAAGTTAGGGATTATTAGAAAAAATAAATCTTAAAGTATCAGTTTATCCAGTAGCTAACTAATACGATTAAAAAGCTGAATCTCCGGATTCAGCTTTTTTTGTCTTGCATAAAGGGTTAGCCGGAAAATAAAGAAACATCTCAAAATAAAAAAAATCTCACATTGGGTTTAACTGCTTGTCTGACAAGGTTAATTGATGATATATTTAATGTAATAACAAGCATGTTATAAAATAATTGAGTCAAAAGAAAGAAGGGTATTATGCAGAAGAATTTTAGTGTAGTAAAGAAGTACGTGAATTTGATTTTGGATATTGTATTAGGGATTTTAGGAGTTTTCTTATTAGTATTTATGGCTAGTTATTTAGTTGACCTCGCTACATATCTCATGAAGCCAATGACGCCGGATAATTTTTCAGTTATCATGCAAGAAATTATTTCATTCTTTATGTTATTTGAGTTTATTATGATGATTCTTCGCTATATTCAAGAAGGACACCATATTCCGATTCGTTATTTGATTTTAATTTGTTTAACCGCAATTTTACGTCAATTAATGGTTGCACATGGCGATGGCTTGCAGACTTTATTGTTATCTTTATCAATTCTTTTACTAGTGCTTGTACTATTTATTCTCGGGTTAAATGGCAGCAAATTTTATACGCTAGGAAAAGCGAAAGTAGAAGAAGATCACGAGCAAGATTTTCATCATTAATCGAACATAATCAAAGACCGTCCAACGTGAGAATTTTTCTCTAACGTGGGGCGGTCTTTTTAATGCATAGTTAAATAGTTAACTCAATCAGTTCAATTGTTGGTAAGACACCAAAGCGTGCGCTGATTTTAGTGGTTCCGATTCCTGGGTGAACAATTAGCGGCGTTTCATCTTCTAAATGATAAAGCCCATGTGTATATTTTTTAGCAAGCTGATTTTTGTAAGTGAAAAAAGGCAAGCGAATCTGTCCGCCGTGACTATGTCCTGCTAAAATGAGGTCAATGTTTTTGTTGACTGCTGAGTCTGCGACATCTGGCGCATGGGTTAGTAGCAGAGTGGGCGTTCCAGTAGGGCGGTTGACTAAAGCTGCAGCTAAGTCGGTTTGTCCATATAACGAATCTTCTAAACCAGCGACGTACAAGGAGATGCGGTGTGAGACAGGCAGTAATTTGCCCGTGTTTTTTAGTACGGTAAAGTCGGCAGCTTCTAAGATTGTTTCGTAAAAATTGGTATCTAACCCGCTATACTCGTGGTTGCCATAAATAGCGAATTTGCCATATGGGGCGTTAATTTTACGGAAAAGTTGACTCACTTCATCCTGAATTTCGATACCGAAACGGGCATAATCATCAAATAAGTCTCCTGTAAAAACGACTATGTCTGGTTGTAATGTATTTGTTTTTTCAACAATCTGTTTTAAGGCCTTCACAGAATAATTCTTTTTTAAATGAATATCAGAGAGTTGAACAATCCGTAAGGTTTTCCCTGATTCTGTTACTTTAATTTGATTTTTGTGTATGACTAAGCAGTTAGGTTCAATAAAAAAACTATAGCTTAAAATGCCGATAATAATGAAAAATAGTGCCAGAAATAAATAAACGTTCATAATTTCCTCCTTGAAGTCGCTAAAGTAGTTTACTACAAAAGTGTTAAGCAAAAAATAAGGAAAGGTAAAATTTTCAGTAAACTTTCTCGATGAAGTTTTTTGGTGATTCATGCTTTTCTGAAGTAAATTTGCTATAATGAAAAATGAGAAAAAAGAAAGAAGGTCGAACCAATGATGGCAAGAGTCGAAAAGCTACGGGAGTTAATGAAAGAAAATAATTTACAAGGATTTTTAGTGACAAGTCCGTATAATTTACGTTATTTAACCAATTTTACTGGGACAACAGGCTTGGCAATGATTACATTAGATAAAGCTTTTTTTGTAACGGATTTTCGTTATACGGAACAAGCTGCGGAACAAGCAACTGGTTTTACTATCGTTAAAAACACAGGACATATTTTTGACGAAGTAGCAGATTTAGCTGAACGTTTGCAATTAGATAATTTAGCTTTTGAAGAAACGCAAGTTAGTTTCGCTGATTATAGCTTATTGGAAGAAATTTTACCATGTGAATTAGTTCCTGTAATGGGTTTGATTGAAGAATTAAGAGAAGTGAAAGATGAAGAAGAAGTAGCGATTATTGAAAAAGCGTGTGCCATCGCGGATCAAGGATTTGCCTTTGTCTTAGAGATGATTAAACCTGGAATGACAGAGATTGAAGTGGCTAATCAATTAGATTTCTTCATGCGGTCAAAAGGAGCCAGTGGTGTTTCTTTTGAGACAATTGTGGCCAGCGGTCTACGTTCAGCGATGCCACATGGCGTTGCTAGCCATAAAGTCATCGAAAAAGGTGAGTTAATCACTTTGGATTTCGGTTGTTATTATGAAGGCTATGTTTCTGATATGACACGGACATTCGCTATTGGTAGTATTCAGCCAAAACTAAAAGAAATTTATGATATTGTTTTAGAAGCACAATTAAAAGTGTTAGCAGAAGCTAAACCTGGGTTGACGGGCATTCAATTAGATGCGATTGCACGGGATCATATTGCTTCCTATGGCTATGGCGATGCGTTTGGCCACAGTACTGGTCATGGCATTGGATTAGAAATTCATGAAGGACCAAATGTTTCATTCCGAGCAGATAAACAGTTTGTACCAGGGAATGTGATTACGGACGAACCTGGAATTTATTTGCCAGGAATTGGTGGCGTGCGTATTGAGGACGATTTATTGATTACTGCTGAAGGTAATCGTGTATTGACACACGCGCCAAAAGAATTAATCATTTTATAAAGGTTGGGAGAACATGGATATTCAAGAGTATCAGCGGTTTATTAGCGCGTTTTATAAAAAACGTAACTGGTATCAATATGATCCGTTTATTCGTTCCAACTTTTTAACAGAAGAAGTCGGCGAAGTTTGTCGGGCCATTCGGACAATTGAAATTGGCCGTGATCGACCGGATGAAACAGTTTTGGCAGATGAAGAGAATCTGGAAAATTTAACGGAAGAGTTAGGCGATGTGTTGGATAATTTATTTATTTTAGCGGATAAATATGACATCTCTTTAGAAATGATTATGCAAAAGCATCGGACGAAACTAATGGAACGTTATCCTGAAGAATAAAGACGTAAAAATAAGAAAGCCAAAATTACTTGGTCTTTCTTATTTTTACGTCTAAAGCCTTGAATTAGAAATTTATGACAAGAAATTATCTGTTCTTTTAGTCAGAACTTAGCTTTTCTGGTAGCGAAATAGGCTAATTAATGATAAACTAAGAACGAGTATTGATAAGCAAAATTTGGACGTTCTTTCACAACTAACTGAAGAAACCAGTGTTGTTTTAATTTTTAAGAATCATCCGTTGCTTAAAAGAGAATCCTTAAGAGACTTAGTGATTCATCAAATAAATCGTTTATTTAACGATTTTGTGCGTAATAGATAAGGAGGACAACCAAATGTCAGAAGAAAAAAATCTTGTAATCAATGCAAACGATTCTTTAGGAGAAATCGTGATCGCTCCTGAAGTCATTGAAGTAATTATCGGAATCGCTGCTTCAAAAGTAGAGGGCGTTTATGGGATGCGCGGCACGTTTGCCAATAATGTGAATGAATTATTAGGCCGTGCAGCACACGGCAAAGGTGTATATTTACGAACAGAAGAAGAAGGCTTAAAAGTCGATATCTATTGTTACTTGAACTACGGTGTTTCTGTGCCAAAAGTTGCATTAGAAATGCAAGACCGTGTGAAACAACAAGTCTTATTTATGACAGATATTGATTTAGTTGAAGTGAATATTCATGTTGTAGCGGTAGTACCTGAAAAAATCCCTCAACCAGACTTAAATGAATTATTCCCAGAAGATGAAGATGGAGAAGAGAATGAGTAAAACAGAATTAACCCGTCACGAGATTCGTGAAAAAGCGCTCCAAGCCCTTTTTCCTTTAGATTTTAATGCTGATTTAACCAAACAAGATGCCATTGATTATGCATTGGCTTATGATAATCGGGAAATCGTCAGTGAAGATGGCGAAGACCTAGTCCCTACGTATTTAGATTTACTTGTCGGCGGTGTGTGTAGCCGCAAAGCAGAACTAGACGAAGTGATTACGAACCATTTAGGTAATAACTGGTCTATGCAACGCTTAGCAAAAATAGATATTGTTATTTTACGTTTAGCTATTTTTGAAATGCTATACGTTTCAGATGTGCCAAACATTGTGGCATTAAATGAAGCCGTTGAGTTAAGTAAAAAATACAGCGACGACCGTTCACGTAAATTTGTTAATGGTGTGTTATCAAATGTAATGAAAGAAATTGATTCAGAGGCGTAAGCTCTGAATCTTTTTTTACTATCTAACTGGTGTTAAGATACTGGGTTATATGCTAAAATAAATACTATTAAAGAAGTAAAGAAACAATAGAGGGAGCGAAGGAATGAGTACAGTAATTAACGGTCGTGAATTAGCAGATCAAATGCAAGCAGAGATTCAAAAAGATGTAGAAAAGATGACACAACAAGGCATCCAACCAGGATTAGTTGTTTTATTAGTTGGGGAAAATCCTGCCAGCCAAACGTATGTGAGAAATAAAGAACGTGCAGCAGCCAAAATTGGCATTCTGTCAAAGGTCGAAAAACTGCCAGAAACTATTTCAGAAGAAGAATTATTGGCTGAGATTGACAAATATAATCAAGATTCACGCTTTCATGGCATTCTTGTACAACTACCTTTGCCAAAACATATTGATGAAGAAAAGATTTTATTAGCGATTGATCCCAAAAAAGATGTAGATGGGTTCCATCCAATGAATTTAGGCCGTTTGTTTGTAGGCAAACCTGAAATGATTCCTTGCACGCCGTATGGAATTATGAAGATGTTTGAAGCCTATGATATTGATTTAACAGGTAAACGTGCGGTGGTTATTGGTCGAAGTAATATTGTTGGCAAGCCAATGGCACAATTATTGTTAATGAAAAATGCGACCGTGACGATTGCCCATTCTAAAACTGAACATTTAGCAGAAGTTGCAAAAGAAGCGGATATTTTAGTTGTAGCAATTGGACGCGGGCATTTTGTCACCAAAGAGTTCGTGAAACCAGGTGCGGTAGTGATTGATGTGGGTATGAATCGCAATCAAGAAGGAAAACTGATTGGTGATGTAGCATTCGATGAAGTTTCTGAAATTGCAAGCTATATCACGCCGGTTCCCAAAGGTGTTGGCCCAATGACGATTACCATGTTAATGTATCAAACAGTCGAGGCAGCAAAAAAACAAAAGTAAGGTGAAAAAATGACGCAACAGTATTTAACAGTAACAGCCTTAACGAAGTATTTAAAACGTAAATTTGATGCAGACCCTTACTTAGGACGTGTCTATTTAACAGGTGAAATTTCGAACTTTCGCTTCCGAGCGAACGCGCATCAGTACTTCAGTTTAAAAGATGACCATGCGAAGATTTCTGCAATTATGTTTAAATCAGCCTTTCAAAAATTGAAGTTTCAACCAAAAGAAGGCATGAAAGTCATGGTGGTGGGGCGGATTTCGCTTTATGAAAACAGCGGCTCCTATCAAATTTATATTGAACATATGGAACCAGATGGTGTAGGTGCACTTTATCAAGCATTGGCAGAATTAAGAGAAAAACTAGGAAAAGAAGGACTTTTTGAAGGGCCTAAACAACAGTTGCCTCGTTATCCCAAACGAATCGCTGTGGTTACAAGTCCTAGTGGTGCTGTTATTCGGGATATCATTACGACAGTCAAAAGACGGTATCCGATTGCACAACTGGTCCTTTTTCCAACCTTGGTCCAAGGCGAGCAGGCGGCGGATGACATTGTGCGGAACATTCAGCGAGCTGATGCGCAAGGCGATTTTGGTACGATGATCATCGGCCGTGGCGGTGGTTCAATCGAGGATTTATGGCCATTTAATGAAGAAAAAGTGGCTCGAGCCATTCATGCTGCCACCACACCGATTATTTCATCGGTTGGTCACGAAACAGATGTGACAATTGCCGATATGGTAGCAGATGTTCGTGCGGCAACGCCAACGGCAGCAGCGGAACTAGCGGTACCAGTTTTAAATGAAGAACTATTAAGAATTAGTGAACGGCGTAGTCGTTTAGAACAAAGCTTTTTATATCTCTTACAACAACGAACAGAACGTTTCCAACGACTACAAAACTCTTATGTGTTTAAGCAACCTGAGCGACTTTATGAAGGTCAAACGATTAAATTAGATCGAATGACGCAACGTCTTTTCCAAGCAATGACAACAATTCATCACAAAAAACAACGTCAAGCCCAAGGAATTATCGCTCAATTGCAACAACAGACACCAAAGGGACAATTAAGAGAAAGTCAGCAACAATTGGCATTTTTACAACGAAACTTGCAAACACAAATGACACAATTGTTCCTAAACAAACAAAAGCAATTCACGTCTGCTGTTCAACAACTAGACTTACTCAGCCCACTCAAAATTATGGGTCGAGGATATAGTTATACTACAAAAGAGGACCGTGTCGTTAAAACTGTTACCGAGTTACAGCCAGCAGATCAATTAACGATTCATTATGCTGACGGTACAGTTCAAGCAAACGTCGAAACAATAACAGCGAAAAAAGAGGAGTTTTAACATGCCAGCAAAAGAAAAAACGTTTGAAGAATCATTAAATGCCTTAGAAGAAATCGTTCGGCGCTTAGAACGAGGAGATGTTCCTTTGGAAGAAGCCTTAGCTGCCTTTCAAGAGGGCATGGCATTAAGTAAACAATGTCAAGATACATTGGAAAAAGCGGAAAAAACTTTAACGAAAATGATGACAGAAAACAATGAAGAAATTGTTTTTGAAGAGAGCGAGGAAGCGTAATGACGAATTTTAGTCAACAGCATTTACCGTTGGTTGAAAAAGTCATGGTCGATTTTATCGCAGAATATACTGAAAATGAGCGTTTGAAAGAAGCAATGCTCTACTCAATACACGCAGGTGGCAAACGATTACGCCCGCTATTAGTGTTAACAACAGTGGCCGCTTTTCAAAAAGAGATGGAAACACAAGACTATCAAGTGGCTGCCTCTTTAGAGATGATTCATACGTATTCATTAATTCATGATGATTTACCAGCAATGGACGATGATGATTTACGTCGTGGCAAACCAACCAATCATAAAGTGTTTGGTGAAGCGACTGCCATTTTAGCAGGGGACGGCTTATTAACAGGTGCATTTCAGTTACTTTCTTTGAGTCAATTAGGCTTAAGTGAAAAAGTTTTACTGATGCAACAACTGGCAAAGGCAGCGGGGAATCAAGGCATGGTTGCCGGCCAAATGGGTGATATTGAAGGAGAAAAAGTCAGCTTGACTTTAGAAGAGTTAGCGGCTGTTCATGAAAAGAAAACCGGAGCGCTAATTGAATTCGCCTTAATTGCTGGGGGCGTATTAGCCAATCAAACAGAAGAAGTCATTGGTTTACTGACACAGTTTGCGCATCACTATGGCTTGGCTTTTCAAATTCGTGATGACTTATTAGATGCCACAAGTACAGAAGCAGATTTAGGTAAAAAAGTAGGCCGAGATGAAGCGTTGAATAAAAGTACGTATCCAGCTCTTCTAGGGATTGCTGGCGCGAAAGATGCGCTAACACATCAATTAGCAGAAGGCAGCGCTGTTTTAGAAAAAATCAAAGCAAATGTTCCCAACTTTTCAGAAGAACATTTAGCAAACTTGTTAACTCAGTTACAATTGAGATAGAAAGAAGGCACTTATGAAAAAAGAACGCGTCGATGTCTTGGCGTTTAATCAAGGACTATTTGAAACACGAGAAAAAGCCAAACGCAGCGTGATGGCTGGTTTGGTTTACAATGATAAAAATGAACGTTTAGATAAACCAGGGGAAAAAATTTCTGTGGAGACACCCTTACATACTAAGGGCCAAGTAATGCCTTATGTTTCTCGTGGGGGCTTAAAACTAGAGAAGGCACTAAATGTTTTTGCAATCAACGTTCAAGGCAAAACAATGCTAGATATTGGTTCCTCCACAGGTGGTTTTACCGATGTTGCTTTACAAAATGGGGCTCGTTTGAGTTACGCTTTAGATGTTGGCTATAACCAACTAGCATGGAAAATTCGGCAAGATGAACGCGTGGTGGTAATGGAACGTACCAATTTTCGCTATAGTAAACCCGAAGATTTCACCGAAGGGGTGCCGGATATTGCAACGATTGATGTTTCCTTTATTTCATTACGCTTAATTTTGCCACCTCTTCATGATATTTTGAAAAAAGGTGGTAGTGTGGTGGCGTTAATTAAGCCACAATTCGAAGCTGGCAAAGAGTTTGTTGGGAAAAAAGGAATCGTGCGTGATCCAGAAACCCATCAAATGGTTGTGGAGGAAATTACACGCTTTGCCATGAATAACGGTTATGATGTGAAAAACTTAGATTTTTCACCAATCACTGGTGGCGAAGGAAACATTGAATTTTTGGCACACTTAGTTTCTGTTGAAGGAGAAGGATCCTATCAAGCAACAGAATCCATTGAAGAAGTTGTCGCGCATGCGCATCAAAAATTAGCGGAATGATGAGAAAGGCAGCAAATTTTGTAGACTAAGCAATTAAATAAAAAGGGATCTGAGACAGTCATTAGAAGTATAGCTGTCTCAGGTCCTTTTTTTATTTTATAAATAAATTGGTGAGACATTTAATAATGATAAAAAGGAATTTAAATAAAAATAATCGATAAAGTCCGTATAATTGTGTAAAAGTAAAAAGGCCATATAACAGTCCTTTTACGGTACAATGTTTTTAACGACAAAAACATACCCAGGAGGACTTTTACATGACCCAAGTACATTTTACACTGAAAAGCGAAGAGATTCAAAGCATTATTGAATATTCTGTAAAGGATGACGTTTCTAAAAATATTTTAACAACGGTATTTAATCAACTAATGGAAAATCAACGAACAGAATATATTCAAGCAAAAGAATATGAACGAACAGAAAACCGACAAAGTCAACGAAATGGCTATTATGAGCGCAGCTTTACGACACGTGTAGGCACGCTAGAATTAAAAGTACCCAGAACACGTGATGGCCATTTTTCACCCACAGTGTTTGAACGTTATCAACGAAACGAAAAAGCCCTCATGGCTTCAATGTTGGAAATGTATGTATCAGGCGTTTCAACTCGTAAAGTATCAAAAATTGTGGAAGAACTTTGTGGTAAATC
>SKEV01000864.1_pt1 | contig 10613 bp, 8 predicted proteins | sample 4819531 | NCBI WGS metagenome assembly SKEV01 (sample SAMN11008800, study PRJNA524170) | human gut metagenome | biome: Human fecal sample; material: Feces; isolation source: fecal sample from pouch patient p9, p28 | host: Homo sapiens | place: Israel: Tel-Aviv | collected 2016-08-01 | reverse complement strand
TGGGATCTTTGGGGTCAAACACTCAACGGCAGCCGATGCTCCTCGTATCTTAGTGGCTGCCCACATGGACGAAGTTGGTTTTATGATCAGCGAGATCAAAGCTGACGGAACTTTCCGTGTTGTCCCAATCGGAGGTTGGAACCCGATGGTCGTCAGCAGCCAACGCTTCAAACTCTTTACACGTGACGGACGTGAATACCCTGCTATTTCAGGATCTGTTCCTCCTCATTTGACACGTGGAACAGGTGGACCAACCGTACCTGCCATTAGCGACATCGTCTTTGATGCAGGCTTTAGCTCTAAAGCCGAAGCTGAAAGCTATGGAGTCCGTCCTGGAGATACCTTGGTCCCAGATAGCTCTGCGATTCTTACTGCTAATGGTAAAAACGTCATCTCTAAAGCATGGGATAACCGCTACGGCGTCTTGATGGTCAGCGAATTAGCCAAGAGCCTTTCCGGACAAGCCTTAAACAATGAACTGTATGTAGGGGCCAACGTTCAAGAAGAAGTGGGACTTCGTGGAGCCCACACTTCAACCACTAAATTTGATCCTGAAATCTTCCTTGCTGTAGACTGTTCGCCAGCAGCCGATGTCTTTGGAGACCAAGGAGCGATTGGGGAAGGAACACTGCTTCGCTTCTATGATCCAGGTCACATCATGCTACCAAATATGAAAGATTTCTTGCTCACTACTGCTGAAGAAGCGGGCATCAAATTCCAATACTATTGTGCCAAAGGTGGTACCGATGCAGGTGCAGCACACTTGAAGAACGGCGGAGTCCCATCAACCACTATTGGTGTCTGTGCACGTTACATCCACTCTCACCAAACCCTCTATGCCATGGATGATTTCTTACAAGCGCAAGCCTTCTTACAAGCATTGGTTAAGAAATTGGATCGCTCTACAGTTGATTTGATCAAACACTATTAAACAACATCGATCTGAAGCCCCGTAAGGGGCTTTCAGATCGAGGATAAAATCCTCTTAAAAACTTTCCTTAGGTGAGTACGGACGTCTGCGAACTTCTCCGAAGTTCCAAGACTAATTATTGAGCCTGAGGTCTCAATAATTCCGAGTGCCTGAAACTGAGTCGTTTCAGGCACTTTTCTCACAGCGGAAAGTTTAAGTACACCCTGCAATGACCTTAATAGACTACCTCATTTTATTTGTTTAGCATCACTTAGGTTATTTTATGTAAAAAATATGCCTGAACAATCAAATTCTATGATGTCTAACCTCATCTTAGGAAAGTATCTTAGAATATTTTATCTTCCATCTGTTTTCTGATATAATATGAAAGAATGAAATGGTAGGGAACGGAACACTCATCCTTGGATTTGTGAGGCAGACCCTTCCCTTATATACAGGAGTTTTACATGAAAAAACAAGCTTTTAGTTCTGAAAAGTATTTGAACTTGCAACGTGACCACATTATTGAGCGGATCAACCAATTCGATGGCAAGCTCTACCTTGAATTTGGTGGTAAGATGTTAGAAGACTTCCACGCTGCTCGTGTCCTCCCTGGATACGAACCAGACAATAAGATCAAGTTGCTCCAAGAATTGCGCGACCAGGTGGAAATTGTCATTGCCATCAACGCCAACAACATTGAGCACTCAAAAGCCCGTGGGGATCTAGGAATTTCTTATGACCAAGAAGTGCTACGCTTGATCGACAAATTCAATGAATTGGGGATCTTTGTAGGCTCTGTCGTCATCACCCAATATGCTGGACAAGCTGCAGCAGATGCCTTTCGCAAACAACTGGACAAGAGCGGGATCGCCTCTTATCTCCACTATCCGATCAAGGGCTATCCGACCGATATGGACCACATCATCTCTCCTGAAGGGATGGGGAAAAATGACTACATCAAAACTAGTCGCAATTTGGTCGTTGTGACGGCTCCTGGACCTGGTTCTGGTAAGCTGGCAACTTGTATGTCCAATATGTACCATGACCAATTAAATGGGATCAAATCAGGTTATGCTAAATTTGAAACCTTCCCAGTATGGAATCTTCCTTTACACCACCCAGTTAACTTGGCTTATGAAGCAGCGACTGCAGATCTAGACGATGTCAATATGATCGATCCTTTCCACCTCCAAACCTACGGGGAAACAACGGTCAATTACAACCGCGATATCGAAATCTTCCCTGTCTTGAAGCGCATGTTGGAACGCATCTTAGGAACCTCTCCTTACGCTTCTCCAACAGACATGGGCGTCAACATGGTTGGCTTTGCCATTGTGGACAATGACGCTGCGATTGAAGCTTCCCAACAAGAAATCATCCGTCGCTATTACCAAACTATCTTGGATGTCAAAGCTGAACGTGTCGGTGAAGGGGCTGTCAAGAAGATTGAGCTCTTGATGAATGATTTGGGCATTACTCCAAATGATCGGAAAGTGACCGTGCTTGCCCGCCAAAAAGAAGAAGAAACAGGTGAGCCAGCCTTGGCCCTTGAATTGCCAAACGGCGAGATGGTAACCGGAAAAACCTCCGATCTCTTTGGCCCAACCGCAGCCCTCTTGATCAATGCGATCAAGAAATTGGCGCATATTGATAAAGAAACCAAATTAATCGAGCCAGAATACGTCCAACCTATCCAAGGCTTGAAGATCAATCATTTGGGTAGCCGCAACCCTCGTCTTCACTCAAACGAGATCCTCATTGCCCTTGCTATTACAGCCATGACCAATGAAGACGCTAAGCTTGCTATGCAAGAATTAGGCAAGTTGAAAGGCAGTGAAGCCCACTCAACCGTGATGCTAACAGACGAAGACAAGAATGTCCTTCGCAAGCTCGGTATCAACGTCACCATGGACCCTGTCTACCAGTACGATCGTTTGTATCGTAAATAAACTAAGACAAACAAAAACAATCCCTGTTTTAGGAATTGTTCAGATTGAAGACAAAGTCTTCTTAAAAAACTTTCCTTAGGTGAGTACGGACGTCAGCGAACTTCTATGAAGTTCCATGACTAATTATTGAGCCTAAGGTCTCAATAATTCCGAGTGCCTGAAACTGAGTCGTTTCAGGCACTTTTCTCACGGCGGAAAGTTTCAGAATATGATTGAATAACTATAACGAGTATAATTTTTAAAGAATTGATTAAATTTTATTAAAGATTCGTTTCTCTACGCTCTCAACAATCCCTCGAACAGGGATTGTTTTTTATTATGATGCAAAGAAGAGAGACTATTTGACAGCCTCCCATAATTGGCGAATGGGCTTTCTTTGAACAGGGTCCACAAAATGAGGAGCAATTTCATTCAAAGACTCTAGGACAAAGGCACGTTCTGCCACATAAGGATGTGGCAAGATCAAGCTCTGACTGTAACAAATGGTGTCCTCCATATAGAGCAGATCTAGATCGATCACACGTGGCCCCCACTTAACCTCACGAACACGTCCCATTTCCTGCTCAATGGTCAGTAAGGTCTCTAGTAAATCCTCTGGGGTCATCCAGGTTTCAACTTCTGCCACTTGATTCAAAAAGGTGTCCTGCTCCACTCCTCCCCAAGGTTCTGTTTCAATCCTTGTGGATGTCTGAAGAAGGCGAATGCCTCGATCCTTGATTTTTTCTAGCGCCGTCTCTAGTTGCAGTTGTTTATCTCCCATATTGGTGCCAAGCCCAATAAAGGCCCGTTTTTTCTCTCGTTCGATTGTCACCGAACAAGTCTCTAATGGCAAGGGAACAGGAGCCCAAGGTTTTTTCAACTCCAGACGAACTTTTTCTACAAAGGCATAGCTTTCGAAAATCTTTTGTACCAACTGAAAGGCCACTGTTTCAATCAGATCGATCTTTTCTGCCTGCATCCACTCGGTCAACTGTTCCGCCAAGATCCCGTAATGGATCGAAGCTTCCAAATCACCTGTGCGGGCAGCACGGGTCATCTCATAATCTACCCATAGGTCTAGGACAAAACGTTGTCCTAATTCTTTTTCTGCTGGAAAAACACCGTGATAGGCGTATACCTCTAAGTCCTTGATCCGTAATTGATCCACTCTGTTCACCTCTTATAGCCAGCCATTAGTGGCCCATGAGTTTATAGGCTTCATTTTTTAAGTCTTTATCTGTCGCAAGCAGTCCACGCGCAGCAGTTGTTACTGTAGCGGTCCCAGGTTTACGGACACCACGCATGTTCATACACATATGCTCTGCTTCTACCCAGACAAGTGCTCCTTGTGCTCCAAGATATTCCATCAAGGCATCTGCGATTTCTACCGTCAAACGTTCCTGAATCTGTGGTTTTTTAGCGTATACTTCGACCGTACGAGCCAGTTTTGAAAGCCCAGCCACACGGCCATTTGGAATGTAGGCAATGTGCACTTTTCCATAAAATGGTAAAAAGTGATGCTCACACATGGAATGGAAGAAGATATCCTTCTCGACCACCATATTGTTATCAATGATTTCAAATGATTTAGACAGGTGCTCTTCTGCTGTCTGCCCCAGTCCTGCAAAGATTTCTTGGTACATCTTGGCAATGCGGGTAGGTGTTTCCTGAAGTCCCTCACGGTTCTCATCTTCACCGACTGCCTCGATGATCATTTTCACTGCTTCTTCAATTTTCTTTGTATCCATATCATCTCCTAGTTGGATTTTTCTGTTTTTAATAAATAAGGTCGTACTTGGCTAAGGAAGTAGAGCGACCCCGTTACAATGAGGAGCTCATCGCCTTCAGCTTGCCAGTTTTGTAGAAACTCTTGCCAGTTGACTTCCTCAAGCTGATGCTTTGTCGCAGCAGCTCTTATCTCTTCTTGAGAATAAGCTCTTGGATCTTCAAAGGTCGTAAGGATCAAGCGACTATTTTCTAGTTCCTGCCACTGAATAAGCATCTCTTCTAAAGCTTTGGTCCGGATGCAGGTAAAAAGAATGGTCTTTTTTTGCCTTGGGAACAGTTCCCGAAGACTTGCGATCAAGGGCGCAACGGCATGGGGGTTATGGGCCCCATCTAGCAAGATCATGGGATTTTGCGATACCACTTCCATCCGGCCAGGCCAGACGACTTGATGCAAGGCCTCATCCACTAACTCTCTTGACAAGAGTTCACGCCCTTCTCTTTCAAAAAGTACATCACAGATACTGATCGCAAGAGCTGCATTTCTGGCCTGGTGATGACCTAAGAGCGCTACTTGATAAGAGGCTTTTTCTCTTTTAGAACTGTGATAAGAAAATGATTGGCCTGATAGACAAGAGGCTTCTAGCTCAACTTGGTAATCTCTGTCATAGGCTGTTATCGGTGCCTGCTTCTGAATCGCAATGCCTTCAATGACTTGGCTGGCTTCTGCTTCTAATTTCCCTAGGACCAGAGGAATTCCTGGCTTAATGATGCCTGCCTTTTCACGGGCGATGGAAGCCAGATCTGGCCCAAGAAGGGCGACATGATCCAAGCCAATCGAAGTGATCGCAGTCAGAACGGGCTGGCAGACATTGGTACTGTCTAGTCGTCCCCCCATACCGACTTCCATGATCACATAATCCAGCTCCTCGTGATCAAAATAATCATAGGCGATGGCCGTCATCACTTCAAATTCCGTCAAACCTTGAAAGATAGCCCTTGATTGTTCAGCTTGCAGGAGCTGCTGGTAACGATCCAGGTAGGTTTGCAGGTCTTGATCTGAAATGGCTTCGCCATTAATGGTGATTTGGTCATTGTAATGGATCAGATAAGGAGAGGTAAAGACTCCAACCCGTAAACCTGCCTGCCTCAAGAGTTGGGACAAGGTAGCAATGGTAGAGCCTTTGCCATTGGTCCCCGCAACATGAATGACCCGACAGTCTAGGTGAGGATTTCCTCTCAAAGCCAAGAGAGCTTCCATGCGCTCCAAGCCGAAATGTGGATCTTGGGAACGATAGGCTTCTAGCCAACGAAGATCCAACTGATGTTCTTTTGTCTTCATTTACTTGTATTGTTTTAAATTGGTATCTGCTGCCTCTTGGGCTTGGAAAATGGCTTGCCCCAGACTGGCTGCCATCTTGTGAAGAGGAATATCATGCACCCGCACTACTTCGACTCCTTGACTGGCTGCAATACTGGTCAAATGGCTCGAAGCCAGGTCCCGATTCCAAAAACCAGTCTCCGTTGCAGGATCTGTCTCAAATCCAGCTTCCTCAATAATGTTGACCACAAAGCGTTTGCGGGAGACTCCTAGAAAGATCGGATACCCCTTTTGGTGAATCGTCCCGAGTTCTTGTAATAAGAGTAAGTTCTCACGTTTGGTCAAACCAAATCCGATCCCAGGATCCAGCATGATACGATCCGTCTGGACACCAGCTGCTTTCGCTACCGCAAGCGAGCGGTCAAAGAAGGTCCACATCAAGTCTTGAATCGGTTCTTGAGCCATCTGTTGAAGTTCTTGATCTGAAAAGACTGGTTCAAAACCAAAACGTGGAAAGATAGTGGAACTTGGATGATGCGGTCTTGCCATCACTGGATTAAACATGAGAATAGCGCTCGCTTCATGCTCCGCAACCACAGCAGCCATCTTAGGATCTCCAAGAAAACCAGTAATATCGTTGACAATATCAGCTCCAGCTTCCAGCGCTGCCGCTGCCACCTGGGACTTCCAGGTATCCACTGAAATCAAGACATCACTTTCTTTCCGAATGGCTTTAATTACTGGAACCACGCGGTCAATCTCTTCTTGGATCTCTACATAATGACTACCTGGTCTGGTTGATTCTCCCCCGATATCGAGGATCTGAGCTCCTTCTTGGATCAGTTTTCTCGCCTGCTGCACGGCTGCATCCACACTCGTATACTTACCGCCATCAGAAAATGAATCCGGAGTGACATTTAAGATCCCACAAAGAAGGGTCCCTTGGCCACTCAGCCATTTATTATCAATCATTTTCGTCCTCCTTCGATTCCCTTCCTACAGCATGCTTGCGAACAAAAGAGGCTAGAACAAGTGTTCTAAACCCCTGAGTCTACTCTCCATACGGATTTCTGATTTTATCTGACCTTCTGTAGGATGGTTCTGCATCAAAACTCATTGGTACCTACCATTTTATCATAATTTATCATGGAAGAAAACTCTCGATACCGGCAATAAACAAAGGAGGAATACAGCAGGATAATAATAAGCTAGCGCATTCAAGGTCATATGGAGGCAAATACTGTACTCGATCCGCTGGTAGCGATAAGCCACCCAAGTTAAGATCAAGGACATGCCTCCGTAAGCTACCCATTCCCCTAGGGTACTCGGTCCATGCAAGTAAGTAAAAAAGAGAGCACCGGCTAAGTAACCGATCGGTTCTGCTCCTCGAAAGATCAAACGAGGGATGATGGCCCGACAAAGCAGCTCTTCTAGAATCGGAGCTACAAGGATCACGACCATTCCCATAGCAAGAAAAGGAGCATGAGATTGCAGCTCATTCAGAGCCGCTTGGTTTGCTGTTGTACCACCTGCCTCTTGTTTCAACAAGGGATAGGCGAGCAGATTATTAGCCATCAACAAGAGAAGAAAAAGAAAATTTCTCCCCAAAGCCGGCCAGGTAATGACCCGAACATCTAAGTTCTCCAGAGGGCTCATCTTGATGACCTTATAAAAAACAAAGAGCACTGCCACTGTCACCATGAGAGTGAGGATAGTGATCCACCTTGCATCCATTCCTTCTTGAAGGGAATAAACCATAGTGATGAGGGGAAATTGTGAGAGGAAGAATAAGGGCACAAAAAGAAGGAGCCAGAGGGCATTCTTACATAATGGGTGCTTTCGAACAAAAGACTGTATATTTTTCAATGGACAACCTCTTTCTTGTATAAAATAAGAAGACTGGGGCTTTCGCCTCCAGCCTTCTCTCTTTATTTCAGTTTACTGATTTTTGAAACGTTCAACGTCACGCGCAATCACCAACTCTTCATCAGTTGGAATCACCAATACCTTCACACGGGAATCATCTGTAGAAATATCTCCGACAACTCCAAAAACGTTCTTTTCAGGGTCGACCTTGCATCCAAACCAGCTGATCCCATTGATAATAGAAGAACGAACGTTTACTGCATTTTCACCGATTCCTGCTGTAAAAATGATGGCATCTGCACCATTCAAGACAGCTAAGTATTGACCAATGTATTTTTGCAAACGATCGATAAAGATATCGTAAGCCAATTTAGCTTTTTCATCTCCATTGTGCATCGCTGTATGGATATCCCGCATGTCACTAGAAGATCCAGAAACACCCAGAAGACCTGATTCACGATTAAGGATGCGGCTGATATCTTCAGGCTTATTGAAATCCTCTGTATGTTCCATCAAGTAAGGAATAATCGCTGGATCGAGATCCCCTGTACGGGTTCCCATCATGACTCCACCTAGAGGGGTGAAGCCCATTGAGGTATCGACAGAGATTCCCTTGTCAACCGCTGTAACAGATACACCATTTCCAACGTGGCAGGTGATCAATTTCAATTCTTCTAATGGTTTTCCAAGAAGTTTAGCAGCTTCACCAGCTACATACTGATGACTGGTTCCATGAGCGCCGTATTTACGGACCTTATTTTCTGTGTAATATTTAGTTGGAAGAGGGTAACGATAAGCTTTTTCCGGCATGGTTGTATGGAAAGAAGTATCAAATACCACAACACTGGTAATATTTGGACAAATCTCTCTAAAGGCACGAATTCCAGCTGCATTTGCAGGATTATGAAGAGGTGCTAACAAAGACAATTCTTCTACTTTTCGAAGGACTTCGTCATCTACCAAGGCAGAATCCTTGAAGTATTCTCCACCAGCAACGACGCGGTGGCCCACACCTGTAATCTCATCGTAGGATTTGATAATATCAAAGCGAATCAAATCATCCAACAAAATTTTTACAGCTTGTGTATGGTCCTGGATATCTAATACTTGTTTTTCAGAGCGTCCATCAAATTTAACAGTTGAAATAGAATCTTTCAAACCGATCCGTTCAATCAACCCTTTTGCAAGAACAGTTTCCTCTGGCATTTGGTACAATTGCCATTTCAAACTAGAGCTTCCTGCATTAATAGAAATTGTTTTCGACATATATTCACCTCATTAAGCGTTTTCACTTCCTCTATTATATCAGATCTTTGATCAAATTTCACTATCCTTTAACCAGTTTTGGAAACTTTCCATAAAGTGAACCACCTGGTCTTGATCCTGGAGATCGGTAAAAGGATAGACAAAGGGCTGAACAGACTCTTCTTCTTGTTTTCGTAGGACGAAAATCGTCTTAGCATAGGCTGGATTTGAAAAAAGAGATTCTGGTAAGGTCAGCATGGCAAGGATTTGGGCTTTGTCTGTTAGCCAAGCTTTCAACAGATCACTCTGAGGGCTTGTCAAGAGATTATTTGGAGCTAAAAAGATGGCAACTCCTTGAGGTTTCAGATATTTCAGAGCCTGTTCCATCATGAGGTGATGGGCATAGGTATGGCCTTCGGAGCTCGCTACCTGATAGCGCTGTGCAATCGCATCATCTGGATAATAGCCAATCGGTAAGTCGCTAACGATCAAGTCACTTTCTTTCAACACTTGTGGGCGAACCGCATCGCCTTGTGCAAAGACAACACTGGATTCCATCACATCTGCGATACTAGCAGATAGGTCAATCAAGAGATCATCCACTTCCAATCCTAAGTAATCAATCGTGAGGCGGCTATTGTTGACAATAGTCTCAGCGAGATTTCCGGTTCCACTTCCCACTTCTAAGACATCCAGTTGGTCGCTTTTAGCCAACTGATCGATCAAAAATGTAATGATAAAACCAATCGCATCTGGTGTGAACTGGTGATTCGCTTGTAAAGGTTCTGTCTGAGCAGCTTTCATAAAAAGGAATTGGTAGGCTCTGCGCCATTCTTCCTTACTTAAACCTAGTTCTTTTAATTTTTTGCTATTGTTTTTAACAATGTCTAAATCCGTCTTGCCATCCAAATACATGGCATTCTGTTCAATCAAGGCGTCATAAAAGTTGGTCGACAATTCATTTTGAATACTTTGAGTGTTTTCTAATAGATAGGTATAGGCTTGTTCAATTTTTTCGAAATTCATGATTTCCTCCGCACCCTATCATACCAAAAATTAGTCTTTTTCGCTATTTTCTGATGGTTCCTTGGTCTCGTTTGGCGTCTCTTCAGAAGGAGTTTCGGTCTCTGCCTTCTCCTTATCTTTCTGTGTCTTCTTCTTTTCTTTTTTAGCTTTCTTGCTTTCTTTTTCTTCCCTTACAGGAAGGACAAACTCATAGCTTTCGCCATCCATCTCAGCCTGGGCATGAAGAAAACCAGTATCCTTCTTTAGCTGAACGGTTCCAGACTTTAAATGAATCTCTGATGTCTTCTCATCACTCTTTCTCTTTTCAAGAGCCATTTGTACCAAAGCATAGGCCCGAAGGCGATCTTGACTCGTCTTTAAGATTCGTCTTTCCGCAACCTGACGGTGCAGGTAAAACTGAAGCAAGAGACTAAAAATCGCTGCCATCAAGAGAGCGTAAAGCAAGACACCAGCCTTAACTTTTTTCATTTTGTATCGCTGGTACCACATGGTAGACATACTCCCTTTCTAGACCATCTTCAAAATTCAACCGCAGATGAAGCGACTCTCCCTCCTGCCAAATCTGACTAGAGTGAACCCCTGAAATCAT
>SKEV01000862.1_pt1 | contig 10628 bp, 9 predicted proteins | sample 4819531 | NCBI WGS metagenome assembly SKEV01 (sample SAMN11008800, study PRJNA524170) | human gut metagenome | biome: Human fecal sample; material: Feces; isolation source: fecal sample from pouch patient p9, p28 | host: Homo sapiens | place: Israel: Tel-Aviv | collected 2016-08-01 | reverse complement strand
TTCCTTATTCAGGCAGGTTTGCGCCTTCTTCCGGAATTCCTTCTTCCGGCCGGTTTCCGCCCTCTTCCGCACTTCCTTCCTCCGGCCGGTTTCCGCCCTCTTCCGGTTCTCCTTCTTCCGGCTGGTTTCCGCCTTCTTCTGGTTCTCCTTCTTCCGGCCGGTTTTCGCCCTCTTCCGGTTCTCCTTCTTCCGGCTGGTTTCCTCCCTCTTCCGGACTTCCTTCCTCCGGCAAATTCTCTCCCTCCTGTAGCTCTTTCTCTTCCTCATTCACATCCGGCAGTTTTTCAGCATCTGCCTGAAGAGGGATAGAAGTAAGCACCTCTGCCTGTTTTTTTTGTTCCTGGACAATACCAGTTAAAACCCAGCCCGTCTCTGTCTCTTCGCTCTCAAACATGGACTCTGTCAACTCTTCAATTTTATATTCCTCTCCATCCATTTCTAAAATACCTGTGCCGGTTATAAAAGGAATCCCATCATCTGACCTTTCCAAGATACCGCTTTGTACATTCAGCTTATAATTTTCTGCAAAGATTACCCCTTTGACCCCACGTTCAGCCAAAACCTTTCCTCCCTCCAGGTTCAGCTCTTGATATGCTATATTCTCTCCATCTTGTTTCTTTACTGCGGTAATCCCCCCGCTGTAAAATCCCCCTGTTATCAGAATACTGCTGTCTTCCAGTGAAAGCATCCCTTCCACACACAGGTTATCGCCAAATTCCCCGTCAGCGTTTCTGACTGTCAAATCACCATGAAACAATGTAGTTCCGGTACCGAAATCAAAGGCTGCATTATCAATAACAGCTTTTCTCTCCACCTCAAGCCGGCCCTGTCCGATAGTTTGGAAGCTGCCGCCTTCCTGCATAAAGGAACCATTTGCCGCCACTCTCCCTTTATTATTCAGTGTTCCGCTTCCCACATAATCTCCTTTAATATCCAGGGTATTCATACTGGTATTCGTTACAGTTCCTCTGTTTTCCAGGTTTCCGTCCACAATCAAAGTTCCGTCCACCTGCAATGCTGCCGACGTTCCCACCACCAACCCCATTCCCCCGGCTAATTCCAGCCGGCTGCCTGCCGGTACGGTCAGGCTGTTATCAATGATAAGGGGATTGCTGTCCGCAGCGCTGTGAAGAACCACATCAGATGTCCGCAGCTTTTCCTCTATGGTTTCCGGACTCACCGGCATAGTAAGCTCCACCGTAGGTCTGCCCGGCTGTGTGCCGGTTCCGGAATCAGAACCGGAATCCCCTCCGTTATAAAGAGGGGTGTGAATATCCTTCCCGCCAGGCTTAGAGCCTGATGTTCCCTGCCCCTTCTCTGCCCATTGGGAGTTTTTATCCTCTTCTTCCCTTAAAAGCCGTTCCGCGTTTTCAATCATCCAGTCCACATCCCAGCCTGCCTCTCTCAGCCTTCTGGCAAGCTCCTCATTCTCATGGATTTCCCAAAGCACATAAGGGGCAATATCTGCTTCCGTAAGGGGAAGCGTCTGTATCTCTCCCTTCCGCTCCATGCGGTCAGGACCGATAATAAGTGCCTGCCGGCCCTTCTCTATGTACTGCCCATTCCGGTCACCCTCCACAGGATTCACCGGTCTTACAAGAACCTGCCCCTCCAGGACGCAGACGCGGCTCGTATTGCTGTCAACCACTTCCGCGTATACTACCGTTCCCCGGATTCCGGTTATCATGGTAGAGGTGCGGATGGATAGGGACTCCTCCCCCTTAAGAGGCGCGGTTACATTACAGAGAAGGCTTCCTTCTGACAGAAGCAGCTCCAGCTGCTTTCCTTTCTTCCGTATCTCTCCTTTGCTCAGTTCATCCATCTTCACGGCCTTTACGTCATCCAGGGCAAGGCCTGCGTAGCTTGCAGCCTCTGTTTCCAGGTTATATCCGCTCTGGAGCCGCATGTTATCAAAGGCCGCAACCGCCTTTCCTCCTTTTCCTGACACATTTACCGTGCCCTCTCTGGAAGAAAGACGCATGGTTGCCCCGCTTACAGAGGTGTCGGCTGCCGCAGGAAACACATTTCCTGCCAGCAGACAGCAGGACACCGCAAAAGCAGCCCCGCATCTTATCAGATTTTTCCCGCGCTCTCTCATATACCATCACCTTTCCAATACTTAATCCGCCTTCTTACCCTCTGACACCGGCATTCTGCCGGAGCTTCCTTCCGCAAGCCCTTCCAGCTCCAGCACCTGAAATTCCCCGGCTTTTCCCTTCAGCCGGATGCTGCCTATGGCCTTTGCATTAATCCTTCCCTCCAGCGCATTTGCAACAGCTGCGGATATGTAAATCTTTCCCCCAGGGGCATTGGACTCCAGCCTGGAAGCCGTGTTTACCGTATCCCCGATGGCAGTATAGTCCATTCGGTCAGGCGCCCCCACATTTCCCACCACAGCGGGACCTGTGTGGATTCCGGTTCCAAAGGTAAGCCTGCGCCCGAAACGCGCCTCCAGCTGATCCCCCAGGCGGTCCGCCTCTTTTGCCATATCCAGAGCAGCCAGGACAGCCTTCATCACATAATCCTCCTGTGCCAGGGGCGCGCCCCAGAAGGCCATGGCCGCGTCCCCAATAAACTTGTCCAGGGTTCCTCCATGGTTCTTGATGGAGGATGAAACCAGGGTAAGATAACTGTTTAATACCTCCACCACTTGTCCCGGTTCCAACGCCTCGGACATGGAGGTGAATCCCCTGATGTCCACAAACAACACAGCCAGCTGTGTAAGCTTTCCGCCCAGCTCCAGAGACTGGGTTCCCTGCCTCAGTATCTCATCCACAATCTCCGGTGCTGCATAACGTTTAAAGGTGGCCGTCACCCGCTGTTTCTCCAGGACAGCCTTTCCATAATGGAGCACCACCGATGCCCCGAAGAAAAGGGTCAATCCCAGGGGAATCCAAAGAATACGCAGGACCATTCCTTTCTCATAGGCAGCCTTGGCAATGATTACATATGCGAAAGAGCCTGCCAGCCACACTGCCCCTCCCCCTGCCAGCCCGCTGCTCTTAAACCACGCGCCGGCTGCCGCCAGCACCAGGAACAGAACCGCCAGCTGGACGCCAGCGCCTGGTTCCTCCTTATAATCTCCCTCCAGAAGCGCATGTATGGCATTGGCCTGTATCTCCACGCCGTACATGGGTTCTCCCCTGTCTGCGGAGGTAATATACTGGTCTCCCAGCCCTGCGGCATAAGGCCCTATGAGCACAATCCGATCTGCAAAATATTCAGGCGGAATATTCTCTTCCAAAAGATCCACTATAGAAATGAACTCACTGTAATCCTCCGGCAGCCCGGAATAATTCAAATACCAGAAGCCCCTGGAATCCGCAGGCGGAAGACCGGCCTCCCGGCCTTCTTCCTGTTGTATATACTTCCTTGCTATGGTCAGGGCAAAGGATGGAAATACGCGCCCGTCCGGCAGCCCAAGCTCCAGCAGCTGGTGGCGCAGGATGCCGTCCTTATCATACATTGCATTGATATGTCCCTGGGCGGTCACGTCCCTCAGGGCTTTGTAAGGTTCATCAAAGGACTTCACGGTAAAATCATCCAGATAAAAGGTGCCGTCCTCCGCTGTAACCAGAGAAGAACCAAAGGTTCCTGCTGCTGCGGTGACCACATTTTCCCCGGTCCCCGCAGCCTCTGCCAGAAGTAAATCCCCTTCTGTCCCGGTTTCTCCTGCCAGAAGTACATCCAGCCCGATAACCGCAGGCCGGATATCCCCCTGGTTCAGATAGGAAACCATCTGTGCCAGTATCCGCCGGTCCCAGGTGCCAAAAGGCCCCAGCTCTTCAAGGGATCTCTGGTCAATACCCACAATGGCGATTCTGGCGTCTGTCCCCCGCCGCTCCTGATACAGTGCGTCTGACAGACGGTTATCCATCTCATAGAACAATCCTGACGCGGCCGCTATGGTAAATATCCCGGCACATAACCCCCAGGGCAGGTACGCCTTTATCAATTTTTTATCCATACTGCCTCCCATCTATTCCCTATTATCTGGGCAGCACAAACACCTTTCTCAAAAAACTGTCGCACAGGTAAATATGATCCCCCATCACCATCATCCCCTCCGGGGACGCGATGGTCAGATCCGGGTCCGACGCATCGGCTGCCGGTAGGGTGGAAACATTGTCCCCCCATATCTTCCGCACCACACTGTTGCCTGTATCCGACACATAGAGGGCGCCGTCCTCCGCCGCGGTAATTCTCTGAGGTCCTGAGAACATGGCCTGCGACACAGGGCCGTCCGCAAATCCGTCCTCTCCTGTTCCCGCGCTCCAGACCACGGCTCCGTCCATAGCCTTCACAATCCGGTTGTTGCCTGTGTCCGCCACATACAGCGCACCTTCATAAAAGCATATGCCAGTTGGCGCGGACAGGCCCCGCAGATAGGTATCCACCTTCCCGGACAGGGACAGGCTGCGGACTACGTCATTATCCGTGTCTGCAATATAAAGTATTCCGTCAGGTCCCGCAGCCAGGCCCGTTGGGGCGGCAAACAATGCTTTTGAGGCCAGATTATCCTCATAACCTGCCTTTCCGGTTCCCGCCGCGGTCATGGCGCCCTCCGGGGAAATATAGCGCACTACATGATTGCTCCTGTCCGACAGAGCATATCCATCCAGATAAGGAATCATATCCCAGGGCTCGCCGATAAGCATTTCCCCAAGACTTCCGTCCCTGTAGCCGCCACGGGGTTCCCCATACTTTCCGGCAGCCCCCTTCTGCCCTGCATAGATACTGCGGCCTTCCTCTGTCACCTGCCAGATTACCTTGTTAAATCCATCCGCCGCCAGAAAACATCCCTCCCGGCCCTGTACCATGACCCGGGGTGAAAAGCCATCCCCTGTATTATCAAAAAAGGGAGCGGCACCCGACAGACTCACCCCCAGAATGCATCCGGAACATACCAATGACAGGACAAAGCCCAGCGCCTTTGTCCCACAGCCGGTCATTCCATGTCTTTTCCAGATAGTTTTCATTTACCTCTCTCCCTTTCTTTTTATCCGAGGAAAATATTCCGCCAGCTGTCTTATATCCAAAGGGTACTGCCGGAGACAAAGCACAGCCACTGAGATTCCGATTACACCATATACCCCAATCAATGCCGGGGATGCGAAAAGGACCATGGAAATCTGCTGGCTCTCATTGGCAAACCACACCGGCAGCGTCATTATGTTATAACCCATATGAAGAGCCACCGCATAAATAATATTGTCCTCCACAATGGACACATGGGCCAGCAGCAGACCCATAAAAAGTCCGTACGCAACCCACAGGGGAGTTACATGGCAGGCCGCGAAAATGCCGGTACAGAGCAGCACTGCAAACGTCTGGTTCTCAAACCTGCGCAGGAAACGGTTCAGCACATATCCCCTGAATATCAGTTCCTCCACCAAAGGCGCAAGAAACATAACCGACAGGATAGCCAAAATCTTATCTACCTTTCCGAACACCTCATAGGTCATCTCATGATAAGGGCCTATAAGAAAATCGGGAAAGGGAATCACCGTAAGGGCGGCAGACATAAAAAGGTTAAGTCCTGCCCCGGCTCCCATAAGCAGGAGAAGCTTTTTTGCGTTTACCCCTCTCCAGTAAAGAGTGGTTTCATCCCAGATGGACACTCCCCGCTTTCTGCATTTCCTCCGCATCAGATAAAATACAAGAATCAGGCCCAGAGTCCTGTAAAACTGGCCGCTGCGCCACAGGAAAAACTCTATATGCTCCTTAAGCCCGGCGATAAAGAGCCCGAAAGCAGAGATAGCGGGAGGCAGTAAGAGATAAAGGAGCAGTGGTCTTATCCCGTAGACAAAGTCTCCTATCCATTTCCACACCCTTTGCTGCCAGGTCAAAGTTTTGTTATCCATTCCCGTCTCCCCTGTCACTCAAACGATAGTACGCCTACAAATCCCGTCACCTCAAAAATTTCCTTCATCTGAGGCCGGACATTCTTAAGCACCATGGTTTTCCCCGATGCGTTTATCTTTTTTTGAATGGAAGCAAATACCCGCAGTCCAACGGAGCTCATATAAATCGTATCCTCCATATTGACCACAATCTCTTTTTCCTCTGTTTCCAGCACGGTTTTAAGGGCCCTTTCCAATTCAGGAGCCTGAGCCACGCTGATTTTAACCGCTGTCTTAACCTCTGTCATATAACTTACCTCGATTCTGCCGCAGAAGGGCATATAATTATGGGCGGATGCATTTCTTCAGCCGGAGAATATTGCACCCGTCCCTGTACTGATACTCAACGCTGTCCGCAAACTGCCTCACCATATAGATTCCCAATCCCCCCACAGGGCGTTCCTCCAGGGGAAGCTGTAAATCCGGCGCCTCCCGGTCAAGAGGATTAAAGGAAATACCTTTGTCCTCCACCTCTAACACCAGCTCCCTACCTTCCAGTCCGCAGTATACCCGCACCGGTCCGGGCTCTCCCCCATAGGCGTAGCTGGCAATATTAGTGAACAGCTCTTCCAGAGCGATTTCCAGATGAAGCGCTGTTTTCTTTGGACAGTTTACTTCTTCCAGATACTCACGGAGCGCCTCCAGCACCCCATCCATATATTCCATTCCGGCCGGCACCCGCTTCTCCAGCATTTATCTCTCATTCCCTTCTTTCCGGCATAATGCCCTGACACACAGCATGGTAATGTCATCCGTCTGCACAGCCCCTTTTTCAACCGAGAATTCCTTCACCGCCATGGATATGCGGCTGATAATCCCTTTTGGGTCCTCCTCCGGAGCGCAGCGGTCCAGTACAGCCTTCAGGCGCTGTTCCCCAAACATTTCTTCTTCGGGATTTTCAGCTTCCGTAACCCCGTCTGTATAAAGAAAAATGGTTCCCTGTTTTCCCAGCTCCAGTTTTTGTTCCCTGTACTTCATATCCTCCCACAGGCCCAGTACAAAGTCCGAATGGCAGGCCGCCTGGCGAAACGGTCCCTGCTCCGAAGATACATATGGATGGTTATGTCCGGCATTTACAAAGGTGAGAATACCTTGCTCCGTGTCCAGCATTCCAATGAAAGCAGTGACAAACATTTCCTCCGGGTTATCTTCACAGAGCCGGTTGTTTACCCGGAATGCCAGCTCCTCCAAAGGCATATCCAGCATAGCGTAGTTTTTAATATGTGTTTTAGCCATGGTCATAAATAGGGCGGCAGGAACTCCTTTGCCCGACACATCCGCTATGACAATACAGGCTTTCCCGGGAGCAGCCGGGAATATGTCATAAAAGTCACCGCCCACCTCCTTGGCGGGTTCCATTAAAGCCCAGGCCCGAAGACCCAGCTGTTCTTCCAGCCCCCCAAAGTCTCTGCGAAGAAGTCCAGTCTGTATCCTGGCGGCAATATCCAGCTCAGAGTGGAGGCGCGCCTGCTCCCGGACAAGACTGGTGGTCTTTTTGTAGACCACATTCAGCAATTCTCCATACAGCCTGCGGTTACTTCCGGCCGCCTCCTCAAACTGGACTCTGGAAAGACGGGCCGCCCGGACCCGGGTGATTGCCCGCACCGTGGCGCCTCTGGGCTCATCCCGTATTAAGGCCATTTCCCCTACAATACTACCCGGCCCCATAAGAGTGTTAATCTCCTCTCCATGGCAATCTAACACCTGGGCGCTGCCCTCCATAAGGATGTACATTCCGTCCTCCCCCGCCTGCCCCCAGGTCACAATATCCCGGCCCGGGGGAAAGTCAAGCTCCTCCATGGCGGAGAGCAGGAGGCAGCTTCCCTCCGGCAGGTTTCCCTTCTCATCTGCGGGAAACAGTTCCCTCACTTCCTTCAGGGCCAGCAATCTGTCTATATCCATCTTCTGCACTCCCTTCAGCAATACTAGCTCGATGGCCGGAGATAATACCGCCCGTAACCTTGTCCTGCCTCATATATCACGCTGCAGTCTCCCACAGATGTAATTGCGGCTCTGGATATGTTCCAGCTATTGTCCCCCTGCCAGCTGCTGTACACAGCTTCCTCCAGCTGGTCGGGGGTGGAGCTGACAGTGGTCAGCATGGCCTTAAAGACTTCATAATCCAGCGCCTCTCCAAGGGACTGTGTCTCGCTGTTTCTGTCCAGAAGAATAAAGATATCCAGTCTGTAGCCTCCGGTTGTACTATCCTTATAAAGGCCCATGTACCTTGTGTCATCCTTGGCGGACTTGACAGCTGACTTATACTCAATTGCCGTACTGTCAATCAACAGCTTCCTTTTCCCGCCGGAATCCGCGCTTATCTTCCCTGCGGCTCCATTGAGGGCGGCTTGTGCGCCACCCCATCCGTCTCCCATGCTGATGCTGTTCTGGAATCCGGCCGGCAGAGGGAATTCCTGCCCCAGAAGCTCCCTCTTTGCCTCATACCATGCCCCGTCTGCGTCTACCCTGAAGCCATCCGGGGTTATCTCGTTCATGGCGCAGTGGCCGTCCTCATAGAGGTAGTAATGTTTTCCCCCCACCTCAATCCATCCGGTGCACATGGTTCCTTCTTCATCATAATAATACCAGCGTCCATCCTGCTCCTGCCGCCAATCCCCGGAAGTTCCCGGCGCAGCCATGGAAGTGACTGCGGCGGCGGCCGTCAGCAGCACTGTAAGGCAGAAACCTGCCGTCAACTTTCCTGCTTTCATCCTATTACCTCCTCTGATGGTTATTGCCCGCTCCAGTTCCTACTTGGCCGGCTTTTTATTATCCTGACGGTGGCTGCCTATGCCGCTCTCCTTCTGGAAGGACCGGCTGCTTTCTTTGTGGAAGGGGCTTAAATCATGCCTTTCCCAGGAGCTCTGGGGTTTTGCAGCTGCCCCGGCCGCCTTGGCTTCCTTCTCTGAAAGTTCAAGCTCCACGAAAGTTACCTCCGTTTTGCCTTTGGCCCCGCCGGATTTTTCCGGCCCGGCCTTCTCTGCCTCAGCCTTCTCCGGCCCGCTCTTCTCTGCCTCAGTATTCTCCGCCTCAGCCTTCTCCGGCCCGCTCTTTTCCTTCTCTGCCTCAGACTTCATATTCTTCACCGGCTCTTTTTTTACAAGCTCTTTTAGGTCATCCATCAGAAGCTGGCGCATTCCCCACTGGGCGCTGAAGCTCTCCGCATACTCCACGCCTTTAACTGCCGCCTTGGCACAGGCAGGATCTGTCTTTAACGCCTCCGCATAAGCAATACTGATTCCGATTCCCTTGGCATTACTGCCTGCCAGTGAAACGGTTCCGGCCTTGGCTCCCGCTATGGCTTCCATGGCGGTGCGTCCTTCTGCCAATGTCTGCTTGGCCTTGTCACTCAGACCGCTGGTATCAATGGGTAGACTGTCCATATAACGGAGCATCATAGCGGCCTGCTCCTTAGCCCAGTACGGCTTTACCTCATCTATGGTAGACAGACCCTGAGCACTGAAATTCTTGACCATTTCCCTCCGGTCCAAATACTGTATCTCCGCGCCGTATTTTGCGTCCAGCTCGCCAATCCGCGCCAGCGCCTCCTCCTTTGTGGCAGGAGGAATATAATCCGGGTGCAGCAGTTCCGCCTGATTGAACTTTTTAATCTGAGGCGTCCGGTCTTCCCCGTTCATCTCTTTAAGATGGTTCAGCCTTGCCTCCTCCATGGCCCGCTCCTGCAGCAGTTCCTGGGGAACTGGTGTGAGCCCTTCCTCCAGAACCTGCAGCCTCTTTTCCTTTTCCTGAATCTGTTCCGGAGACATTTCACCGCAGGGATGGCTGTTCAGCGTATATTCACATTGTTCCAGATGTGCCTGAGCCCCCTTCTTAAACTCCTCCAGGGTGTCCCCAATCACTTTCTCCCTTTCCTCAGGTGTTTTCGCATCTAAAAGCCTGTTCACTGCCTCCAGCCTGTATTCATTCTTCTTCTGCTCCTGGTCCAGAGAGGCGTTAAGCCTGTCCCTTCGGGCTTCCAGCTTCTCCTGGCTTAAATCCCTGGCAGTACGTATTTCATCAAGTTTGTAATACCCCGGTAAAAAGTCATTGTCATAAGAATTTCCAAGTTTTTCCTTCTGCTCCGGCCCATAATCCGGTATAATCGGATCCATGACTTCCCGTATATCCACCTCCAGCAAATTGCCGTTATCCATAACAGCTTTCGTGGTGTCCAGCTTGCTTTTTGCCTTGTTGAATTTTTCCCGGGCTCCCTCATATACCTTTCTTCGCTCCAGCTCCCAGCTTATATTCCCAATCTCTTCATATGCTTGTGTCAAGTAGGGACGTAAAAAAATCTGAGATATTTTTGAACTGCCATCAAATCACATCGTTCTATTCCCTGACTGCCCTCATTATACCGTACCTACTACATTTTTGAAAGAAAAAAGGGCGGTAGCCACAGGTGCCATCCCCTGTGAGCTACCGCCCTTGGCTCAACCTTTCATGTTCTTTGCAATCCCTGCAATCCTTGCATAGAAATCAGCTTCCGGCAGTCCTACCACACCCGAAGTTGGTGTCAGTATTTCAACGCCGTATCCATTCAATTTCTTAACACAATATAAAAACTCGCTTATCTTTCTTGTAATCCTGGCAGGATTGACCACAAGCAAAATGTCTATCCGCCGTTTAGAAGCAGCGGAAAACACATCGGCCATGCCGCGCCTTTTGATGGACGCGCCATGTGCTATCTCAGCGGTAATACCGACACCCTCAACACCCGTTTGT
>SKEV01000860.1_pt1 | contig 10661 bp, 11 predicted proteins | sample 4819531 | NCBI WGS metagenome assembly SKEV01 (sample SAMN11008800, study PRJNA524170) | human gut metagenome | biome: Human fecal sample; material: Feces; isolation source: fecal sample from pouch patient p9, p28 | host: Homo sapiens | place: Israel: Tel-Aviv | collected 2016-08-01 | reverse complement strand
CACGAGCCCGTCCGGAAGCTCGCCGCGCAGGGGCGACTCGCCCCACGCGTTGGGTTTCCTGGCCAGCCCGGGCAGCAGCGTGGCGGGGTTCCCGGCCGCCCGCCGTTCCCGTAGGAGCGGGGAAGGGTGTTCACGCGCCTGCCGTCGGCGGTGCGGATCTCCACCTCGAACGCGCGCAGGCCCGCGAGCAGCGTCCAGCCGCGCCATGACGGGCCCGCGAGGTAACAGGCCGAGCCGATCCGGATGTTGCCCTCCTTGTCGGCCTTGCGCTCGACCCATTCGACCGCGTCGAAACGCGCGCGCGGCAGCGGCTGCATCTCCCCGCGGTCCTCGTCGAACAGCTCGCGTATCGGCCTGTCGGAACGGTAGTGGTCCGCGTCCGCGATCGCGCCGCACCTCGACAGCAGATGCCTCGCCGGCTGCCCGTGGCTCTCCGCGTTGGGCTTGGGGACCATGAGGTTACGCTGCATCGGCCTAACTTCTATTGAACAGACACAGGCCATCACCACAAGCCCGGCGAAAGCCAGTTCTCATGGCTCTACAGGCAGAACAAGGAACGGCGGGAGAAGACCCTGCCCGCGATCAGCCATCACGAAATCAGGCAACCACGCCACCGATATAGCCGTTAGGAGCGTAAAGGGCCGATGCCCGAAGGCACCGGCCCTTTACCTATCCAACAGATTCCAGTAAGAGAGAAGCATGCCATGATTAATGCATGTTTCTCTCCGAGAATTACCTATAGAAATATTTCCCTTGATCTATTTGTCTGGAAATGTCACGTAACTCACCGGCCAATTGGCGCTCTTCATCATTCCCGTGCTGCAACTTGGCTGCTTTGCTATCTAAACGGTGCTGCGATGCGGAATAAGAAACGATTGCAATCAGCAGAATTACGCCGATGATTACGAGATATTTCATAGCTATTATCCCCTTTGTCCTACGCCGTTCAAGGCCATGCAAACAGCCTGTTGCCACGCAGCCCCCCAAACGCCCACTCCTTTGCATGAATCCGGAGTGGGAATCCAGTGGTCATAGCACTGACCCTGATAATAAAAATCACACCGTATGCGAGTTGTTGGACGAGAAGATTCAACGGCTGACGCTGCAGGCGCCGCGAAGCCTAACCCCAAAAACATGAGCGTAGCACTAGCCGCTGCCGATATCTTACGACGCATGGCATCCCTTCATATAGCTACTCTTTGAGCTCCCCTTCGGAACCCACCAAGATTCTAGTTCTTTCTTACGGGCAGTGACGTTCAATGTTCAGATTCCGACTTCTTGACACGATAAAAATGGGAATTTTACGTCACTGAAAGCGTTTGATAAGAATGTAAAGGGCCGATGCCCGAAGGCACCGGCCCCATGGGAGAAGCCAGCGTGCGGCTATCTCCTAGCGTTGAACCAGTTAGTCAGCGCCGCCCAGACAAGGACTCCCACGTAGGTAATCCAAGCCAGCACAGGCGTGAGCTGACCAGCCAACGACACCGTGGCGCGGCCACTGCCACCACGGGGAACAGCAAGCCGCAACGCGGCTTCTTCCGCTTAGAACCCATAACGGGCTCCTTTCTGTTTTCACTTCATAGATGACGGCTCGCGCCGTCGCCCGCCCATCCGTTTCCACGCGGACTATTCACCCGTCTGTTCGGACGCTGATCAGAACGTCGAGGCGCGCGCGGCAATCGATCGTATAGCCGCCGCATCATGCCCGGCGCACCCGTCCAAGGCACAGCGGACATGCATCGCGTACCGCCCTCCATCCAACGGGCGCAGGACGACGCCGAACCGGTCGATTGGGTTCGAGCAGTGATGGCAGGCAACGCCGTCAAGCTCGCCCGCGTCGAGGACGCATCGCTCGGCCACGCCATCCTCGCTCCAGCAATAGGAGACCTCCACGCGGCGACGCCCGTTCACGTTCATCGTCATGCCCATCATTCGAACAGTGGAACCTCACCGTCCAAGTGCACGGGAACGGCGAGGCATTCACGGTCAAGGTCTCCGATTTCGGGCTCGCTAAAGAGAAGGGCTCGGACCTCACGAGCACGGGGTCGGTGATGAAAGGCTCCATAAGGGATCCGTTCCTGGAATCATTCGGGGACTTCAAACCGGTCAACGACATATTCGCAATCGGCTTCATTCTCAACTACATACTCACCGGCAAGGAGAATCTTGTCACCGATGGATCTCGGCCGAGCTCCATCATCCAGAAATGCTCGGCGGAAAAGCCTTCGGGCCGGTATCAGACGGTAGAGGACATCATCGAGGATATGAAGAGGCTGGAGTATGACCGGCAGGGAGCCATAGGGCGGAACCCGTCGTCGTAACGTCTCCTTCGATCCTCACGCATACGAAAGAACCGCACCTCCGATCATCGAATCTGAATTTCTTCAGTCCAACAATCGGGATGCGGTTCTGTTCTGGTTTTATGTGGGAGTATGTGCTTTTCACGTCGAGTTCTCCGGCATGGACTCCAGCCATTCGTTCAGGTCGCGCCGCCAACGGCCAAGTCAGGGCATCCATTTTCGAAGACATTAAAGCTACGACGATTTGCAGGATGCCGATGGCGACAAGAATGCCCAGCTTCCCGGGTTTTATGCGGTTGACGATACGACGTTGAAGGAACCGAACTTCGCTTTTACCTACAAACTTGGCGACATCGCTTTCCCGCCCGCCCCATCTGAGGCGTTGAAAGATCCCAAGGCGTATGGTCTCAAATTATCCACATCCTGAAGGTTATCTGGTGCAAGCTTATGATTCGCCTCCGCTGACGGTAAAGGACTGAACAATAGTGATTACAAGAGTGTGAAATTATGCGCTCATTGTTTATGCCGCACGGTCATATTGTGTCAAGTCACCTACGACGCGCTGACAGCACTCCTATACTCGGCCGTATGTTGTTTCAAGCCGGATCTTTGCTCCTTGTCATCATCAGTGTCTATCTGCTCAAACGCATCCACATCTTCTCGGACAAATCCTACAAGGTGGTGCAGGAGCTGGTGTTCAATCTCACCCTGCCGTGCGCCATCGTGATGAGTTTCGCCACGAACAAGCATCCGATGAATCTGCTGTGGCTGGTGGTGTTCGGCTTGTTCGCCTGCATGATTCCGCTGTTTATCGTGTATTTCGGCTCACGAGGCGACGAGCCGCGCTACCGTGCCTACCAGATGCTCAACGCATCAGGCCTGAACATCGGCGCGTTCTGTCTGCCGGTGGTACAGACCTTCATGGGGCCGAGCGCGGGACTGCCGGTCATCATGCTGGATATCGGCAACGCCATCATCGCCACAGCAGCATCCCTGACCATCACCCGTTCGCTGCTGCATCTGGGAAGCCCTACCAAAAACCTACCGATGAGTCTCAGAATCAAGAACATCGCGCGCGACTTCTACTCATCCATATCGTTCGACTGCTACATGCTCATGCTGGTATTCATGTTCGCCGGTTGGACCGTACCGCAATGGATCGTCACACTGATCACGCCATTCGCCAACGCCAACGCGTTCGCAGCAATGGCCATGATCGGCTTGATGATGGAAATTCCCGACAATCACAAAGACCGTTCGGAATTGGGCAAAGTCATCGCATGGCGGTTCCTGTTCAGCATCATCATCGCGCTGTCCGCATGGTTCCTTCTGCCGCTAGACGAACGCGTCCGAGAAATCGTGGTGCTGGCCGCGTTCGCGCCGGTGACGATCTTCTCCACGAAATTCACTGATTCACTGACCGGCAACGCGAAACTTGCGGGCTTCTCACTGACCGTCACGGCCATCATCGGACTGACGTTCATGACGATTCTGCATGCAGTCCTGCCGGTGGCCTGAAGTTTCCGGACAACGGCCACGCAATCCCTATGCGTTATGCGTTGCGATGATACGTTCGATTTCGGCCAGATCAGATGCAAAATAGATACCATGCTGACGTTCCGTGGTGGAGAAGCCCGCATCGACCGTGCGCTGTAGGAACGCTTTCATATCATCATAGAATCCGTTGAGATTATAGAAGATGCAAGGTTGGTCCAGCTGATCAAGACAGATTTTCGACACCACCTCGCTGATTTCCTCCAACGTTCCCGTGCCGCCGGGGAAAGCGATGAACACGTCTCCAAGCTCGATCATACGGGTCCGTCGTTCCACAATATTCGGCACGACAACCAGTTGGGTCAGGTTATGGTGAGCAACGCCTTTGTCCACAAACATCTGTGCCTCGATACCGGTCACGTCGCCGCCGCGGGCGAGTACGGTATCGGCGATCACGGCCATCAATCCTTCGTCGGATCCGCCATACACCAGTCTGTTGCCATTGTCCGCAATCCATATGCCAAGTTCCTCAACGGCTTTCTTATATATGGGATCGTTCCCCTCATGCGCGCCGAGATACACGGTGATGTTCATACCCATCCTTCTTCGCCGGCGAACATGCCGGCATCACAAACCGTCAATCAAAACCACACTTTAACGCATCACCAACCCCCCGTCGACATGCAGGGTCTGACCAGTGATGAATGAGGCGTCATCGCTGGCCAGCATAGCCACGGCCCCGGCGATATCATCGGCGGTGGCGAGTCTGCCCAACGGTGTAGACGCGATGATGCGCTCGCGTACATCCTCAGTGGTGGCGCGGCTCGATTCGGTGCCAATGGTGAGCCCGGCCGCGATGGCATTCACGGTTACGCCCCATGCTCCAGCCTCCTGTGCCAATGATCTGGTGAAACCCACCAACGCACCTTTTGCCGCGGTGTAGTCATGATACGGCACGATCGGGGAGTCGACGAGGTTGCTGGAGATGTTGATGACGCGTCCTCCGGCCTGACGCCGCATCTGCGGCAGCGCAGCTTTGCAGGTGTTGTATGCGCCCTTGAGGCATCCTTCGAGCTGTGTCGTGTAATCGGACCATCCGATGGTGTCGAATGTCTTGCGGTTGCGTGGGTCGAACGAATAGCGGGCGAATGCGTTATTGACGAGAATATCCAATCCACCGAATGTGGCGACGACAGTGGATACCATGTCGCGCACCTGCCCGTAGTCGGTGACATCGGCTTTGCAGGTGATCACGCGACCGGCCGCCCCGCAATCATTCATAATGCGTTGCGCGCACCGCTCCGCACGCTCGTCATCGCTGACGTAGTTGATGGCCACGCATGCGCCGGCGCGAGTCAGTCGCAACGCGATCGCCGCGCCGATGCCGCGACTCGAACCGGTCACCAACGCGACGCGTCCCTTCAATGGCAAGGAATCGGACTGCTGCATGGAAGTTCCTTTCGGTTTTGGACATATGGGTTTCGTGTGATTGCTTGAATGCGATTATTCGACATCCATATCGAAACCATCGCAGTACATATCGGTGTTGCGCTCGATATCGACCACATGCACCAAATCGAGCAGATTGAAACCGCCGTCATGGTGCCAGCCGGATTTCGCGCGGTTCATCTCCCCGAGCGGGCATATGCGGTCGATACCTGCCGACCCGACGCGTTGCGCCACGTCGAACAGACGATTCGGCCCAAGCGCTACGCCGCAAGTCTGCAGCCACTGAGCATAGGGACGCAACGAAGGCAGCGCGTCTTCGACATGGTCGACCGCCACGATATTGACGGTACGGTTCAACGGCGTGGACAGCGAATCGGCCATACCGACGGACGGATAATACAACACCGTCCAGTCAGTGCCTGAGCGCGACTGTATGACGAACGGATCGTCGGACGCGGCGGCCGCGGCCCCAGCCATTGATCCGGCCCCCAGCAACGCTTTCATCTGCGCGGTGGAACGTAGCCGCTGAATCGCCATCGATTCCTCTTCGGATGGTGTGGAACAGGGATATTTACGTTGCTGGGACGATAACTCACATGCGAGCAATTCAGCGACCTGCGCGGGAGGAACGGCCCCGCCGCGCTCCACGAACATGGTCTGTGGAGCCAGACAACTTTGCTGATCGTATGTGGCCACATCAACCGCCATGCGATGCACGGTATCGGTATACAGGTCGGTCCGCAGGGACTCACGGCCGATTATCGAGAAACCGATTTTCGCGCCATAACTCAGGAACGGCTTCCCGGCACGCACCCGTGGACGGATTGCCTCAGTGGTATGTGATGAGCCATACGCGATCACCGCGTCAGCCTCGCCAATCGCGGCATCCTCCAAATCCGTGGTGCCGCCATGCCATGGTATAATCGCCAAGGCATCCGCCATATCAGGATCGACGCTTCCCAAAGAACGGGCGAACAACACCGGCATCAGCGGCTCATCAAACGACGATTTGCCGAGAACCGCGCTTTTCACCAACAACGACATCGTCATGCTCCATACCGGAATACCCGGTACATTGCTGGAAAACACGTGGAACGACAATTCCGGTCCATACAGCCGCGTATATCCGCCCGAACGATTCGGACGATACTCATCAAGCATCTGCGGACAATCCAGTTCATCATCAACGAAACGCAACAGCTCCCGTCGCCGGAACATGCGCATATACCGTTTCAGCTCGAGACGTACCATGGAGGCATCGTAACCGGTAATCGCGGGAATAAGACGTTCCGCAAGCCGACGTTCCGGATATTGCGGATCCGTCCACAACTCGGCGGCCCGCGCGATGACATCGACGATTCTATCCGTGGAATACCGTGCTAGCGCCGCATCGCGATGCTGCCGTACGGAATCAGCCAGCGTATGCACCATACCGGCATCAAGCCGCGGGAAACGCAGCGTCACCGTATCGCCGCCGGGCAATGAAACATCATGCGTATCGAAATCGTCGAACGCGAAACCGCGCGGTGCGTAAAAAACGTCGACGACGCTCATGCGTTGGCCGCCATTACCTCATCAACGGTAATCGAACAGCCACGCGCCTCGGCGCCTTTCGCTCGGCCGTTGAGTGTGTAACCATAAGAAGATCTCACTCCCAGATCTTCCGTTAAAATCGCCAGGCAGGAATTCCAATTCGCCAAATCGTAATGCGCAATCACACCCTGCTCCCCGTCTGGCACCGGCGCAAGCGTGGCCGGATCAAGGAACACGGAACGTACCCACGACGGCGTCTCCTTCGAATAGTTCAATGAACCATCTGTGTAATAGGACAGGATGTTCTGATCGTAAATCTGCGAACTCAACTCCGTCATACCATACATATTCACGCAATGCGAACGGTCCACGCCAAGCGCACGAGCAAATGCCGCATACAGATCATCAACCGTCATATCGGTGCGAGTGCTCTTGAACCCGCCCGTATCGAACACGCGCGAATCAGAGGCAAGACGATAGGTTTTACGCTGCTTGTCCAAATAATCCAACAAATACAGATAAGCCGAGGAAGCGCCCATCAGCATCACCGGCGCATTGTCAGACACGGCTGCGTCAAGGAAACGCTCAACACCAGCGAAATCAAGACCATCCTCATGAAAGAAGAAGCCGCTGCCTTCCGCGCCACACTGTTCCACAGCACGGGTCAAATACCTTGACAGCGACGAATGCTCGTTCATATCCCACGCGGGGGAGAGAACGGCGATACGGATGCGTTCGCGGTCCGGCATGATGAAATGCCGGAACGGCACGATCATCGATTCGTCCCACACTTCCAGATCGGGGTGGAAATTACGGCCACGCTGACCGGGATGCGTGGTGCCGCTGGTGGTGAATACCGCTGCACAATCCCGTTCGGGCACGGAAGTGAGCGTCAGCATTTTGAAGCCGTCGACGGGCATGGGCGGAATCTGCATCCAGTCGGTGAGTGTCTGCGGGGTGACGCGTTTGGACATGCAGTAGGCCCGGTATGGCAGATTATGCTCGAATTGGAAGGCGAAGATGCGTTTCGCGAGCGTGTCGAACGCTTCGTCCGGTGCGCGGGAGCAACCGTATTGCGTGATGAAGTCGAGCACTTCTTGCTTGATGATCGTCTTCTGTCCGTTGAGTTCCGGGGATTCCTGCGATGCTTGCATGTCCATTACCATATCCTCTCCGTCATATGTCGGATTGCCTCAATGATGTTGATTATTCTGCTTGTTTCGTATGTTCCGTGGGTTTGTCCGTATGCCGTGCGATTACGCTTGGCAGATCGATGACAAGGGCCTTGAGTATCACTACGCTGAATGCGCCGACCAGAATCGAGTTTGAGAAGAACACGTGCATGCCGCCTTCAAGTCCGCTTAATGCGTTTGGCAATGCGATGCCAAGCAGGAGGGATAGGCCTATCACCACTTGGGTCTGATCGTTGTTCTCCGCCTTTCGTAACGTGTTGAGTCCGGTGCTGATGAGGCTGGCCGCCGCCGGCAGGAAGATGCCGCCGATTACCGGGGAGGGGATGAGCGACAGTACGGCGCCGGCTTTCGGTATGAAACCAAGCGTCACGAATACCACACCTGCGATAATCACCGGTACGCGGGTGCGGGTCTTGCCTTCGTCTGTGACCTTGAGCAAGGCCACGTTCTGCGGATATGCGGTGGTGGTGAAACCGCCGATCAGTGAGGAGACCGCCGATCCGGCCGCTTCTCCGGCGAGGCCGTAACGCACCTGGCGGTCTTCAAGCTTTGTTCCTTGGATTTCTGTGGCGGCTTGGTACACGCCAAGCGCTTCCATGATGGCCACCATATAGGCTATGAAAAACGGTACGAAAATGGCGGCGTTGAAGTCGAAACCGCCGTATGGCATGAACTTCGGCAGACCGATCCATGGCTTGGACGCCACTTCGGAGAAGTCCGCCATGCCGAACGCCAAAGACAATATGGTGCCTGCGGCCAGCGCGATCAGATACGACAGCGCCTTGAGCATGCCTTTGCCGAATTGGGAAAGCGCCACCACCAGCATGCAGGTGATGATGGAGACGGTCAATGTCTTCGGATCGGCGAATCCCAGGTCTCCTGGCGCGCCGCCAAGGAATTCGCTTAGTGTGAAGCCGGAGAGTGATACGCCGACGAGGAGAATGATTACCCCCGACACGATTGGAGCGAATAGAAACCGCAGTTTTTCGATCACGCGGGTCAGGCACAATACCAGGAATATTAGCGAACTGACGAATATGGATGTGCCGGCGGCGGCCAATGATCCTGCAGTACCGGCGGAGATCATCAGCGCGTCGAATGCGGCGGACGGTCCTTGCACGATAGGAAGACGCACCAGTTTTGTGGCTTGGATGAGCGTGACCAGACCGGACACTATGAAGATGGCATTCACCATGTTTGACGACAACGCCAGAGGAAGGCCAATGGCTCCGGCCACGAACACGGGGTCGAGCCACACGTTTGACACGAGTACATGCTGCAGGCCGAGCAGTGTGTTTTTCATGGTGGCTTTTTTGACGGTCCGCTCTGTCGTAGTTTCCTTCGCGTTTCGCGGTGGTTCTGCGTTTTGCGATGGTGCCGTTTGCGTTGTTTCTGACGATGACGCTGTCCCGGCCATGGTTCCCTCTCTCCTTCGTCGGTTGCTTGCGCGCGCCGAAAATACAAAGGGCCTTGTCCCTTTAATGGGAGCCACACGTTTTCCCAGTACTCCCTACGCAAGCGTTATCTTGATCAGGTTGAAAGGTCCGGGCGATGACCACCGCCCATCTCAGCCGTATTCGGCACCCCTGTACTTCGGACGGAGACAATCATAACGTCACCGTTCAACCAAAAGCCCTGTGGCATGCGAGCGCTTTGAAAAACGCATGTCACAGGGCATTTGCGGTAGTCGGTCCAGCTGGTTGCGCAATACGCGCGGGGTCGCTTGGCCGTGCGAGGTCTGTTAACGGCGTCGCTTGATTGGGGCCAGTTCGAATACCTCGTCGGAGGCCTTGGCCACTTCCGGACTATGCGTCACGATGATGACGCAATGCTGTTCGTCATGTGCCAAGGCTTGAAAGATGCCCATGATGTCGTCCTGCGTGGCGAGGTCGAGATTGCCGGTCGGTTCGTCCGCCACGATGATGGCTGGGTCGTGGCTGAGCGCGCGGGCGATCGCCACACGCTGCTGCTCACCTCCGGAAAGATGCAGAATGCGTTCGTTCGCATATTCCTGCGGCAGATGCACTTGTACAAGCAGATCGTTGACGATCTCTTTCTTCGAACGGTCGAAGGTCTTGCCGGAAGCGTCCATCGACAGGATGATGTTTTCCGCGACGGTCAGATTCGGCAACAGATTGAAACCTTGGAAAATAACGCCGATATCATGACTGCGGTACCGGTATCGATCCTGCTTCGACAAATCGTTGCCGTTGTACAACACCTTTCCCTCTGTGGGATTGGCAAGCCCGGAAATCAGCGATAGCATAGTGGTTTTGCCAGCGCCGGAAGGTCCGGTGATGGCATGCACACTGCCCGACTGAAAATCATGACTGATATTTTTCAGCACGCGCTTGCCGCCCTTGGTATACGAGTAGCTCACATCGTCCAATCTCAGCACAGGCATATCGGATTGTTGCGAAGCTGTATTGGTGGTTTTGTCGGTTGATACGGTAGTTTGATCAAGACGTGTCTCGTCTGTTTTGGCCATGTCAAATCCTTTCAACGAATGATGATTGATGGTTCAGGAACGGTCGGCAAGAATCTGCAAAGGCTCGTATCGCAATACGAATACGACTGCGACTAATGCAGCGATGAGCGTCAGCCCAAGACCTACCAGCAGCAGTTGGCCCACCACGGTGAGGTTGACGGTTGCGTTGACAGAGGAAGCGTAATTCACCGCGCGGTCCATCAT
>SKEV01000856.1_pt1 | contig 10706 bp, 18 predicted proteins | sample 4819531 | NCBI WGS metagenome assembly SKEV01 (sample SAMN11008800, study PRJNA524170) | human gut metagenome | biome: Human fecal sample; material: Feces; isolation source: fecal sample from pouch patient p9, p28 | host: Homo sapiens | place: Israel: Tel-Aviv | collected 2016-08-01 | reverse complement strand
CCTGAAGGTCGCGCGATGCGCCTGCAAGAGGCATCCGGCGGGGAACTTCAGTACGACCCCAAAGTTTATGACGAATATCGTAAGGCAAAGCGGGCGGGGCGGTTGAACAATGAAAATCACCCCTGAACAGGTTTGTGAGGCTCTGGATGCCTGGGTGTGCCGACCAGGAATGACACAGGAGCAGGCGACGATATTAATCACGGAAGCATTCTGGGCTCTGAAAGAACGCCCGAACATCGATGTTCAACGCGTCACGTTTAATGATGGCGAGGTTGATCAACGGGCGCTGGGCGTTAACCGGGTGAAGATATTCGAACGCTGGAAAGCTATCGACACCAGGGATAAGCGGGAAAAATTCACGGCGCTGATTCCGGCAATTATGGAGGCTATCCGGATCAGCGATTTCAGGTTGTATTGTGAAATTACTGACGGAAAAAGCATTACGTACATGATCGCCGGATTAAACAAAGAATATGGCGATGTGGTGGAGTCCGGGCTGCTTTTTGCGGATCCATCTGTTGTGGAACGTGAGACTGACGAGCTTATAGAAAAAGCTATTGCTTTCAAGCATGCGTATCGTCAGCAATATCAATATTACTTTGCAGATAAACAAATGTCTGCCAGGGGTTCGTATGAGTATCGATGCACTACGATGGGCTAAAAAGGTGAAAACCGGCAGTTCATCCAGTAAGTCTGTATTGACCTGGCTTGCTGATATGTGCGGTGCCGATTTGTGTGCATACCCGTCTGTATCTGCACTGGCAGAAGTAACGGAACTGAACAAAAAGACTGTGCAGGACAGCTTACGACACCTGATGGAGATTGGGTTAATTGTTGATACCGGTGAGAGAAAAGGCAGAACAAAGCAAATTGTGGTGTACCGACTTATCGGTGTAGAAGAAAGTGTTGCCGAGCCTGAATACACCCAAAAACGGGAGTCTTTAAAGGTGGGTGAAATCGGTACTGTTAATAAAAACAGTACCGAAAACGGTTATGTTTCAGCACAAAACAGCCCCAAAAACGGAACTCTTTGCTGCATGGAAAATAACCAAAGACACCCAAATTTTCCATCAAAGACACCCAAAAACGGATCACGGAACCCAAAGGAACCCAAAGATCTAAACCCCACACATAACGCACGCGAGAGTGCTCCGACCAGTGAGCAGGAAGTTTTGTCGTTACAGGCTGCGCCCCCTGTATTCCTGGATGGCCTGAGCGAGCCCATTGGAAAATTTCCGATGACCGATAGCTGGTATCCGTCACGGGATTTTCGACGACGGGCTGCGTTGTGGGGGATGGCTTTGCCGGAGACAGAATTTACACCTGCTGAACTTGCCGTCTTCCGGGACTACTGGGCAGCGGAGGGGAAAGTGTTTACGCAGATTCAGTGGGAGCAGAAATTCGCCCGTCACGTAAATCACGTCAGGGCGCAGGTTAAACCAGTCAGCAAGGGGGTGAACCATGCAGCAGCGCCAGGTGGCACCGCATCACGGGCAGTTCAGGAAATTCGGGCAGCACGTGAGCAGTGGGAACGTGAAAACGGATTTATCAGCGACGGAAACGGCCTGGAAGCTGTGGGAACTCATGGGGGAGGTTTATTCGAACCGCTGGACCCAGAAGAACGGGGCCGCACCTTCGAAGCTCTGGATTGCACAGATTGGCGCGATGACTGAGCAGCAAATCCGGCAGGTCTGCCGCGAGTGCATGGACCGCTGCCGGGCGGGTGAAACATGGCCTCCGGACCTGGCTGAGTTTGTGGCGCTGATTTCGGAAAGCGGGGCCAATCCATTTGGTCTGACGGTGGATGCTGTGATGGAGGAGTACCGCCGCTGGCGCAATGAGTCCTGGCGATACGACGGAAGTGATAAGTACCCGTGGTCTCAGCCTGTGCTGTATCACATTTGCCTCGAGATGCGTTCAAAGGGGATTGAACGCCAGATGACCGAAGGGGAATTAAAACGGCTTGCAGAACGGCAGCTGACGAAATGGGCAAAGCATGTTAGTAACGGCCTGAGCGTTCCGCCAGTACGGCGACAACTGGCGGCACCAAAACGCCCGTTGGGACCAACGCCAATTGAGTTGCTGAAACAGGAATATGAACGCCGGAAAGCGGCTGGGTTTGTTTGAGTTGAGAAGTAATTTTTACCGGGAGGAAATTTTAATGGAGACTGTTTTTGACGCACTGAAAGCGATGGGAAAAGCCACGTCGGTAGAACTGGCTACGCGACTTGATATCAGTCGTGAAGAAGTGCTGAACGAGCTGTGGGAACTGAAAAAGGCTGGTTTCGTTGATAAAAGCGCGTACACCTGGCGTGTGGTTGATAACAACGTTCAGCAGGAACAGCCAGCGCCGGCAGAACTGCCGGAAGAAACTACCACGGCAACAGTCGCGAAAATTTCAGAGAGCGATTTAACTGCGACGATTGAACAACGTGGACCACAAACGGCGGATGAGCTGGCTACATTGTTTGGTACCACATCACGCAAAGTGGCTTCAACGCTGGCAATGGCAATCAGCAAAGGTCGTCTGCTTCGCGTAAATCAGGGCGGTAAATTTCGTTACTGCATACCGGGCGATAATTTACCAGCAGAGCCGAAAGCAGCATCGGTAGCGGAAACTGCTGGTAAGGCCTTTCCTCAGCCCGCAGGTGTTGCGTTACCAGTACAGGAGGCTGCAACACAGGAAGATATTAAAACAGAAACTGTGGCGGACATTGTGCAGTCGCTGCCATCGTTTACTGAAACGCGAGCGGATGACCTGGTTTTACCATCACTGCATATGGCAAACCGCGAACTGCGTCGGGCGAAAAATCATGTCCAGAAGTGGGAGCGTGTCTGCGCCGCGCTGCGGGAGCTGAACAAGCACAGGGATATTGTACGACAGATTACTGATTCTTCCCGCCATGTTGCATCGGAAAAGTGATTGCCGGAGGCACCTATGGCAAAAGTATTTACACCAGAAGAGCGGGAAAAAATTAAAGGGCAGGTTGTTGAACTTGTACGTCTGAGCGGTCGCGAGACGTTACGGGCTCTGGAGGCTAAAACCGGTGCATCAAGGTATTACATAAGCACTCTCGCCAGAGAGCTGGTAGCCAGTGGCGATGTATACAACTCCGGCTACGGGTTATTCCCGTCTGAACAGGCCCGTAAGGACTGGCAAAACGCCCGCAAAAAACTCTCAAGGGCAAAGGTGAAGAAAACGGCTGTGGTTGATCCGGACCTTATCAGGTCATTACCTGACGGAGAAATACGCCGCTACGACAGGCGTCAGAACATAATTTGCCGTGAGTGCCGGAAAAGCGAAGTTATGCAGCGTGTACTGGCGTTTTATCGGGGAAACTTTCAGGAGGTGATGCTGTGAGCGAATCAAAATGTCAGGTTAATAGCAATCAGATAGAAACATGTGCGGTACTGGCAAAAGCCCTTGAGCATGATGCTGAATACACGACGCGAAAAGGTCTGCTGATATACAAAATCTGGAATGAGAATTTAACTCGCGACCCTGATTTGGTGATGTTGCGTTCCGGTGAATTTTCTAAATTACCAGTACGGGTTTCATTTTGTCCGTTCTGTGGTGAAAGTCTGAAAACGTGGGAGAACAGAAATGAATGAAATTAGAGAAATACCAGTAGTACGTGATGAATATGGCTGCTGGACGCATCCTGAATATGAAAAATTCTGTGATGGTAGAGAACATATTTCAACGGAAGAGTTTAACGCATGGATGGAGGAAAATAATCTTCAATGGACCATCAGAACTATGGATGAAGATGGTTTTAATCTGGACGCAGATGGTCCCGATATTGCCTCCTGGAAACCGGAGCGCCCGGAAGGTGAAGGCTGGTTCATTGGTTCCATTCATGACACTGAAGATGGTCCTGTTTGTGTATGGCTGAGAAATAAGACTGAAGCATAAAGGCGATAAATCACCTGGCAACAAAACACTGAAAATTTAAATCAGAAGTGAATTTTATTAAATCCTTAACCGGAGGGATTTCTGCACCCTCAGAACATCAGGAGGCCGCCCGAAAGGGCGGTAGTGAAAGGCGAAAGTTCAAAATTATTATTGAAACGGGAATAGCTGGTGGAGATTTTGAGGATGTATTCGAAGTGGACGATGACGCAACACCTGATGAAATTCATGACGAAGCAAAAGAAATTTTCTTTAACTACTGCAATTACTCATATCACGAAATAAAAGACGAGGAGGAAGAACAAAATGGCTGATTTTGGTTCAACTAAATACAACGTCAGTTTTGAAGAATGGCATGAACTGTTAATGGAATATGCAGAGTTACGTGGTGGCAGTGCTGCTGATGCTGAAGCATGGCGTGATGATTATGAAGCAGGAAAAAATCCGGTCGAAGCATATTGTGATGAGTGGGGCGATGAATGAGCGAGATTGACTATCAGGCGCTGCGTGAAGCAGCAGAGAAAGCAACTAAAGGATGCTACATCGTAGGGCATACATCGGGCAATCAGCATGGGAATATAACAGGAGTTTTTGTTTGTCAAAAATGGAAAGGAGAACCCGGTGGCGTAATTGCAGAATGTCATGTTAACTGCCTGGTTGAAACAGATGTTCAGGCTTATGCAAACGCTGAATTTATTGCTGCTTTTAATCCAAATGTTGCGCTGGCACTACTGGATGAACGGGAAGCCCAAAACAAACGAATTGCAGAGCTGAAAGCTAATCTTGTGGCGCTGGCGGCGGAGAATGCGGTAATAAAGTCTGCAATTCCAGAACCACGGGATATTGAGGACGACAATGACAATATGGATGACGTATCTCTTGCTGAAGATTTCGGGTTCAATCATGCAATAGAACGGATGAGGAGACGGATTCCTGAAACTCCGGCCACCGACGCTTTCCTGGCTGAAGTACGGGCGGGGTTGTTTAACGAGCTTTGCGCGGCGTTTGTCAGGTACGAAAAAGTTGCAGGACTGGATGATAGCGATACAGTAACGCTTAAGGAAGCGACAGAAGCATTGCTGGATTGTGCGGAACAGCTTATCGCGCCTGAATAATTAAATTTAGTGCTGTAAATAAAAATTTAATCCTTAACCGGAGGGATTTCTGCACCCTCAAAACATCAGGAGGCCGCCCGAAAGGGCGGTGAGAAAATATAAATAAAACACGATGATTATTACGCTTAAAAAAATCAGGAAGTGAAATGGGGTGTTAGATGTTGCAAACTGTTTTATTTGTTTTGTAATGCTTTTTTTACAACCATAATCATAGAACTAATGACCTCCAGTGTTATATTTAATGATAATGCAATGGATAATATTTCAAACGTGGTAAATAATCGCGCTCTTGACATAAAAAACTCCCATTTTGGATATTCTAGCAAAGGTATGTCCATCTCCCTTAAATAAGGAATAAAAACGGATGCACCAAGACAAAAAATCAGGATTTTTAAATCTGATTCCAGCTTGACAAAATAATCATCAAATACATGTTTATTATTTTGAGGGCAGATGTTGATTAGCATGCTAAAAATTACTGATATACCAGCGATGATGCCACCTAAGGTGGCACCAATAATACCAGCAGAAGACTGTTCGATTATAGAGTAAGTGTTTTTATCCTCTGAGGAAAAAATAAAGCAAATTACACCAAGAACAATTAGTCTCACCATCAAGGTTGCTAGTTTTTGCATTTTTCAAACCGATAATCTTTTCTTACTAGGGAAATAATGTCCTTTACGTCATTTGCAGAATAACCACTTAATGTGCATTCTGAAAGAGAACCATCTACAAAAATTAATTTTGCTGTGGGCTCACTATTTAAAGTAATACTTTTGGCTGTAGGGCTCTTTTTCCCTTTTATCTGCCAACTTCCTCCGCCATCATTAGTCCAATCAACTAAAACATTTGCCCATGTGGAATCACGAAGATTAAGATTTCCATCTTTATTTTCAAATGTTGTGGTTAGAGCAGTAGCATTGGTATCATCTTCTATTTTGTTTAAGGCGTCTGTTAGTGCTTTTTTACTATCTCCAAAAATATTTGGCATAACAAGAGCAAATGTCACTTGCTCAATATGCCTTAACTTGTCATATTCAACCCAAAAGTTGTCCTTCTCCAGACAAGGTTCAATAAATATGCGTAATCCTTTTTCGACGAGGTAATCATTGTTAGATAATTCCTCAAACATTATTGCCGCATTGTGAGCACTTTTAAAAACAGTGGTTTTTCGTTCAATTAAAATAACTTGTTCTTGACGATCCCATAACCATACTACAGGAGGGAAACTTGGAACATTGTATTCTTGAAAGTCCTCATTGTAACCATGCAGTTTCTTTTGTTTCGAAATCAAACCTGCCATGACGCCATCAGTCGGGGCGACAGAAAGTTTTAATCTATACTGCCAGTTTTTATGGACAGATGGTGTTTGTGACACTCGTTTTATATTTTTTGATGCGTGAACGATCGCTTGCTCGAAGTGTTCAATACATCGCTCTTCGCCACTATGCTGAAACAAATCTGGATCTCTGGGCTTTAATAGTACGCGTAAAGCAAAAAAATACATTGAGAATCTCCATATAAAGTTTACCGCTATTATCACTATTCCGAGGAAACATTCAATGGGGGGCTTCAAACTAACATTGTTGGCAGCAACATGTCCGATAGTTAGAATTGCTGCGGGTGCTTGAGGCTATCTGCCTCGGGCATGCCACCAAAGGCAGATAGAGAAAAGCCCCAGTTAACATTACTCGCCCTAATCGTCATCTGTTTAACCGTCATAGTGACGGTACTGGTAACGTGGAAAGATCTCTGCGAGGTGCGAATCCGAACCGGTCAGACGGAGATCGCTGTCTTCACTGTTTACGAACCTGAGGAGTAAGAGACCCGGCGGGGAGAAATCCCCGTCACCTCTGATGTGTCAGGCATCCTCAATGCACCCGATTTTGCCCCTCTCGATATTTTGTTGTTAATTAATAAATATTATTAAACAGAATTTACAATGTCATGATGTTCTCATTGTTGTTTTTTATATCACGCGCAGTTTACCTTGTATTCTTAATTTATATATTTTATATATTGTTGTGTTTTCTTGGTTATTGCCTCATGTGAAATATTAATTAGAATCCTTTGGGCTTGATTTGCGCGCAGGGAGAAGATGGATGGCCCCCGTAAAGGGGAACGCTATTTACCTGGAAGGATTCTAATGAAGAGTTTTGATAAATTGCGTGAAGCTTTGAGTGAAAATGGACTCTATGCGGTGCGTATCGAAAATGGAGAAATAATTTACACAACTGTAATCCCGGAAGATCATATAATTTTATCTGTTGAAGCTTTTATCGAATACATTGAAAGGATTGGTTTTAAGGTCATACGGGATTGAGTTATAATCTATAAGCCAGCCTGAACAACTGGCAACCTACAGCGCCATTGGAGAATGCAATGGCGCATATACAACTGGTCAAACAAACATCTTCTGGATTACTTCTCCCGGCGACACCGGAGAGTTGTGATTTCCTGCATCAAATAAAGATAGGTGAGTGGATACACGCTGATTTTAAGCGCGTTCGTAACTACGCATTTCACAAGCGTTTTTTCAAACTCCTGCAACTCGGATTTGATTACTGGACTCCGGTCGGTGGGGCGATCACGTCCCGCGAACGAAAACTGGTGTCCGGTTTCGTTGATTATCTGTGTGACTCAGTCGGCAGGGAACATACGCCAGCCCTGAGTGATGCCGCAGAGCAATACCTTAACACCGTTGCGACTCGCAGAACCCGGGATGTGGCATTACTCAAGTCATTTGACGCTTTCCGCGAGTGGGTAACCATTCAGGCCGGATTTTACACCGAGCATTTTTATCCTGATGGTAGTCGTGGGCGTCGGGCGAAATCCATCTCGTTTGCGAATATGGACAAAACCGAGTTTCAGCAGGTTTATAACTCTGTACTGAATGTGCTGTGGAACTGGATTCTGTTCCGTAAATTTTCCTCTCCGGAGGAAGTCGAAAATGTGGCCGCGCAGCTGCTGGAGTTTGCGTAATGGTGGACTTACGTAAAGCGGCGCGGGGGCAGATGTGCACCGTCAGAATTCCTGGCTACTGCAATCACGATCCGGAAACGTCTGTGCTGGCGCATTACCGACTGGCGGGAACGTGCGGAACAGCGATAAAGCCACACGATATGCAGGCAGCGATTGCTTGTAGCTCGTGCCACGATTTAATCGATGGGCGGATAAAAACCAGCGATTACACCAAAGATGAATTGCGCCTGATGCACGCGGAGGGCGTTTTTCGCACGCAACAAATCTGGAGAAATGAGGGATATTTATGATTTACCCAACAAATATCGGAAAAAACGGGGAACATTTCCGTCTCGCCACTCTGGAAAGTGTCTGGATTCAGGGAAAACTACGTATGTGGGGGCGCTGGTCGTATATTGGCGGCGGTAGATCAGGGAATATGTTCAATCAGTTGCTGGCGTCAAAAAAGTTGACGAAAACAGCCATCAATGAAGCCCTGTTTAGAATGAAAAAAGCGGGAATAGAGAAACCTGAACTGGAATCATTTTTGCGAGAAATTATCAATGGCAAGCAAAAGAGCTGGCTGGTGCATTGTACTGATGCCGAGGCGCTATGCATTGATCGGGTGATTAGTGAAGTGCTGGCAGATCATCCGGGGTTGATTTGTATCCTCCAGCAGCGGTATGAAGGACGGGGGATGACTAAGCGCAAAATGGCTGAATTGCTGAATGATGCACACCCAGAGTGGTGTTTTAGCACATGTGAAAAGCGAATTGCTAATTGGTTGGCTGTTGCTGAGTATGCGCTATACATTCCCATGCGAGAATCACTTGCTCAAAAAATAGCTTGATTTTTTACGCACAAACTGCTTCAATTTCGCTACGCTTCGCAAAGCTGTATCGCGAGGTGAGTCTGCGCAGGAACTTTAATAGAACCCGCCTTCGAGCGGGTTTTGTTTTATTCATACGTCCGTAGTATACACTTCTGATTATATTTTCACATTCTGACTGTTCCTGTTAAATAAAGATTGTATTAATTTTAATATTTTGTTGAATACATGGTGTTTCTTATTTAATTAGCGCGGGATGTGATGGTGGTATGTTTCTGGTTAATTAAATGAGTAAATAGATGTCAGCTAACCATGGAGGACAGCAACTCTCTGATTGACTTTTAATCATTTCTTAGATTTATTTTGATGGAGGCGTTGCTATTATTTTTAAGTAAGAGGTGAAATATTGTGTTGAAAATATTTATATTGTTTCTCATTTCTTTCTCATGGTATGCGAATGCTACGGATTTTGTTTATAGAGTGGATTCTCGCCCGCCAGAGGAAATATTTCGTGATGGATTTAGATCTCATGGTTTTAACAGGAATTTACAGCAACATTTAAGAGGAGACTCATGTGCGGCAGGAAGTAGGGATAGTGCATTTATTGCGACCACAACCAGTTTAATTGAAACATATAACATAGCCAGGCAATATTATTCAAGTTCTGGATTTCATGGTAGATTATATCGTTACCGTATCAGGGCAAATAATATTTTTTATCCTATTCAACCGTCAGTCAATTATCTAACCCAGCGCGGTGTAACCTTTTCTGGATTTGAGCGGATAATGATGCGAGAGCAGAACGAAATTGTCGCAGTTGAACATATCCCTAGTGAGAATATTGTTGAGGCTGTGGAGTTGACTTATGACAGATTCAACAGTCAAGTATCTGATGGACCCGGAACCACCAATGCCAGGTATGTTCCTGGATCCACATTTGTAAATCCAGGTGTTATACCTCAATTAGTTGTACCAACTGTGTCAGTTAGAGAAAGAATCAATGCATTTGGAAGTCTGATCAGTGCCTGTTTTGCTCTGAAGGGAGTCAGAAGAGATGGTTTAAATAAAAGAGCCACTTATTATGAACCCGAATTTTATGATGCAAGAGGTGTGTTAAAAGAAATAATAAAATGATGCTATTGAAATGATGTGTTTATTATTTAATTTGTTGATTAACTTATTAGCGTATATAAGAGGTTTTATGAAACGGAAAATAAAATATTCCTTAATTGCTCTTTCATTGTTATCTGGTACAAGTCATGCAGTGATGAGTGATTATGATAAGTACTTTAGTAATGTTCAGATAAATAATTTATCATATGGAGTTTACACATCCGGGGGTAAGGAAAGTCAGTTTTTTTGTATTGGTATAAAGCGTGATAATGTGACTCTTCCCATTCACAATATGTGTAAGGTGGATGTCTTTGGATCTCATAAACAAGGTTTCGATGCCATGATGGAAATGGCTAAGTATTATTATGCTACTGGTGAAAGTATAAGGGTCTATTATAAGGAGAATGTGTGGAGTGATTCCGAGTTTAAAAAGGCCTTCTCTACTAACGAACTAATTTCTTTAAGCACATGTAGTTCATCTGATTATTGTATGGGACCACAAAAAGATACTTAATCACATAATTTTATAACTTGGTATAAACTCCCATCACGCTGATTTTGAGAGGTATTTATGTCTGAACCCTTATCCGGTTCCGGTACGGCAGCGGCGCTCGGCGGGGCGACGGTATTCGGGCTGTTTACCGGAACGGATTTCGGGATTGTGTTTGGTGCGTTCGCCGGGGCGTTATTTGTGGCAACGATGCCGCAGGCGCTTTCAGCCTGGCGGGTGGCGGCGCATTTTCTGGTGTCGTTCATTGTCGGCGTGCTGGGAGCG
>SKEV01000847.1_pt1 | contig 10827 bp, 9 predicted proteins | sample 4819531 | NCBI WGS metagenome assembly SKEV01 (sample SAMN11008800, study PRJNA524170) | human gut metagenome | biome: Human fecal sample; material: Feces; isolation source: fecal sample from pouch patient p9, p28 | host: Homo sapiens | place: Israel: Tel-Aviv | collected 2016-08-01 | reverse complement strand
GTTACAAAGGGATGCTGTGGATTGACGGCGAACCTAACCGCCTGCTGTTCCAGGGCGTCCAGCGCCTCTACAGCGCCGACTGGGACCGCCCGTGGGGCGATGAAAAACCGCATAGCACGATGGTGTTTATCGGGATTCAGCTGCCGGAGGATGAGATTCGGGCAGCGTTTGCGGGGTTGAGGAAGTAATCGTGAAAGGTTGAGTGTAAAGCAACCCAGTGCCCCACTTAGCAGTGAGGGGGAAACAGAACGACGTGCTCCCCTCCGCTAAGTTTTATTGCGCGTGAATACCTGGATCTGGCAAAAAATTGCCGCGTGTGGCGTCAGCCCATGCTTCGCTACCAGACGCAGGAATGTCGCTGTAATCAATATCTTCGTCGGATTTATTAACCAAAGCTTTAAGTTCAGCTTCTTGATGCACATCAAGTGTGTAGAGTGTGCCCCGTTTATGTTTAACCATGCTCATTTATGACCAGAACCTTTACTATATAATTTATAAAGATGAATTATTTCAGCCATCCAGGCACGTTATATTCTGAGACATTCTCAATGGAATATGCATCTCTCCTGTCAGAACCTTTCTTACATTTCAACTCATCAAAACCCCATTTACCCTCTCTATTGGAATAAAATACAGTATATTTATCAGTATTAAACCCAAAATACTTTTCATTCGAACGTGAAATATTCAACTGGCCACATTTAATCTGATTACGCCATTCAAAATCTATGGTGCTTTTTAAAACGTAGTACGAAATACCTTCTACATTTTTTGAAGCAAAAGCCACTAAAATAGTAGATACGATAAATGCTCCGGCAAGTATAAATAACCTATACACATTTAATTTAGTCCCCAGAGTTAAAAAAGCAAAATAGATAATAAGTTGCATTAACATGAAGAAAAGCAACATAAAAGCCATCCCTTTCCAGAAATACTCAACCCATGGAGTTAGCGTGATGTTTAGATTACTCAAACTTAAAAACAAACTGGAAGCATAACTACTTGTGAATAAATATATAATTGGCATGACTGCTATAGTCACAGACCTAATAATCATTAATTTTTTATTTTCTTTAAACTCTAACTCTAATATAATAAAAATACCTCCCAGAAAAACAAATAATGAAAAAGCACTAAAAATATAAACAGAGGCACTGACTGGAAAATATTAATTGAAAGCACAAAGAACAAAAATATAAACCATGCAATAAGTGAACACCAAGCAGCACAACTATTCAACCTGTTTTTATTACTGAACTTAACAAAATACCCCATATATTCTGTAATGCGATTTTCTTCCACTAATGCATAAAGAAGAATACCAACAAAGTACAGAGATAAAATAATATCTTTCCACAGATATTTATAAGGGAGAAGTATAAAACCAAGGAGTAGATAAATTAGCAGAATGACATCTAATGCCTTAGTACAAAAATATTTTTTCACTCCTTGCAAGAACCGAACATTCCCCATATGAATCCTTATCCAGCTATTGATGAAACTCAAGAATACCTTTAAAACAGTGACTTAACGCTGATAATACTCTTTGAACAGATGAATTCATCTATTTTTCTGTGTAGAATTTGCGCATCGCATTTAGATGAGAACACCCCATGGCGGAACTGAACCTAAGTAACCTGACGGAAGCAGACATCATTACCAAATGCGTTATGCCAGCCATTCTCAATGCAGGCTGGGACAACACAACGCAAATCAGACAGGAGGTCAAACTCCGGGACGGTAAAGTCATCGTACGTGGTAAAGTTGCGGCACGCAGAACGGTAAAATCTGCTGACATCGTGCTGTATCACAAACCAGGCATTCCCTTAGCCGTGATTGAAGCAAAAGCCAACAAACATGAAATTGGCAAAGGGATGCAACAGGGCATTGAATATGCGCGCCTGCTGGACGTTCCTTTTGTTTTTGCCACCAACGGGGATGGCTTTATCTTCCGCGATGCCACCGCAGCCGAAGGTGAATGCCTTGAAAAGCAAATAACGCTGGATGACTTCCCCTCCCCCGCTGAACTCTGGCAAAAATTCTGCCTCTGGAAAGGATACACACAAGCTCAGCTTCCGGTGATTACTCAGGACTATTACGACGATGGCAGCGGTAAATCGCCACGTTATTACCAGCTTCAGGCAATCAACAAAACCATTGAAGCCGTCTCCAACGGGCAAAACCGCGTTCTGCTGGTCATGGCGACCGGAACAGGGAAAACCTATACCGCATTCCAGATCATCTGGCGCCTGTGGAAATCAAAAAATAAAAAACGCATTTTGTTCCTTGCCGATCGCAACATTCTGGTCGACCAAACCAAAAATAATGATTTCCAGCCATTTGGTACGGCAATGACCAAAGTCAGCGGACGCACCATTGATCCCGCTTATGAAATTCACCTCGCGCTCTATCAGGCTATAACTGGCCCGGAGGAAGACCAAAAAGCGTTTAAACAAGTCGCACCAGATTTCTTCGATCTGATCGTGATCGACGAATGCCATCGCGGCAGCGCATCCGAAGACAGCGCCTGGCGAGAGATCCTTGATTATTTCAGTTCCGCCACCCAAATTGGCTTAACCGCCACGCCAAAAGAGACGCATGAAGTCTCCAGCACGGATTACTTCGGCGATCCGGTTTACGTCTACTCGCTAAAAGAAGGGATCGAAGACGGCTTCCTCGCCCCTTATAAAGTTGTCCGTGTTGATATTGATGTTGATCTGCAAGGCTGGCGCCCAACCAAAGGGCAAACTGACTTAAACGGCGAAGTGATCGACGATCGTATCTATAACCAGAAAGATTTCGATCGCACGATGGTAATCGACGAACGCACAGAACTGGTTGCCAGAACCATTACCGACTACCTCAAGCGCACCAACCCGATGGATAAAACCATCGTCTTCTGTAACGACATCGATCATGCAGAACGTATGCGCCGCGCCCTGGTTAATCTCAACCCGGAGCAGGTGAAAAAGAACGACAAATACGTCATGAAAATCACCGGCGATGATGAAATTGGCAAAGCTCAGTTGGATAACTTCATCAACCCGAAAAAACCGTACCCGGTTATCGCGACCACTTCAGAGCTGATGACCACTGGTGTGGATGCTAAAACCTGCAAACTGGTAGTACTGGACCAGAACATCCAGTCGATGACCAAATTCAAGCAAATTATCGGTCGTGGTACACGCATCGACGAACGTTACGGCAAACTCTGGTTTACCATCCTCGACTTTAAAAAAGCCACCGAACTGTTTGCCGATGAGCGTTTCGATGGCATTCCCGAAAAAGTCATGGATACCACACCAGAGGATATCGCCGATCCAGAATCTGATTTTGAAGAGAAACTCGAAGAAATCAGCGAACATGACGAAGAACAGGTAACAGGCGTTGATGAACCGCCTGCGCCACCATACCAGGTTACCGATAGCGATGATGTCGGCCCACTTCCGGAAGAAGACGAGAAGAAAATCCGCAAGTTTCACGTCAACGGTGTGGCGGTGGGCGTTATTGCACAGCGTGTTCAGTATTACGATGCCGACGGAAAACTGGTTACCGAATCCTTTAAAGATTACACCCGCAAAACACTGCTCAAAGAATATGCCTCGCTGGATGACTTTACCCGCAAGTGGCAGGACGCCGATCGCAAAGAAGCGATCATTCACGAGCTGGAACAACAAGGGATCATCTGGGAAGTGCTGGCAGAAGAAGTCGGTAAAGATCTCGACCCGTTCGACATGCTTTGCCACGTAGTGTATGGTCAGCCGCCGTTAACCCGCAAAGAGCGCGCCGAGAACGTGCGCAAGCGGAACTACTTCACAAAATACTCTGAAGCAGCGCAAGCCGTGCTCGATAATCTGCTGGATAAATACGCCGATGCGGGCGTCCAGGAGATCGAAAGTATTCAGGTGCTGAAACTTAAGCCATTCGACAGCATGGGCACCTTACCAGAGATTATTAAAACCGGATTTGGCGACCGTAACGGGTATAATCAGGCGCTCAGCGAGCTGGAAAACGAAATCTACCAATTACCGCCCCGCTCTGCTTAACAACTCTCTTTTGCGCCTTCTGCAACCATCATGTTGCAGAAGGCCTTGTTTTTCATGGAATACAACATGTCTATCAGTTCAGTAATCAAATCATTACAAGATATTATGCGCAAAGATGCCGGTGTGGACGGCGATGCGCAGCGTCTCGGTCAGCTCTCCTGGCTGCTGTTTTTGAAAATCTTCGATGCCCAGGAAGAGGCGCTGGAACTGGAGCAGGATAACTATCAATATCCGATCCCACAGCGTTATTTGTGGCGCAGTTGGGCCGCAAACGCTCAGGGCATTACCGGTGATTCCCTGCTGGAATTCGTTAATGATGATCTGTTCCCGGCGTTGAAAAACCTCACTGCGCCTATCGATAAAAACCCACGCGGCTACGTGGTGAAGCAGGCGTTCAGCGATGCCTATAACTATATGAAAAACGGTACGCTACTGCGTCAGGTGATCAACAAGCTGAACGAAATTGACTTTACCAGCGCCAGCGAACGCCATCTGTTTGGTGATATTTACGAACAAATCCTTAAAGATCTGCAATCTGCGGGCAATGCTGGCGAATTCTATACTCCACGCGCCGTCACTCGCTTTATGGTGGATCGCGTTGATCCGAAACTCGGCGAATCCATTATGGACCCGGCCTGCGGTACGGGCGGTTTTCTTGCCTGCGCATTTGATCATGTAAAGAACAAATACGTGAAGAGCGTCGCCGATCATCAGACGCTGCAACAACAGATCCACGGTGTTGAGAAAAAACAGCTTCCGCACCTGCTGGCGACCACCAATATGCTGCTGCACGGCATTGAAGTACCGGTACAAATTCGTCACGACAACACCCTGAACAAACCGCTTTCCTCCTGGGATGAACAACTGGATGTCATTGTTACCAACCCGCCGTTTGGTGGCACGGAAGAAGACGGTATTGAGAAGAACTTTCCGGCAGAGATGCAAACCCGCGAAACGGCGGATCTGTTCCTGCAACTGATTGTGGAAGTACTGGCGAAAAACGGTCGCGCGGCGGTGGTATTGCCGGATGGCACACTATTTGGCGAAGGCGTTAAAACCAAAATCAAAAAACTGCTTACCGAAGAGTGCAACCTGCATACCATCGTGCGTTTACCGAATGGGGTGTTTAACCCCTATACCGGCATTAAAACCAACCTGTTGTTCTTTACCAAAGGTCAGCCAACCAAAGAGATTTGGTTCTATGAGCATCCGTATCCGGCGGGCGTAAAAAACTACAGCAAAACCAAGCCGATGAAGTTTGAAGAGTTTCAGGCGGAGATTGACTGGTGGGGTAACGAGGCCGATGGTTTTGCCAGCCGCGTCGAGAATGAGCAGGCGTGGAAAGTCAGCATTGATGACGTGATTGCGCGTAACTTCAATCTGGATATTAAAAACCCACATCAGGCGGAAACCGTCAGCCATGATCCAGATGAATTGTTAGCACAGTATGCAAAGCAGCAGGCGGAGATCCAGACGCTGCGTAATCAACTGCGCGATATTCTTGGCGCTGCGCTGTCTGGCAAGGAGGTTAACTAATGAGTGTGGAAAAGCTGATCGTTGATCATATGGAAACCTGGACCTCGGTGTTGCAAACCCGCTCCACCGCCGGGCGCGGCAGTTCCGGTAAAATTGATTTGTATGGCATTAAGAAATTGCGTGAGCTGATTCTGGAACTGGCTGTGCGCGGTAAACTGGTGCCGCAGGATCCGAATGACGAACCAGCGTCGGAGCTGTTGAAGCGTATTGCGGCGGAAAAAGCAGAGCTGGTGAAGCAAGGTAAAATTAAAAAGCAAAAACCGCTGCCGGAAATTAGCGAGGAAGAGAAGCCGTTTGAATTGCCGGAGGGATGGGAGTGGGTGCGATTGGGCAATATCGCTGAATACATCCAGCGAGGTAAAGGTCCAAAATACTCAGAAAATGGAACAGTAAGAGTCGTATCTCAAAAATGTGTGCAGTGGAGTGGCTTTAAATTAGAGCAGTCCAGATGGATTACTGATGAATCTATTCCCTCATATACAGAAGAGCGTTTTTTAAAAAATGGTGATGTTCTCTGGAACTCAACAGGGGCTGGTGGAACTGCAGGTCGAGTTAATTTTCTCGAAACTGTTAAGGAAAGGCTTGTAGTTGATAGTCATGTAACGATAATTAGAAGCATTAAACAAAATGGTCAATTTATCTGCAATTATATTTCAACTTATGGAATTCAGCAGCTTTTTGACCCGAAACATCCTAAAACTTTATTATCTGGCACAACTAACCAAGCTGAACTCAACACTTCTGTTGTGATATCTTTTATAACTCCTTTTCCTCCTCAAAAAGAGCAAGAAAGGATAAATACTAAAGTCATAGAGTTAATGTCTCTCTGCGACCAACTGGAACAGCAATCCCTAACCAGTCTGTACGCACATCAGCAACTGGTTAAAACCCTGTTGGGAACGCTTACAGACAGCCAAAACGCCGAGGAACTGGCTGAAAACTGGACGCGTATTAGCGAGCATTTCGACACACTATTTACCACCGAAGCCAGCGTGGATGCGTTAAAACAGACCATTCTGCAACTGGCCGTAATGGGTAAACTTGTGCCGCAGGATCCGAATGACGAACCAGCCTCCGAACTGCTCAAACGTATTGCGCAGGAAAAAGCTCAACTGGTGAAAGAAGGAAAAATAAAAAAACAAAAATCGTTGCCACCGATTAGCGATGAGGAAAAACCGTTTGAACTTCCGGAAGGGTGGGAGTGGTGTCGCTTAGAGGAGATAGCTTATATTTTCTCCGGCAATGCCTTTAAAAGTGAAGATTTCAATAAATCGGCTGGAACGAAATGTATAAAAATAACCAATGTGGGTGTACACGAATTCATAGAGTCACACGATTACCTGCCTTCTGATTTTAACAAGTCATACCATAATTTCCGAGTTTATTCTGGTGACATGATTATTGCCATGACAAGACCATACATTAGTTCCGGCTTGAAAATTTGTATTTGTCCTGATAGCTACCACAATGCTCTTCTTAACCAACGAGTCTGTGCGATCCGTTTATCTCATGTTTCAAAGTATTATTATCTATTTTTAAAGAGCCTATTCGTATTAAAACATTACCAAGATAGATTTAATAATTCAGGTTTGCAGCCGAATTTAAAAATAGCAGATATCTCTTGTTTATTGATCCCTATTCCGCCAGAAAATGAGCAAGAAAAAATAACAAATAAAATTGAAGAATTATATATAATTGTAGAAAGTCTATTAGAGTGCACTAAATCCGCCCAACAAACCCAACTGCACCTTGCAGACGCACTGACTGACGCGGCGATAAACTAATTTCCTCGCCCTCAAAAAACCAATAAAGCGGCTAAATGGCCGCTTTATTCACATCACCAAAAATTATATTTTACGCTAACTTTCATCTTATTTTCATTAATTTTTAGCTGGACTTTTCCTATATTTACTGATGATACATCCAGGTATTTAGCGCGGTGCGGATGTGCGCCAACACACCCGCACCGCTAATCACAATCACTATTATCGGAGAATAGCAGTTATGACTGACACGCATTCTATTGCACAACCGTTCGAAGCAGAAGTCTCCCGGGCAAATAACCGTCAATTAACCGTGAGTTATGCGAGCCGCTACCCGGATTACAGCCGTATTCCCGCCATCACCCTGAAAGGTCAGTGGCTGGAAGCCGCCGGTTTTGCCACCGGCACGGCGGTAGATGTCAAAGTAATGGAAGGCTGTATTGTCCTCACCGCCCAACCCGCCGCCGCCGAAGAGAGCGAACTGATGCAGTCACTACGCCAGGTGTGCAAACTGTCGGCGCGTAAACAAAAGCAGGTGCGGGAATTTATTGGGGTGATTGCGGGTAAACAGAAAGTCGCCTGATACATTGACCCGGTAGCACCAGTGCTACCGGGTATTATTCGCCGCGTTATATCAACGCGCTCTCCATCTGTTTTTCAAATGCCTGACGAATTAATCCCATAATGTAAGGAAGTTGTGCGAGGTCACTGAAACCAATTTCCACATCACCATTACCCCAGCGCCCAACATTTGTCACATCTTTGGCAATACCTTTCGGATCGACCAGTTCATGAAACTGCATATTAAGCGACAATCGCAGTCGGCTTTTTTGCGGCACAACATCAACAAAATTCGTTTCCGCTTTAAACGCAATATATAGCTTCAATACTTCCTGCGTGATCCCTGCGTCCAGGCGCATAACTTCATCGCGAAGATGATCGAATAACACCCGGCTATGCGAACCATCAGCAAGAAAAGGATAATCACTCAGGCTGTAACTGGTTTTGTTTTCAGGCTGTCCCCGATAAACAGCCAAAACCTCTTCAGGAAGAGAAGGCGCTTGCCAGACCTGAACCGCGAGATCGGCCAGACGATCGGCACGGGCGCGAATGGCGGCTTCATCCCATTTTTCGCACTGTCCAAGACCGATATTCAAATAGAGCGGGCTATGTTTAAAGCCGTCTTCAATATCGCGTTTTTCCGCGAAAGGTCTGTCACTGTAGCGGGAGTTATAGCGCGTTAAAGTGAGATTCCCCAACGTATGTAACAGTTCTTTATGCACACGCTGCCAGTCGCTTCCCAGCTCTTCACGCCATTTAGCCGACAAATTTTCGTTCTGCGGCATAATATGCTCAATCGTAAACTCTTCCACGCGCTCTCTGCGTTTATCGTTTTCCAGTCGTCGTAACCAGTAGCTGCGACTACGGAAGTTATAGAGATCGCGAACTTTTAATTCCCGTTTAAATTCATCATCGTTGGGGAAACGACGATATGAAGGCAGATTCAGAAAATGTACCTGAATACTTTCCAGATATTTTTCTTTAATAATGACCTTATAAAAGGTAGCAAACGTCTTGTTAAGAGAATTTGTCGGAATCGCACATACTGCACGGCGGAAAACATAAGATTCAATTAAACGAATTATGCTCAGGAAATCTTCGTGAGGCAAATCGCCATTTTTATAGTCATGATAAAGCGCCAGTAAGAAAGGATACGCCACATCGACCTTTAACTCGCGCAAATCCTGAAAAGCCGTAGCAAGCGATTTGTCACTTTCTTTCCCCAATGCCATTGCACAGTAATACTCCGCGTAGATGTGAATATCTTCAACCAGGCGATCTACGCCTTTTTCAGCAACACTCTGGCTGCGGGCATGGAGTTTAAATGCCTCATAGACTTCATCTGTCCGAGGGATCTCCCCCGTTTTTACCGTCAGATAATGACGCATAAAACTGTCAAAATATTCGCTGTAACCTTGCTGACCAAAAGCGACTTCCATGGGTCGCCAGTGATCTTCATACAACCGGGTTTGATGCTCTGGTTCGAGGCCCATCAGAATAAAATTGCGCACCAGATCGGCCTGACTTAACGCCTTACCGGTAGAGTTCATACTTTCAAAAATCAGTTGCGGATTATCCTGACCACGATTAAGCGCCACATCGACAATTAATAATTTTGCTAACCCACGACATAAGGGAATCAAGTCATCCCCGAGTTTGGCAATTTGTTCATCAAAGAAAGTAAAGTTTTCCATTATTCGATGGGAATAGTTTTCTGGCATTGGTCTTTGTTTTATTAACGCCAGCAAACTGTCTTTATCAGTCTCGGTCAGCAGTAATTTAAATCCTTTCTCGCCGGACTCATAAGGATTGAGTAAATAATAATTACGCAATTTCATTGCTGAAAAGCCATCAAAAACTTCGTCTTCGCCAAGATGACGCGATAAAGCCTCAATCAGCAACATTGCGGTCGTCAGCCTTTGTTGACCATCAATGACCAGTAACGGAGAAATACCAGAAACCTGATACAACCCCTGCTCAATATAAACAACCGAACCGATAAAATGCGCTGATATATCGTCACTCTTTCCGGCACGAATGATGTCGTCCCAAAGTTGCCGACATTGTTGTTCTGTCCATGAATAAGTCCGTTGATAAATGGGAATAACAAACTGCTGCGAACGTTTTAAAAAATCGAGTAGGCGGGCTTCTGTAGCTTTCATTCTGACGTCTTTCCGTGAAGCGATGATTTCGCAATAATAACCACTTCCTTGTGGAGGTTATAGAGAAATCCTGTTTATCCGCAACGAACTGCCCCCTCACTCCACATCCTCCCTGCGTAACCCGATATCCCTCAACCGTTCATCACTCATCTGCTGTAACACCCGCCGGGCCTGCATTTGCCGCCGCCAACGCCTCACCGCCTGCCAGAGTTGCACAAGTCTGATAAACGGCGTTTTGGCTTTGTTTTCGTGAAATTCCATCTGCTGCCTCCTCATCTTTCAGAGGCTTCATCATCCGTCTTCTGGCAGTTCACAATACAGATGCAAATATTAGTTTTATTTAACATACAGACAGGTTAAAACAACATCTGCATCCGGTTTTTTAGCCTCATCTGTACCGGTTTTTCTCTCTGTATGGTCCAAATAAGGAATACAGCATGACGCGTTATCAACATCTGGCGACTCTGCTTGCCGAGCGGATTGAGCAAGGGCTGTATCGTCACGGGGAGAAATTGCCGTCGGTGCGCAGCTTAAGTCAGGAGCACGGCGTCAGTATTAGCACCGTGCAGCAGGCGTACCAGACGCTGGAGACGATGAAGCTCATCACTCCGCAGCCGCGTTCGGGTTATTTTGTCGCACAACGTAAAGCCCAGCCGCCAGTGCCACCAATGACGCGTCCGGTGCAGCGCCCGGTGGAAATTACCCAGTGGGATCAGGTGCTGGATATGCTGGTGGCGCATAGCGACAGTTCCATTGTTC